>LULI01001807.1_pt1 | contig 10545 bp, 23 predicted proteins | sample 728191 | NCBI WGS metagenome assembly LULI01 (sample SAMN03860293, study PRJNA289734) | marine metagenome | biome: seawater column; feature: ocean; material: water; isolation source: Red Sea water column Station 169 - depth 50m | place: Saudi Arabia: Red Sea | collected 2011-10-15 | depth 50 m | reverse complement strand
ATCATATCTTTGCCTCGATAGACACCTTTTCGACATAATTTACAGTCACCTGCTTTATTATCTACTACTAATTTTACAGTCATATATTGAAATATTTGTCGGATTTGCTATATAAACACTACCCTTTTGGGTTATTTACCTCATACTCCCTAGTTTCGGCTAGGGGGTTCTGAATAACCGTTCAATCCCCACAATAAAGCTGCGTAAATTTTAGGTTCTAATTTATGTTTTTTCCAAAACGATCTTTCACCTTTGTAATGCAGCTCGTAGTGATGATCTCCACATAAAGGCACTACCCAATTGTCGTTTGTCTTTTTACTCATACCGCTTGGCTCTGCATGGGTAAGATGATGTGCGTGTACCTCGTAATCTGTTTTACAGACTGAACAAGGTAATGATCTTACAAAGTTTAGGTGTTTGGGTGATCTGATTGTTTTTTTCTTAGCAAGGGGTAGTAATGAATAGTCTATCTTTTTCTTTTTAGGCACGAATTGTGTGTCGTGTTTTTGCAAGACCTAATGGTGAAGCTGCAAAGTGTAATGCTTCTTTTAAAAATCGTGATGCTTTGCGTGGTGAAATAGCTCGTATTTGACTGTATTGTTTCAATGTAAAACCCTCACCAACTATCTTTTGTAAAACACTTGTGTAATTTTCACCGACAACTCTGTGAACATAATTAAGTTTTTGTACTGCATCTAATCTTGGATCGCCTTTTGGTACAGTTGATCCATCTATCCTCACACCATATTTAATCATGGCTATGTTATCCCCAGATGCTGAAAGTGTGGATTGTTCAAATAGTTTTCTGTACCTATCTGCCACCTCAACTTGTTCCATGTTTAATATTTTTTTTGCACCCAAATAAGATATTTCGCTTTCTTTAATGTCATAAGCTCGGACAGCTCCCCTTGTGCCACCTCGATATTCAATGGTTCGTTTGTCGCTTTTATTTATCAATTTCTTTAGTGTATTCCTTGATCCACTTGCTAAACGCATCTTTAGAAAGTCTGCGTTTCATTGTTGATATATGCTTTGTAGTCCAATGTTTTCTACCAAGTACATATTTAAGAGCTTTCTTTTTACCCACAGTTGTGAGTAAACCTTGTATTTCTGCTAGTTTTTTTTCTGTTGACACGATTTTACGAATATCATTATATTATAATTATCTGTATACCAGATGGTTGTTGTAATGACAATAACTTGTATACAAGATAATATAATGAGGTATTTATGATTACAAGTGAGTCAGGACATTGGTACACGATTGATGGTAAACCCAAGTACACAATCGTGGGAAAGAATGGCAAGACCAGAAACACCACTCTACGAGATGCTCGTAAGTTAAATTTAGTTCCAAGTGTTACTACAATATTAGATGTTGCTGCCAAACCAGGTTTAGTAAACTGGCAAGTAAATCAAGGCATACAAGCAGCATTGACCTTGCCTAGAAAAGTTGATGAAACTGATGAAGAATTTTTATATCGTGTAAGACAGGACTCGAAAGAACAAGCCGAGAAAGCTGCCGAACAAGGTACAAAGATACACGCAGATATTAATATGGGTTTTGCAGGTAAGAAAGATAGTGAGGTTTATACACACCTTAGAGAACTTCTGGATAAGTCATTTCCTAATCAAGAATGGATCTCTGAACAATCGTACACAAGTAAAGAAAAAGGTTATGGTGGTGCAATAGACTTGCACTCAAAATCAATCGTAGTTGATTTTAAAACAAAAGATAATATTGAGGGTAAAGACGCAAGTAAATTGGTCTTTGATAATCATGGTATGCAGCTCTCAGCTTATGCAGAGCTTTTATATATTGGTAAACCCACAAGAGTTTCTATCTTTATTGATAGGAAAAACCCTTCAGTGATACTCCCTTATGTGTGGGATATGGAGAGTCACTTGAAGCATCTTAAAATGTTTTTAGCTTTATTAACATTTTGGAAGATGAGCAAAAATTATGATCCCACATTAAAGGAGAAATAAAAATGAATGATGATATGTTTGCAAAACTTATTATTTCATATTTGACAGATTTACATAATGAAGTTTTAGAGGAGGAACAAGTCTTCAATCTTATAAAAGATCTCTACGACTTAAAAACTATCGGTCAAATTAATAATGAGAGAGAAAACAAATTTACTCCTCAAAGTGTAACAAACCTTAAAATGAAAGAAAGCAATTAAACTATGAGTGAGAATATAGTGGGTCAAATTACTGCAAAGTATGACCCAAAAAAACCAGGCGATAATTATACAGTTTATCTAAGCGGTAAAGACGGTAATGATTATCGTGTCTATCTGCCTAAATGTGAATATGGAAAAGAAGACATTGTTCAGATTATGGCAGCTACTGCAAAGACAAGCAGTAAAGGCAGTGTTTATTATCAAGCAAATAATATTAGTCTTGTTAATGACGAGCCACCAACTAATGGTCACACCGAACCAACCAGAGAACCAATCAGCACAGGTCTTAGTAAAGGCGAAGAAATGTTGATAACTGGTATATGGACCAGAGGTGTAACCTCAAACAAATCACCTGATGAATTGAAAAATTATGCAGATAAAGCCTTACAATACATCAGATCACAAATAGGAGGTAAAGATGAGTACAACGGACAGTTCTAAGACTTGGCAAGAAAAAGAACTTGAGGATCTCTTAAAGATTGTCAGAGATGCTGAAAAGTTTAAAGACTTGTCAAAACGTCTTGATGAATATGAACCACAAGACGAAATGAATATGTATCGAGATAAAGGTTTAGGATGAAACCAAAAGACTTCCATCTGAAATTTCCACAATGGCAAGGAGGCGAGTGGATTATTGGATTGGGGTCTTATCTCTTTAACAATACAAACACAGTTCACGTTTATTGCGATTATCGTAGAAAGAACGGAACTAAGCTATGGGATGATTACTTAGTCTGTACTAAACAATTTGCGAGTAAATATCCCTTGACCCCCCTGTCAAAAAATCCAAAGGTCAAATTGTATCGAGTTCCATATCAGGAACTACTCACATTTCATCATAGTATCACAGATAGTATAGAACCTTTGGAACTTAAACCAAAACATGAAGAAGAACAGAAAGAGAACAAAAGGCTTGCGAATAAACGTGAAGCACAATATATTGAGGTTATGTACCAACAGAGACACAAATTCAATCCTTTTGAAATAGCTCGTTGGTTTGCAAAAGAACCCCAAGCACCGATATATGTCTTAGATGGTAAAGATAGATACGAATGTGCAGGAAGTGTAATTGAGCCTTATGATAACGGAAAAGCAAGTACAAGAAGCTCTTGACTGGATGATACAAAATGAGGATGCTTTAGCGGAAGCCAAAGCTGCCTACCACGATCTCGATAGATTTAGTAAAACAATAAAAGCAGAACTGATGTCGAAGATCAGTAGTAATATGTCTGTTGCTGCAAGAGAAACAGAGGCACTAGCCAATGAAGAATACAAAACTCATTTGGATAATCTTCGTATCGCAGAAGAACAGTATCTTAGGTATGAGTATAAAATGGATCACAACAAACTTATCTGTCAGTTGTGGCAAACTATATCAGCAAATAAAAGACAGTCTATTTAGTGAAGTCAGATGTGCCAGACTTTTTCAGCCACACCGAGAGTCTAACTGCTGAAAGCCTTTTGTGGGTTTCAGTTATAGTCCAAGCAATCCATGATGCACGAATAGATTTTAATGATGTGATAATATATGAAGCACCAGAACGCAGACACAAATACAAATTTAGAGTAACCGATAAAGATGGTTACCTACTATCACAATCACGTTTAAAAAAGTTTTACCAATGTCTTGATGCTCGTTTGTGGTTTGAGAGACAACAAGATGATTACGAGATAGTTTGTGCTTTATCTGGTATGAATAAAGAATATGTTTACCGAATGTATAATAAGGTTATGGATGATGATGATATTGACCCAGTGGCTATGTTAAAACAGTTTATGAAATACTAATCAAGGATCTTTGTAATACGCAAACGACCCATATCGTTTTCTAACTCTGCTTTTACTTGCTTACACTGTACGGTGATACCATCTTGTTCTTCACCAATCTGTCTAGATACAATTCTTTTTTGTTCTAGGCAATCAGCCATACCACTAGTGGGTACATACTCTAATACCTTATCACCGTTCTGTATCATCATCATAGCGAATACTATTTCAATCATATCCGTTCTTTTCCTCTAAATCTATTATTCGTTCTTCGTGAAACTGTATAGTCATATCATTCTTTTTGATGTTTGGTACTTCAGTCTCTATCTTTTCTTTTAACTTATCTTGTTCTTTAGATAAGAACTCCAACAACATAAACTGCCTGCAACTCAGTCTCTATAATATTAAGTCGTTCAATGACTCCAAACCCAAACCAAGCCCCCACAATACAAGCACCAATAATGCTGATAAGATTACGCATTGGCATTGCGATAGATGTGTTTTCACTTATTTTCATACTTCCTCTAGTTGTCTGTTTTCACAGTAAAACGCCCAAGTCTTTAGTGATTGACCTTCGTATGTGCCTTTTTCTTCGGCAAGTTCCATAATCATCTCGACCTTGTTCCAAAAAACAAAGTCTAAACATTCTTGTCTTGTGTCAAATGTTTTTAATAAATAGTCTGTGTATATTGGTTTGTCTATATCTTGATACCACAGCATTGCTGATATGACCCAGATCATTTTTTACCAAAGAACTTAGTTGCTCCCCTTATTCCAAATGACGCTGATACAATTACTCCTAATGTATATTTATACCAGTCAGGTGTCATGGCTAAAGCTGCAAAACCTCTTTCAACATACTCTACAGTAAACGGTAAAAAACAAAGTAAGAGAGGAATTGAAAATAATATAGTGAGGTACTCGTCTTTCCACGAGTCTCTGCTACCTTTAATAGCTTCAACATCCCAGTCTATTTCGCCTGCAATCTGTTTTTTCTTTATCTCTGTTTCTGCTTTGATCGCAGTCAATTTTTGTTCTGCTTTTGCTTTGCGAGTTTGTACGTACCCACCAATAGCATCACTTGCCACTCCTAAAAGTGGTTTAATTAACATTTGTAACATATATATCCTTATAAATTTTGTATGATATGACTAAGCTCTATGCACCGAGCAGGTGTTTGTTTGTACCAAAGGCTATCACGCATCTGTGACGCAGCTTCTTTGAAATCTTTTTTTCCCATTGCAGAGAACATCTTTTTAAATTTACGCACTCCGTTTTGTCCAAGTTGAAAGCACATCTCAGTCAGTACACCCTCAACTATGTATTTTTGTTTGTCATTCAACTCAGAGAAATCTGTGCCTGTTAGGTGTTCATAAACCAAAGTCTTTGCACCATCGTGTGCTTTTGTAAAATCTTTGTCAAATAAACTTTCCCAACCCTCTTGTGTTGTTGGCACGTCTTCACCGTCTAATATCTTGTGACCATATCCACCAGTAAGAAAACCCTCTGTGCAATGATATGGTTCTAACCTATAACCTTCGTGTGCTTTGATACGTTCTTTAATGTCGTTCATTTTATTGTATATCCTGATGGTTGTGTTGATAGCTTCGGCAATTTATCAGGTTGATTGCCTTGTAAAATATCTTCTAAGTTTTTGTATAAATACCAAACAACAGATCCAATGATACTGTCTCTTGTAAATGTTTCGGAAACTTCTTTGATAGAACATCCGTATTGCAATAACAGTGATACTGCTTTACCAGAGCTGCGTAGTTCTCTATCTAGTGTTGACTCTGATTTCTTTGTCTTTACCCACACTGCAACAGGTGTAATCCCTGTATCAGATAGTATGTAATCCATTGTTGCAACGATTGGCATATCGTCAATCAACATACGAACATTAACGGAACTCATCCTATTTGGTATTTCCATTCTAGCCACGTTACTCATAATCTCTTTCTATAATCATTTCCAAGTAATGTATAGCTTTTTCTATATCTTCTTTTTTGCCCTTAAACCTATGTCTACATACATATTTTATGACATTGCCCTCTGCGTATGCCAGGTTGTTAGCATTAATAAACTCAGCAGGTTGTATGATAAATCTTTTGTAGTGATCGCCTTTTACTTGTTTTTCAAGTGTCTTCATGGACACACTTTATTCCATCTTCCGCCCTTGTTCAACACCATTGGTAACAATTTTGGTTGACTGTCTATGATGATACCACAGCCAATAATCGGTCTGTCTTTGAATACTTTGTCATAGGCAAAAGCCAATGCGTCTTTATCTATCAAGCAACCGACCTGCATACACCATAGTAAGCTGTTAGGGTTGCCCCAATACGATATGCCATACTTTGTATGAAAGTGTCCTTGCACATAACAAGTGCCTTGCTTTTGTCCTACTGCCATTATATTAGCAGATTTACCATGATGAAAGTGTACGTCATTACCATCTGGCAATCGGATAGTAAGTTCGTTATGCCATTTCCATCCAGGACCAACCTCTAATACTTCGTTGTACCCACGCATATATGCTCTGGGTAGTCCTGCTTTGAAAGCTCTGCGGTATGCAAGTGATCCATGATTGGAGTGTAGCAAGTCTACGTTACTCCAAAGTTTTTCAATCTCATGTATCGTGGTTCTTGCTTTTTCTAGTTCATCTCCTGCACTTGGTAAGTCAGGATCTTGTCCATGAAAGTTAAGACCATGTTTATCTGTTTCATCACCAATATGCACCACCCTATCAGGTTTGTATTTTCGCCTGATAGAAGAAAGGAAAGGAATTAGATCAGGGTGGTGATATGGACAGTGCGTATCAGATATAACCAGTATGCACTTGTTTTTCATACTTAATATTTAGTTGATTTGCACTAGACGTGCAATACTACATAAGGGTACGTATAATTAGGTAGCACATTTGTAAGAAAACAGTAGTTCCTATAAACCATACAAGAGTTCTCAGTTGTTTCATATCTTTTTCAATATGACATAAATGATTGTCTTTCAGAGTTGTTAGCTTTTGATCTAACAGTTCTAGCTTACCCTCTATACGGATAATAGCTTCTCTGTTTTCTTGTTCCATTAGCTATCCTCTAATATTTTAATTCTAGCTTCTAGTTCTTGTATAGTTTTTACCATTAATGGCACAAGTTTTGATTGGTCTATCTGTTGATATTTTTCTTTTGTTTCACTAGCTTGCCAAGTTGAATCAGATGGATATTTACCGTCAACTTTACCAGCAATCCAATCTGCTTCTTCAATACCTTCACCTAATATTTGATTAGCTGAATCTCTTATAACTTTAGTTTTAGTTTCGGTTTCATCTTTTGTACCTGTTATTGCATCTGGCACTATGTCAGATACTTCATGTGCTAAAAAACCCTGCACTGTATTTTCAGTATCTACTTTCCAATTAAATTTTGCAGGTTTTAATTTTTTTAATTCAGTAGGAGGATGTATTATATGCAGTTGCCGAACCAGAGGTTTTAATGGAACCTCTCTCAGTTCCATTAAAATCTAAAAATTGTATCATAGTTGCAGTTTGTGAAGAAAGTGCATAGCTACTCATTATTGCCATTGCAACTGTATCTTGGTTGACTCCCATAAAAACAAATGCTTGTCTTTCACCTACACCATTTCTAACATCTATAACTGAACTAGGGTTACTAACACCAAAGCCCACATGACCAGAACTTCCTTCGACAATTAAACTTGATGTGTTTACATCAGACTCTACTCGTAAGTCTAGGTCTACTGAACCTTCATTAAAAACAACTTCGGCTGGAGTCAACCTTACAAACTCTGTAGAGCTTGAAGCAACTGGCATGAGTATTCTCATAAACCCATCTTCTTGACCATCGTCTGCATCACCAGCATTAACTTGAAAAGTTAAATAATCTGTTTCATTACCAGCAGTATCATTGCCTGAAAATATAAGATTGCCTATAACATCATTATCAACAGCAGAAGCTGAATTTCTATATAATCTTAATACTGGACCAACATTAGCATCAGCATCAGTTGATATTAAAGAAAGTGTGTCTGAGTTGTCAGTTACAGGAATTGTACTTGCAGCAGTTGCTGTAACTCCACCATCTTTCAATGTTACACTATCAATAGCTACACCATTAGCTGATGTCTTTTCTGATATTGTATCTACTCTTATTTCACTCATGTGTTACTCCTTTGGGTATTTATCTTTTACTGCTTTAATAGTAGCTTTCCAACCGTCAATGCCATTGTGGTAAATATCATCTAATTGATCCACAATACTTGGATATTCAGGTTGTCTTTGTCTTTGATACTCATTACTATTATATTCATTTTCCAAAATAATTCTTTTGGCAGATATTTCTTCCCATGTATAAATAGGTGTATCATGGTAAAGAGTTTCATTATTTTCTTCACCTTTAATATATTTACAATTACTTAAATAATCAGATTCTGTTGTTGGTTCACCAAAACAAATAAAATCTGTAGTATTACCAGTATCAATATCTAATGCTTTTATAATGTCACTTGTAAAAATCATAACACCTCCAGTAAAGTCATTGATGAATACGCTTCACCTGAGTTTGTGTTAAAGTTATTAATCCTAAATATAGCACTTGATGTTCCATGCATTTGGACTTTGTAGGTAACAGCAGATGTTGTAGATGGTGAATCAAGGAAGGCTATATAGGGATTTGCTTCTAAAGCAGCACCATTAGAGTTGTGTATATTGTCAACGACTCTAATTACAGTTGATCCTCTTAGTAATCTGCACTGTAAATTTTGACCACCTGTTTGGTTAGTACCAAGTTGTAAACCAAACATTACTAAAATTTTACTAGATGTTGAACTAGGAGTTATTGTGTCAGTTACTCCTGTATCTGTATATGTGCTTGAACTAGCAATCTGAGTAAAGGTTTCATATTGTTGTTGTTCACATTGTGCAATCATTCCAGTATGATTTGTTATTTTTTGGTCTTTGATAATAAGACTGTCTATAGCTACACCATTTGCACTGGTATTTTCACTAATAGTGTCTACTTTAATTTCACTACTCATCCTTAGTCTCCTTTAATTCTTCTTTTAATATATTAATATAGCCTTGTTGGGCAAATCTTAGATCCTGCATATGTTTAGATACACGCACTACTTCTTCCAAAGCTGACTTAGCTTTTGTAGATATTTTAGTTTCGTCATATTCTTTGTTGTCTAGTGTAAACATTTTGTCTCCTAACAATGTAACGTACAAGGTACGGTATAACTACCATCACTGTACGTCTCCACTTTAATATTTGAATTTACTTTAGCAACTGTCTTGCTTCTTATAATATCATCATCTTGCACTTTAGCTGTGCCATCACCATTAGATACAAGAAGATCACCAGCTTCAACAGTTACGTCTTTGTTTACTCTGATGATATATGTACCAACTTGTGCTATTTCCATATCATTTACATCACCATCTAATCCGTCATCAGCATCGTCCCAACAATGAAACAATCCATATACTTTTTTACTGTCTGCTGTGTCAGATATTTTGCAATAGGTATGTTTTACATCATCTTCTTTAACAATAGTTCCTGTATAATCATTACCCCAAAATGAGAAATCCATTGAGTCTCCAACTGATTTACCTTCAGGCAAAGCAATTGATTGCACTGCTGTGTCAGCTTTACTTTTTATATCACCGACATTTTTAGAACCATCTTTCACCTCTTGATCTTCTGCTGAATATTTTACTTCAGGAATATCTTTTCTAACTTGATACCAGTCCATCATTGTATCTAATGATTCCATAATTGTTCCTCGAAGTATGTTTGGTTTAGAGTTATCAGCAAGTCTAGACCAGTGAGAACCAGTAAACGCATTATAAGAAACAGTAGAACCACTAACAGAAATATTTCCTTCTGCACTACTATCTTGATTAAGTTGTATAATTATGCCATCGTTGCTCAACCTGTTAAAAGTTCCAACTGCTGCTCCACTTACAACAGTAAAAACTCCATTAGCATCATTCATAACAGTTCCAGTAGTATTACCATGAGCGGTTTTATTAACTAATAAAGCTCCGTATTGACCATCTACTCTCATTCTTTCAGACACATCTGTTGTTCCAGAATTAGTGGAAAATGTTAAAGCGGCTGGCATATCATTTGCACCTACACCGCTTTCCACTACTGCTCTTATTTCTGCGCCTTTTATAAAATGAGTTCCGTCTGCACCTTGCATAGTTATAGCACCTAACACATCATCAGCTTGAACGACTGTATAACTGTCTGGTGTTGCATCTCTTTGTTTACCTAAAGCTAATAAATGACTACCAGCATCTTCTGATCCATAGGTAAGTGCAGTTACTCTGTTGTTTGTATTACTTGTGCCAAAGATTTCAAAACCTGGAACAATAGATGTTGCGTGAAAGTAGTTTGTTGATGGAGAACTTTTATTTACAAGAACTGAGTTATTTCCTCCATCGACCATAAATTGATGTGAGTTTGAATTAGATTCGATGCGAAAATCTCTGTCGTTTGAGCCCTCGTTAATAACAATACCACTTGACGACATTGTCATTTCATCAACACCACCTAATTTAAAATCT
>LULI01000421.1_pt1 | contig 10599 bp, 8 predicted proteins | sample 728191 | NCBI WGS metagenome assembly LULI01 (sample SAMN03860293, study PRJNA289734) | marine metagenome | biome: seawater column; feature: ocean; material: water; isolation source: Red Sea water column Station 169 - depth 50m | place: Saudi Arabia: Red Sea | collected 2011-10-15 | depth 50 m | reverse complement strand
GGTCGAAGCCGTCGGCGACGCCTTTCGCTGGCGGTCGATGGACGGGGAACTCCCCGCCTTGCTGCGCCCGCGCATGGCGGGCGGGCATCAGATGCGCAATGCGGGGCTTGCGATTGCGATGCTCCATATCGCGCCGGGTCCGAAACCCGATGCGGGCGCGATCGAGCGCGGCATCGCCGCGGCTTACTGGCCGGCGCGGTTGCAACGACTGGAGAGCGGACCGCTCGCAAAGCTGCTCCCGCCCGCCACGACGGTGTGGCTCGACGGCGCCCACAACGCCGATGCAGGGCATCAACTCGCGCAGCATTTTGCGGGCGATGCGCGCCGCATCCATCTGGTCACCGGGATGCTCGCCAACAAGCATCCCTCGGCGTTGATCGATCCCCTGGCCGGCAAGCTCGCCTCGATCACCGTCGTGCCGGTGCCCGGGCACGAGCATCATGGCGCCTCAGCCTTCGGGCCGGAAGCGCTCGCGGCCGATACCGTCGAGGCTGCGCCCGGCATCGAGCGCGAAGCTGATGATCATCGTATCGTCGATAGGTGCGACATGGATGTCGTGGCGCGCCAGGACGTTGAGATCATATTTCGCGTTGTGCAGCACCTTCAGGACCGCGTCGCTTTCCAAAAGCGGTTTCAGGGCCGCGAGAGCGCTTTCGCGGGCGATCTGTTCGGGCTTTTCAGCAAACATGTCGTTGCCGCCGCCCTGCGTGACGATATGGCCCAGCGGGATGTAACAGGCGTCGTTGGGGCCCAAGGCCAGGCTAACGCCGACCAGGTCCGCCCGCATCGCGTCGAGCGCGCTGGTTTCCGTATCGACGGCCACGACCCGCGCGGCATGGGCGCGGGCGATCCAGTGTTCGAGCCGGTCCATGCTGGTCACGGCCTCGTAGGCGGAGCGGTCCACTGCAGGCATGTCGGGCGGAGGCTGGCGATTGCCCTCGGCCCCCGGTTCCGCGCCCTTGTTTTCACGCTTCATGGGATTGAGATTGTTGGGCCGGTCGGGGCTGCCGCTGCCCGTATCGAGGCGGCGCAGCAGGCTGGTGAAGCCATGCTGTTCGAGGAAGGCGGCGAGCGGTTCGCTCGGCACTTCGTCGAGCTTCATGTCCTCGAGCGCGACGGGAAGCGGGCAATCCTCCTTCAACGTCACGAGAATGCGGCTGAGTTCCGCATCCTTGCGATGCTCGATCAGCCGTTCCTTGAGCTTGGACTTCTTCATGTCCGCCGCCGAATCGAGCGCAGCGGTGAGCGTGCCGTTCTCCGCGATCAGCTTGCTGGCGGTCTTGGGGCCGACGCCGAAGATGCCGGGAATATTGTCCACCGAATCGCCCATCAGCGCCAGCACGTCCCCCAATTGCTCGGGCGGGACGCCGAATTTCTCGACCACTTCGTCGCGCCCGATGCGCTGCGATTTCATCGTGTCGAGCATGTCGATGCAGCCGCCGCTTTCGACGCCGGGTTCCAGCTCGTCATCGGCGCATTGGCCGATCAGCTGCATCAGGTCCTTGTCCGAACTGACGATCGTGACATCCCAGCCCTTGCGCGTGGCGGCGCGGGCATAGCTGGCGATCATATCGTCCGCCTCGACATCGGGCTCTTCGATGACCGGCAGGGAAAAGGCGCGGGTGGCATCGCGAATCAGCGGAAATTGCGGCACCAGATCCTCGGGCGGATCGGGGCGGTTGGCCTTGTACTGATCGTAGAGGTCGTTGCGGAAGGAATGGCTCGACTTGTCGAGGATGACGGCAAGATGCGTCGGCCCGTCCGCCTTGTGAAGATCGTCGGCCAGCTTCCACAGCATGGTCGTATAGCCGTAGACCGCGCCGACCGGCGTGCCTTCCGGATTGGTCAGCGGGGGCAGGCGATGATAGGCACGAAAGATATAGGCCGATCCGTCGACAAGATAGAGATGCTGTTTTTGCGCCATATTGCGCGCGGTCTAGCAGCGGGGCGAGGCGAAGGGGAGCGCTTTCGGGCTTCGAAATAAGGCCGAAAAAAGGCAGATTGCGACGAATTGGGGCGAAATCGCTTGCATCGTCACATTGTCGCCATTATTTAGCCATCGTGAGGCCACGAAAAGGGTTTCGCGGAAGCCCTGTCGGGTCTTCCAGTTTTACTCGCTGATCAAGGATTTCATCTTATGCGCAAGATCGCTCTTATCGCTGCCGCTTCGGCCGCTGCCCTGTCGCTCGCCGCTTGCTCGGAAGCCACCGAAGACGCCGCGTCCTCGACCGTCGAAAACGCCGCTGCCGACACCGAAACGAACCTCGAAGCCGCTGGCAACGAAATGGAAGAAGCTGGTGCCAACCTCGACGCCGCTGCTGAAGACGCCGCCGCCGAAGCCGAAGCCGAAACCACCGAAATGGAAGCCAACATCGAAAACGAATCGATGAACGAAGCGGCTGCCGACTAATCGGTCTGCAGCTCAGGCTGCAAACAGAAAGGGCGGTGCCTCGCGGCGCCGCCCTTTTTCGTGTCCGTGATGCCAGGTCTAAATCGGCGAGCGGTTATTCGCCGCCATAGGTCGCGTTGGCCCAGACCCGCCCGTCATTCGCGCGACGCTGAAATCCTTCGTATAGCGCGCCGGTGATGCTGTTGATGCGCATGTCGCGCTTGCGGCGCGCTTCCAGCTTGGCGCTGCGATTGCCGTTCTCATACGCCATCGAGGGGCTCTGCCCGGTCACATAGATCGCAGCGGCGATCGTGCGCCCGTCGGCTGTCTGGAACAGGCCGATATCGCTGGCCGTACGGCTCAACGTGCCGGTCTTGTGCGCCAGATTGGCGCTGCCCGGCAAAGCGGCGGACATCCGGTTCTTGCCCGTCGTGGTCGCGAACATCGCGCTCATCAGCACGCTGCGCGAAGACGAGCTGAGCCATTTGCCCTGATAGATACCCGCCAGCAGCTGCCCCATGGCGCGCGGCGTGGCGCTGTCGTTAACGTCGATCGAAGTCGCCGGGTCCGAACGTCCGTCTTCGCGGATCAGCGTGGCGATATCGCGCGTCAGCATGAATTCGGTGAGCCCCGCCTCGCGCATCCAGCGATTGACGGCCGCCGGACCGCCGACGGCATCGAGCAGCGCGTCGGTGCAATCGTTGCAGCTTTTCGAAATCATCAGTTCGAGATGACGACGGGCGGGCAGCGTCGCGCCGCCGCGTCCCGGCAGGCGCCATTCGCTCGACAGGGTCCATTTGCCCTGATCGACGCCCGCCAGATAAGTCGCGGCGATCGCGACCTTGCTGGTGCTTGCCAGCGGGAACCACTGATCGGCCATCACGCCGACTTCCTCTCCCGAAGAGAGGTCGATCGCATACACGCCGATCCGGCCCTGCGAGGCATCGGCGAGCCTTGCGATGCGCCGGGTGAGGTCGCTGTCGTAAGTGGCCTCCATGGTCTCGAGAGGCCGAACCTCGGTCCCGAGCATGGAATCGAACAGCGATTCGTATTCGGTGGCGGCGGCACCGCCACTGACCTGTTCGCCGACCGTGGGCGCGACCGACTGGATCTGCTGCGCCTGTGCCGGAAAGGCGAGGGCCATAAGCCCTGCCGCCAGCACGCTTCCGATGTTTTTCAGTCCCATGAGACCCCGATACCCCAATCAAGCTTTGCGTTTGCTTAATGCGGGGATGGTTCCCAAGGAACAACCGCTCCGCGACGAATTGTGGCGCGGAGCGGATCAGTTCATTGTTGCGGTGTTTTCAGACGCTTCGGCGAGCCGGAGCGTAGACCGCTCGTCGCGTCAGGCGGATGCGATCGCCTGTTCGATCTTGTCGGTCGGCTGGCCCGTCATCGTCTTGGCGATTTCACCCAGAAGGCGCTTTTCAAGCTCCGAATGGTAATGGTGGCGCATCTCGCCCAGCGTCTTGGGATCCGCGATCACGACCAGTTCCTCGATATCGCCCGCCACGCATTTCGAATTGAGCCATTCGGATGCCGCAGCGGCGTGCGCGAGTTCGTCGAGCTGGGTGCTGGTGCCCTTCTCGCGTCCGATATTGTCCTGGTGGCGAACGCCTGCGCTGTAATTGGTCGCCGAAAGATCGGGATGTTCCGCACGGTCGAGCTTGGGCTCCAGCGGGGCGCCAGAGTTGCGCATCACGCTGAAATTCTCGCCGTCGACGATGGCGACATGGGCATTCTTGGGAAGACGCATGGGGGTTCCTCTTTCTCGTTTTCGTGTCTGATCGCTCAACGGGCGAGAGCGCGAATGGCTCCGACATCGACGGGCCCTTCGCACGAGATTTGCGTAATTGCGCCCGCATGATAGCTAGGAGGGAAGAGTTCAGGCTTTCCCCCTTCGGAGACATATGATGACCCTTCGCCTTTCGCTGACCGCGGCGCTGCTCGCGACCGCCGCCACCGCGCCGGTCGCGGCTCAGGATGCGCCCATCGTGCTGCCGGGTGCGCCCGGTGAAGCCTCGCGCACCATCGATGCGCGCGAAGCGATCGCGATCACCGGCGTCAGCTATGCGCCGGGCGACGTGCGCTTCATGCAGGACATGATCGTCCACCACCGGCAGGCGGTCACGATGGCGGAACTCGCCAAGACCCGTGCGAGTGACGATCGCGTCAAGAAGACCGCGGATCGCATTCTCGCCAGCCAGGCGGACGAGATCGACTTCATGCGCGAATGGCTCGAAGCGCGCGGCGAAAGCGTGACAGGCCCCATGATGATGGGCGCTTCCGATCACGAGGGACACGACCTTCATGCCGGGCACGATCTGATGCAGGGCATGGCGAGCGCGGAGGAAATGGCGGAGCTGGCCACGCTGTCGGGCAGCGCCTTCGACCGCATGTTCCTCGATCTGATGGTCGAACACCATCAGGGCGCGGTGGCGATGGTCGAAACGCTGCACCGTTCGCCCGGCACCGCTTACGAGCCGACCGTGTTCGAATTCACCAACGAGGTGGTCACCGATCAGAACGCCGAGATCGGGCGGATGAACGCGCTGCTCGCCATGCTGTCAAACGATCCGCGCGCCACGCTGGCGGCAGGTTTCCGCGATGCGGGCGAAGCGATTTCGAACATGCGGCTGGTCGCGGCCATGCCCAAGGCCGCCGGGTTCTTCGACCCCGACAATCCCGCCCAGCTCCAGCCGTTGATCGAGGACGAGAGCGAGGCGGAAGCCGAGGCACGCGCCGATGGCGAGGATCGCGAGGAAATCCTCGAAGGCGAGGAGAAGGAGCCGCGCTTCGGCCAGCGCGGATCGCTGCTCACCTTCTGGTCCACCGACATGGCGTTCAAGGACGATCTGCTCATCACCGGCAGCTATCACGGCTTCAATATCTATCGCCTCGGCACCGACGGCGTGCCGAACCTCGTGAGCTCGACCGTATGTCCGGGCGGGCAGGGCGACGTGTCGGTGGTCGGCGACCTTCTGCTGATGAGCGTGCAGGACAGCCGCGCGCGGCTCGATTGCGGGCTCGGCGGGGTCGAGGGACGGGTGAGCGACGAACGCATGCGCGGACTGCGCATCTTCGATATCTCCGACCTCATGGCGCCGCGCCAGGTCGGTGCGGTGCAGACCTGCCGGGGCAGCCACACCCATTCCGTCGTCAGTGCCGACGCGTCCCGCGTCGTCGTCTACAATTCGGGCACGTCCTACGTCCGGTCCGACGAGGAACTGCCGGGCTGTTTCGAAGATGGAGGCGACGGAACAGCTCTCTTCAGCATCGACGTGATCGAAATCCCGGTCGCCGATCCGGGCGCGGCCCGGCTGGTCGGCAGCCCGCGCGTCTTTGCGGAAGGGAACAATATCGCCGGCCTATGGCGGGGCGGCGACCATGGGGAGGGGACGCAGGATACGCGCGTGACCGATCAGTGCCACGACATCACCGTTTTCCCGTCGAAGAACATCGCCGCGGGCGCATGTTCAGGCAACGGGATCGTGATGGACATCTCCGACCCGCTCAACCCCAAGCGCATCAGCGACGTGACCGACGAAGGCTTCGCCTACTGGCATTCGGCCACTTTCAACAACGACGGCAGCAAGGTGGTCTTCACCGACGAATGGGGCGGCGGCACCCGCCCGCGCTGCCAGGCGGGCGATCCGACGAATTGGGGCGCCGATGCGTTCTACGCGATCGAGGACGGAAAGCTGGTTTATCGCGGCACGTACAAGCTGCCCGCGCCGCAGGGCGAGAAAGAGAACTGCGTCGCCCATAACGGGTCGATCGTCCCCGTTCCGGGCCGCGATATCTTCGTCCAGGCATGGTATCAGGGCGGCATCAGCGTGATCGATTTCACCGACGCGACGAACCCCTTCGAAATCGCCTATTTCGATCGCGGACCCGTGGACGCGGACCAGCTGGTGACCGCAGGTTACTGGTCGGCCTATTGGTACAAGGGCCGCATCTATGCGACCGAGATCGCACGCGGGCTCGACGTTCTGGCTCTGGAGCCGAGCGAATATCTGACCGCCGAGGAAATCGCCGCGGCCAGCGCCGCCAGCTATCCGGGCGATGTCTTCAATCCGCAGACCCAGACCGAAGTCACCTGGAGCGAGGATCAGATCCGCGCAGCCGAAAACAGCCGCTTGGGCGGTTGAAAGTGGCGCGGCTGAAGAGGAAGCTGGCGGGGCACCTCAACGGGCGCGTCGCCGCTTAGTTCAATCGACGGGTGGGGTCGCCAGCTCGATACGGTCCCGCCCGCTATTCTTGGCGCGATACAAGGCCTCGTCCGCGGCGCGCAGTGCGCTGCGGCGGTCCGGAAACGCGAAAAGGTCCGCGATCCCGCCGGAAAAGGTGATCATGCCGAGCGACTGGCGGGTCGTCCGGTTGATGAAGGGCCGGTTGGACAGCTTCGTGCGGATCGCGTCGAGATTTTCGCGCGCTCCCTCGAGCGAGAAGCCGCGATAGACGACGACGAATTCCTCGCCGCCATAGCGCACGACCTGGCAATCCTCGCCGGCCCCTTCGGCCAGCGTACGCGCGACCATCTGCAGAACCCGGTCGCCGGTATCGTGGCCGTGAATGTCGTTGACCGGCTTGAAATTGTCGATGTCGCAAAAAGCGATCGCGACCGGTTCGCGCTCCTTCTCGTCGGAACCGTCCCAATCGACATCGCGGGCGTCGCTCCACAAGCGTTCGAGCATCTCGTCGAGCGCGCGGCGATTGGGGAGACCGGTCAGGTGATCGATATTCGCGACGCGCTGCGCCTCTTCCAGATCGCGGCGCAGCGAAATCGCCTCGCGCTCGCTGCGCTGCATCTTCTCTTCCGCCAGCTGCGCCTGTTCGCGGATCGCGCGGGTCAGTTCCGTCACACGGCCGAGCAGCTCCTCCGCCGTCTCCTGAGAATCGATCTCCTCTGCCTCTTGCGCGTGGGAGTTCATCGCCTCCCGGTAATCGGCGACTGCGGTGCAGGCATCGCGGGCATTGGTGGCGAAGGCCTCGATGGAATTCTGGAGATTCGACGCCATCCTGTCGACCTCGGCCCGATCCTGTTCGTTACGGCCGTCGTCATAGGCGAGCGTGTCGAGCCATTGCTGGGTAATCGGTTCGCCGCGATCCTTCATGGCCGCCGTCAGCGCGGCGAATTCGGGTTGCTCGCCCGAACATATCGCATGCGCGCGAGCGAGATTTGCAGGGGTGATGTCCAGGTCGTTCCCCGTCAGGAACGTCCCGATCTCGTCCATCAGGATTTTGCTGGGCGAGCGCCCTATGGTCGGGGTCGGGGCCGGGACCGCAGCGGGGCTACGTGACGAGATTTCGCAAGCGGTTTTCTTCTTCGGCGCCTTGCGGGCCGATCGGGCAATTTTTGTGGGAGGTACCGCCTGCTCCGCCTCTGGCGGGTTATCCTCGCGCGTTTCCGCAGGAGGATCGCCATGCTCCTCCGCCTTCCGCTCGGAGAGGAAGTCGTGGACCGTGATGCCCGATTTTCGGCGGAGGGCGCCGGAATGGTTCACTACGCAATAGTCCAATCTTCGCTGACTAGAAGGCGCTGCTCGCGATGAGCTGGCACGGTGTTAGCGAGCATTAGTGAAGAACGTCTCAATGCGAGCGCTAAGTAATTTTACCCAGCCAATGGGGAACGATCTTGCGTTCACAACGAAAGGGCCCGGCGGGATCGCTCCCGCCGGGCCCTCTTTAGATCCGGTGTCGGATGGGGGAGGGCTTAGAAGCCCATGCCGCCCATGCCACCCATGCCACCCATGTCGGGCATGCCGCCGCCGCCGGAATTCTTGTCTTCCGGCTTGTCGACGATGGCCGCTTCGGTGGTGATCAGCAGACCGGCGACAGACGCCGCGTTCTGCAGCGCGGTGCGCACGACCTTGGTCGGGTCGATCACGCCGGCCTGGACCAGGTTCTCATACGTGTCGGTCGCGGCATTGAAGCCGAGCGTTTCGTCGTTGCCGTCGAACAGCTTGCCCGACACCACGGCGCCGTCATGCCCGGCATTGGACGCGATCTGGCGGACCGGAGCGGTCAGCGCACGGCGCACGATGTCGATACCGCGCGTCTGATCGTCGTTCTCGCCGGAAAGGCCCTGAAGCGACTTCGAAGCGTAGAGCAGCGCAGTGCCGCCGCCCGGAACGATGCCTTCTTCGACGGCAGCGCGGGTTGCGTGCAGTGCGTCGTCGACGCGATCCTTGCGCTCCTTCACTTCGACTTCGGTGGCACCGCCGACCTTGATCACGGCAACGCCGCCGGCGAGCTTGGCGAGACGCTCTTGCAGCTTCTCGCGGTCGTAATCGCTCGAGGTGTTGTCGATCTGCGTGCGGATTTCCGAAACGCGGGCCTTGATGTCGCCTTCGTCACCGGCACCGTCGACGATGGTGGTGTTGTCCTTGTCGATGGTGACGCGCTTGGCCTCGCCGAGCATGCCGAGCGTGACGTTTTCCAGCTTGATGCCGAGATCTTCGCTGATCATCTCGCCCTTGGTCAGGATCGCGATGTCCTGCAGCATCGCCTTGCGACGATCGCCGAAGCCCGGAGCCTTGACCGCAGCAACCTTCAGGCCGCCGCGCAGCTTGTTGACCACGAGAGTGGCCAGCGCTTCGCCTTCGATGTCTTCAGCGATGATCAGCAGCGGACGGCCCGACTGGACGGCCGCTTCGAGCACCGGAAGCATCGACTGGAGGTTCGACAGCTTCTTTTCGTGGATCAGGATGTACGGGTTTTCGAGTTCGACCGTCATCTTGTCCGGGTTGGTGATGAAGTACGGGCTGAGATAGCCGCGATCGAACTGCATGCCTTCGACGGTTTCGAGCTCGAATTCGAGACCCTTCGATTCGTCGACGGTGATCACGCCTTCCTTGCCGACCTTGTCCATGGCTTCGGCGATCTTTTCGCCGACTTCACGGTCGCCATTGGCGGAGATGATGCCGACCTGGGCGATTTCGCCCGAGCCCGACACGTCCTTGGAACGGCTCTTGAGGTCCGCGACGACCTTTTCGACAGCGAGGTCGATGCCGCGCTTGAGGTCCATCGGATTCATGCCGGCAGCGACCGACTTCATGCCTTCGGTCACGATCGACTGGGCGAGCACGGTGGCGGTGGTGGTGCCGTCACCCGCCGCGTCGTTCGACTTGGAAGCGACTTCCTTGAGCATCTGCGCGCCCATGTTCTCGAACTTGTCCTTGAGTTCGATTTCCTTGGCGACGGTGACGCCGTCCTTGGTGATGCGCGGAGCGCCGAAGCTCTTGTCGATGACGACGTTGCGACCCTTGGGGCCGAGCGTCACCTTGACGGCGTTGGCGAGGGTATCGACGCCGCGCTGAATGCCTTCGCGCGCGTCGCGGCTGAACTTTACGTCCTTGGCTGCCATGTTGGTTTCTCCTGGATTGAATGAATTGGAAAGAAAGCGTCAGGGTTCGGCGATCAGCCGAGGATCCCCATGATGTCGCTTTCCTTCATGATCAGCAGGTCTTCGCCGTCGAGCTTGACCTCGGTGCCCGACCACTTGCCGAACAGGACGCGGTCGCCTGGCTTGACGTCGAGCGGGGTGACGGTGCCGTCATCGGCCTTGGCGCCCGAACCGACGGCGACGATTTCGCCTTCGCTGGGCTTTTCCTTGGCGCTGTCGGGGATGATGATGCCGCCTGCGGTCTTCTCGTCGGCTTCGATGCGACGGACCAGAACGCGGTCATGCAGTGGACGAAATGCCATGATGTACCTCTTTCCTGTTCGAAAGGTTTTGAATTGCGTGTTGGCACTCACGCTGGGAGAGTGCCAGCGGCGCGCATATGTGGACGGGGCGATGCAGTGTCAACGACTCCGACGGCAAAAATTCCGCAGCTTTCGGACAGGGCGTTGCATCGGGTGGCCGGACGGTGCGCCAGGCGGTGTGGGGCCGCATGGCTGGCCATTTCGGGCGGGTTTCGCTAGTCGCTCCGGCGAACGGGACGCAACCCCGAAATTTCAAGACAAGAGGCCGCCATCGTGACGACCGACAAGGACATCGCCGCTCTTACAATTCCCGAACAGCTTTTCATGTGGCTGAGGCTCCACATGATGGAGATCGCGGGCGCTTTCGCCGTTCTCGTGATCGGCCTGCTTCTGGCAGGATTGTTGTCGCGGTGGGCGCGTATCGCGCTCTCGCGCTCCTCCAAGCTCGATGCCACGGTCAGCCAGTTTCTCGCCAATCTGATCAAATATTCGCTCTGGGC
>LULI01000474.1_pt1 | contig 10622 bp, 10 predicted proteins | sample 728191 | NCBI WGS metagenome assembly LULI01 (sample SAMN03860293, study PRJNA289734) | marine metagenome | biome: seawater column; feature: ocean; material: water; isolation source: Red Sea water column Station 169 - depth 50m | place: Saudi Arabia: Red Sea | collected 2011-10-15 | depth 50 m | reverse complement strand
TAGTCTCACTCGAAGAAAGTGTATCTTCTACAACAATTATTGAGCAAGCAACTTTTGAAGAAGGGGTTTTGAATTTTGCACAATGTATGAGAGAAGAGGGTATTGACTTTCCAGACCCTTCATTTGATATTGATGGAAATCCAGAATTTGATAATTTAGATATTGAAAACGAAGAAGAATTTGAAGAGGCATTTACAAACTGTGAAGATATATTGAGAAATGCCCTCCCAGATCAGTTTGATTTGGATCCAGAAGTTGAGGCAGCGTTAGTCGATGCTTCTCTAGAGTTTTCAAAATGCATGAGAGATGAAGGTATCAGTAATTTTCCTGATCCAACACCTGGTGAATTTGGATTTTTTGCTTTTAGAGATGCAGATATTGAATGGACATCAGACGAAGTCCAAGAAGCATTTGAAATCTGTCAGCCTGAAAATCCACTTGAAAACTTAAACGATTAAAAATACTTATTAAATACCAGATTCAAAATACATAGGTGGGCTTACTCCTATTGTCTGCCAACATAGGCCATCACTAATTTCACATTCATCATAAGTAAACACCCAAGTAACAACAAAATACTCATTTTTATTATTTAAAATTTTTATCTCGTAATGAACCATCTCGGCATCTTCTTGAATTACTTCATATGAGTATTCTGTTAAATCAACTATTGCGTTGTATGGAGCAGAAATAAGCATTGACTTAAATCTTTCAATTGGCCCGACAAGCGTCACAACTAAGTACAAATGCAGTAAGAAAGTTACAAAGAGAAATGACCAAAAAAGTCTTTTTTCTAATTTACTCACAATGAGATCGTGACTAAGCCCATTGAATTTAGAACTAAATAGAAGTGAAAAACAAAAGCAACTCCCATGAATGCCCAAAATGTACGTTTTTCTAATTTACTCACAGTTGAATGGTAGTGATAAAAAAAAGTTTTAAGTAATTAATTACTCTCTATTTGCTTTTTCGTATGCTTGACTATAAAGAATTAAGGTAGGTGCCCATAGTCCAACATAGATTGCTAGCTGTGAATCATCAAGCACAACATAGATTAGTACCGATGCGATCACGGAAACTATGCTTGCATAAAGTCCAAGTTTTATCATTAAAAGGTCCTTTCAATTAATATTATAATTTACCACAATTATTAGTATTAATTAGTAAATGATAGAAACATTAAGTCAAAACCCGCTTTCATTGGTATTAATATTTCCAGTTGTAACCCTTACGGTCTTTGTAGTTGGAATAATTAGGATAGATTTAGCTAAATTTCAACAAAAACATGTTTCAGGCAAAGAAGAAGAATAATCATTTTTTTGTCACAACAAAATACTTATATTAGATTATGAATTTTGGTGAACTAGAAAACCTTAATGACTCAGAACTCTTTGATTTACAGAATAAAATATCAGAAATTGTAAAACAAAGAAATCTTGAAAAAGGAGATTTAGAGGAAATAATTGATAATTCTTTTAATGTAGGTTTTCCAAAAGTAGATGGCCTAGGACTAAACCCTTGGATTGAGAATTCCTTAATTATTTGCCCTGGAGCAAGAATTGATAAAACAAAAACAAGACATATTTGTAAATTTATTGTCATTGACGAGGAATGGTCATGGGAGTCACCACACATGATTAGCGATGTAATACGAAGAGACCAATCTTCAAAAAACTTTAGGCAACATTCGATAACGCTGATTTCACCATTTGAAGGCATGAAGGTGCAAGTAATATCTCAAAAATCACAACAGGGAAAACATCTTGTTGAGGGCGTCGAGTCTTTTGAATTTAAAAACGGGATACTTGAGAAAACTATGACAAAAGCATCAAGATCAAGGGAACATTAATTATTCACCAAAGTTTTATAATTTAATTATATGTTAAATGTAGTCGTAATAGGTGGTGGCTTTGGGGGTCTTAAATTCCTACAACGGGCTAGAAGCAGCAAGATTCAATTTACGCTTATTGATAAACAAAACCATCATTTATTTCAACCTTTACTCTATCAAGTTGCAACAGCAGTTTTGTCGCCTGCAAACATCGCTTTTCCAATAAGAAGAATGTTTAAAAATTTTAAAAATGTAAAAGTTATTTTAGACGAGGCAACTGACATTAATAGAGAAGATAAAACTGTAACAATTTCCAGTGGTGAAAAAATAAAATATGACCAATTAGTTGTAAGCACGGGCTCTAGACATTCATATTTTGGCAATGATGATTGGTCAGAGTATTCAAATGGTCTTAAAGGCATAAATGATGCACTGCAGATTAGAGAACGTTTATTAAGAGCATTTGAAAAAGCTGAGAACGAAAAAAATATTGAGAAGAGAAATAAATATTTAAATTTTGTTGTTGTAGGAGGAGGTCCTACAGGAGTTGAAATGGCTGGGTCAATTGCAGAAATAGCTTATAAAAATATGAAAGAGGAATTTAGAAACTTCAAAAGCTCAGATGCAAACGTATATCTTATCGAAGCAACAGAAAAAATATTACCAATGTATAGTGATAGGCTTTCTGGCAAAGCAGAAAAATATTTAATCGATTTTGGGGTTCAGGTTAGAACAAACGAAAAAGTGATAAAAATAGAAAATGATTTAGTAGTTACTGATAAAGAAAGCATAGAAACAGACAATGTGATTTGGGCTGCTGGAAATGAAGCAAGCCCAATAATTAAAAAACTAAATACAAAAACTGACTCTGAAGGAAGAGCGATAGTTGATCCCGACTGTTCTATTAAAGAAGATGGAAATGTATTCGTTATCGGGGATGCCGCAAATTACAAGAATAAGAACAACTCTACACTCCCTGGTATAGCTCCTGTTGCTATTCAGCAAGGTAAATATTTAGCAAAAATTATTAAGAATAAAACTCTAAAACAAGATAGAAAACCATTCAAATATTATGACAAAGGAATGATGGCAACAGTTGGGAGATACAAAGCAATTGGCAAGATTGGAAATATAGAAATATCTGGATTTATCGCTTGGTTGTTTTGGAGTGCAATACACATACTTTATTTAATTGGATATAGATCAAAAATATTAGTAGTTATCGAATGGATATTCTCTTACCTCTTTAATAAAAAAGGAACAAGATTAATTTATAGAGAACCTACTTAACTTTATAACAGTAAAAGAGCTATTCCTAGAAAACCAGCAAATCCTGCAATGTCTGTAATTAATGTAAGAAATATGTTTGATGCTAATGCGGGATCAAAACCTATCTTTTTAAGCATTAAAGGTATTGAAGAACCAAATAAATTACCAATAAATATGTTTCCAAAAACTGCAATACTAAGTGCTAAAGAATAATCATTCAAACCAATCAAACTTAGTATAAAAAAAGATAAAACACCTACAAAAATACCATTTATTATTCCTATGAAAGTTTGTTTTCCGATTACCTCAAAAACCCTAGCATCCGAAACATCATTTCTAGCAAGAGCCCTAATTACTATAGCTAGAGATTGAGCACCTGAATTTCCACCAACTAAAGCAACTACTGGCATTAGGGCAGCTAGCAGAATGTCGCTAGCAATAGTCTCTTCGAATTGAGATATTAGTAAAGACACTATAAAAGCCAAACCCATATTTATTGCAATCCATGGGAGCCTTAAACGTATAGACTTTTGTATGGGTGTGAATATAGTTTCTTCTGCTCCAGCACCAAACGATTGTGAGAAATCTTCTGCAATTTCAGTTTGAATAACATCTAGCGCCGTATTGACAGTGGTTTGACCGATAAGTTTGTTACTTTTATCTACTACTGGAAGAGCTAACAGTTCATATTGTTTAATTAAAATTGCTGCCTCCTCTTGATCTGAGGACGGATTTACAGAAATTGGATTTTGAATCATTACATTTTTAATTAATTCATTTTCATCTGCAAATACTATTTCCCTGAATGAAATAACCCCGGTTAATTTCCCTTCATTATCAACGGAATATACGTAAATCAGATCTTCAACATTATCGTGAAGAGCTTTTAACTCTTTTAGTGCATCTTTAACTTTTAAACCAGTTGATATTTTTGCAACCTCTTCAGACATCTGTCTACCTACCGAGTTTTCAGGGTAAGCTAGTCTCTTGTTTATGTTGAGTTTTGTTGACTTATCAAGAATTTCTAAAATTTCTTCGGTTTCATCTTCAGTAGATCTCTCAAAAACATCAACTACATCTTCTGTATCCATTTGTTTGAATATCTCTTCAACATAAGAATCTTTTAATATCTCTACAATTTCAATAATTGCTCTTGGTCTCAGTGATTCAAATATTTTTACTGAAGTTTCAATAGGAAGTGAGGTAATTAATTTTCCTGCTTCTGATGGGTCAAATTCTTCTAGAGTATCAGCAGAGTCAAATGGGTCGGTTTCAGCAATTTGAACCCATAGGTCTTTATTATTTTCTAAATATATCAAAGCTTGACCAGGCTCTGAACGTGCTAAATCTCTTAATTCTTTACCTTTTAATGGTTCTTTTGAATCATTATTCATGAATACCTCGTATTCACTTTAATTGTCTTAATAAATTTTATTTATGTTAATTGTTTTTTGTGCCAGTCAATTATCGATTCAAACCTTTGAATTCTATGATTTGGCTTCCCTGATCTTGAAAGTTCGTGGCTTTCATCTGGAAATCTAATCATTGTTGTATCAATACCACGTCTTTTAAGATTTGAAAACAGTTGTTCAGCTTGTTCAACTGGACATCTGTAGTCCTTTTCAGAATGAATAATTAGGGTTGGAGTAATAATATTATTTGCATATGTGATTGGACTTTTTTTTCTGTATAAATTTAAATTATTATTCATATCATCTAAAAGATACATTTCAGGAAAACCAATACCGATATCTGACGTTCCTACCATCGTTTCCCAATTCAGCAAAGCTCGCTCAACAATTGCAGATTTAAACATTTTTGGATAATGGCCAATAACCCAAGAGGTCATAAATCCTCCATAAGAACCACCCATAATTCCGTAATTTTTGTTTTCAATACCCATAAGCTTCAGCATTTTTTTAAAAGAAGTTAATACATCGTGTACATCATTAACTCCCCATTTTCTTCCGCATACATCTCTCAAGAAATCATGACCTCTTCCTGTTGAACCTCTAGGATTGCAGGCAATAACATTGAAACCAGCTGAAGCATATGTTTGAAATTCATCAAAAAACGTGTATCCATATTGACTTGCAGGTCCACCATGTACATTTAATAGTGTTGGTTTATTCTTACCAACAAAAATTCCCCATGTGTCTATATCGGATTGACCAGTATCTATTCGATGGTATTCACATCCAAATGTTCTCACATTATTATTGAAGTCATCATTTGTGGTAGACAGCTTCTTGAGTCTCCCATTTACCAATTTAAATATTTCGTCAGGATGAGAGAAAGAATTTGCTATTACATACAAGTCTTCACCTATAAAATTAAAATCTTTTATAGTTATATCTTCTTCAATTATCGTTTCTTTCTGACTGGCATTTCTTAAAAGAGTTTTTCCAGAGTCTTCATATAAACAAAAGATTTCATTATCATGTATTTTTACTGACACGACATTTCTATCAAATTCATGCTCAAGAAAACTCAATTTTCCATTTTCTGAGACTTTTAAAATGGTAGTGTTTGTTGGCCAATCGAATCTTTTTCTTAAGCCGACGGCGTAAAGCTTATCTTTAAGACTAAAGATTTGATTAAACATTCCACCAGAATTAATTTTTACTAATTTTGACTTTACTAATTTGATTATGTGTTCCTCAAGCATTGTTCCGTTTTCATTATGCTGACTTCCTATAAAGTAAAGATCCGACCCCACTTCAATTAGAGATGATATAGAAAGTAACGATTCCTTATCACCGTCAACAATTTTTTCAATTTTTAATGAAGAAATGTTTATTTTATAAATGTGAAATCTTTTATTGTAAATTACTCCAGTGGTGTCAAATCTGAAGGGTAACTTGTTGATAACTGTAGGCTGATCTGTTTTATTCTCAATTTTTTTAAACTCATCAGACCATTCTTTGGTAATCACATAAACGAACTTGCTATTCTCACTCCAAACATAATTTACAATTGAGTCCTCAGTATTAAAGATTACTTTTTCACTGTTACCATTTTTTACAACTAAATAAGTTTTCGATGAATTTTTCTTTTTCTCAAGTGAGTCAAGAATCTCCGAAGATTTAGGTGTTTTAACAAATGAAATCAATTTATTATTTTTTGAATATTTTGGAATTGAGAAATTGTAGTTTGTAGACTTTTTTAAATCTGTCCATTTATTTTTTGATAATTTATGAATTGAAGATTCATATGAATTGTTTTCCAAGTTTATTTTCGTTGATTTGTAAACAATATCTGAACCATTACTTTGAAGCTCAGACAAATTTTTAATGTCAGATATATTATTAGGATTCATTTATAGTTTTATGTTATTTTATTCTGTTGTAAAGCAGTGTGCCAATTATAGAGAATATAAAACCTACACCAAAAGTATTTAAGTCAGCCAGTCCATAAATGTCAGTCGGTATAAACAACCCCCCAGGATTTACACTTAGATCAACATAATTAAATCTATATAATATTGATGAAACAAAACCTAGTGAAAATGGAATCACAATACCTTGACTTGTTTTTCTCATGCGGATTTTATAAAACGCTGGAAAAACCAAACATACTGCTAGTAAATCAGCAAATAAAAAAACTGAAAAAATATTTGTAACAAAAAACGACAAGGTTAAAGATCCAAATGTTATAACCAGCGTGATTATTTTTGCTTCAGCAACACCACTTTTGACAATATCTAAAGCCATTGTTGATGATATTGCGCTTTGTAGTGTGTCGATACTTGATGCAACCAACATTGTGCAAAGACCTATAACAAGTATTCTTGAGAAACTATTTAATTGTATTTGTTGAATAAAACTTAATGATGGGTTCTCAATTCCAAAACCAGCACCTGACGATCCAGCAATCCCAAGTATTAGTACAGTTAAAAAACATCCAAGACCTGCAAAAATTGAAGATTTTTTTATTACGCTATCATCTAATGCTGAGTAAGTTCTTTGCCAGTAACCTTGTGAAAAAATTTCAGCTGCAGTCACTGCAAGGATAACTGCAACAGCTGATTTAAAGCTAGGAAGTGTAAATGAATTAAGCCCTCCGATGTTTGCTGCTTTTATAATTTCTCCTAAACCGTTTTGACTAATCCAGAGAGAAAAAACTATAAATAATAGAATAATTATCGAGATCCCCTGGAATCTATCAGTAATTAAAGATGCTTTGAAACCCGACAAGTTTAAATATAGGAATGTGACTAGTGCTATTGCTAAACAAACAATTAGGCCTGAAGTGTTAGATATCTCTGGAAAAAGAAAGTTGATTGATGCAAATTCTGCAATTAAAAAAGCCGACATATAGATGATTGCAACTAATGAAACAAAAATTTGTGCAAAATTACCGTATTGTTTGTTTATATATTGAGGTAGTGTTGCCTTATCTGGTACAGCATCAACAATTTTAGGACCCAGAAAATAAAGCAGTGCAAAAGGTGTTGCAGCTGAAATAGCGTAACCTATTACATCAAAACCTAATCCATACCAGCCGACCTCTGCTGGAGAAGCAATAATCCAAAGACCCATACCACTGGCATAAAAGCTAAGGCTCAAATTAAAAGTATTTTGAGATTTTAACATCACAAAATATCCATCCCCAACTTCTTTATTTGAAAGTCTTCTTGTTAAAACAAGAAATAGTAAAAGGATGAAAAATATTAAAATATAATTTATTAAAACATCTGCACTAATTTGCACCATTACCTCATTTCGTAAATGGGATAAGAGTACCGAATATCCCTTCGTTAGAATTACCTAACAGGTTCATACGGTCGGTTTTCAACCCTCTCAGCTCTACTGCTCCCGTTAGTTATATATTAGTTTAAATTTTGAATAAACAACCTATCTATAATTTATTATTAACATCTCAATAATGAAAAATAATAATCTTCATCAAAAACCCTCTCTAATACAAACAATTTCAGCTGTTTTAACTGCAGGTGTAATGTGGGGATCTGGAAATGTAATTATAAGAAGTCTTTTATTAGAAGGGCTTAATGAAATTTTCCTCGTAACTGCGAGAGTACTAATAATTGGTACACTACTTTTTTCATATTATATTATTTTCAACACAGATAAATTTGATAAACAACTTCTTAAAGAAGCTTCATTTACGGGACTGGCCTCAATATTTTTTGTTAGTTGGGCATTTATATTCGCACTACAATATATCTCATCTGGTCTTGTCACTTTATTAATAAGCTCAGCACCAATTTTTACGGCAATGTGGGTCAAGCTTATTTTAAAAGAAGAAAAGATATCAAAACTAAAATATTTATCAGTTGTTGTTGGATTTTCAGGCATAGCATATTTGTTTATTTCACAAGAAACTGGACTGCTTAATCAAGGAAATATTTTTTTAGGAGGATCATTAGCATTTCTTGGCGTCCAATGTATTGCTCTTGCTACAGTCCTAAATCGAAAATATGCACCAAGGTATAAGGTAAACAGTTGGCTCACATTTCAGTACCCACTTGTAATAATTTTGACTTTGCTTACATTCTTTATTTCCGGTGTAGGTATAGATGTCTTAAATCTATCTCAGCTTTTGAGATTAGTAGCACTTGTTGTATGTAATCTTGGAGCTTTTCTTTCATTTACATGGCTTATTCAAAGAGTTAGTGCTTTGCAAGTGGCAAGTATTGATTACTTAGTACCCGTGGTTGGTGTTACAGCAGGGGTACTATTTTTAGGAGAGACCTTTAACAGAAATATATTGATATCAAGTCTATTTATTTTTGCTTCTCTGTTACTAACAACCAAGGATGAATTTTCAGACTAAAAGCTATCGTATACCTTTTTAACTTTTTTTAAATCTTGCCAAGTTAACCATTTTGGTTTACCGGGTTCTTTTGACGGATTTCTTAAAAGATATGATGGGTGAAAAATTGGCATCACTTTGATATCATCTTTTTCAATCCATTCTCCTCTAATTTTGGATATTGGTTGTTTTATATTAAGAAAAGACTCAACAGCTGTAGATCCCGCAAGCACAATAATTTTAGGATCTAAAAAATCGATTTGTTTATCAAGCCAAGGAATACAAGACTTGACTTCTTCTAGAGATGGTTTTCTATTGTTAGGAGGTCTACATTTCACAATATTTGTAATATAACAATCTTCTAGAGGATCAATTTCGACTGAGTTAAGAGCTGAATCCAACATTTTTCCAGCTCTACCAACAAAAGGAAAACCAGTAATATCCTCTTGTTCACCAGGCCCTTCTCCAATTATTAAAATTTCTGCATCAGGATTACCTTTTGCTACTACAACATTGGTTCTAGTTTCTGCCAGTGAACACTCTTTACACTTCCTGCATTCTTTATGAAGTAGTTCTAATTGATTTTTTGAAGTCATATCAAAATATTAATATAAATTATTTTTGTGAACCCCCCAGTTCTTCATAACTGGGGGAGTTTTTGTATACCAACAACTTTAAGGGAGTAGCGTAGTATTTAATTTAATTATGAATCATTGTATTAAATAGAAGTTAAACAAAAGAACAATGTAAGTAAAAATGAGAAAACCCTTGAATACTCCGCTTGTTTTGTTGCCAAAACTCACTTCTTCAAGGGTTATCTCTTACCCTTCTTGTAATGATCCTCTATAAAGATTTTCTTCACAAAAAGTTAAGTTAAATATAAATAAAATATTTAAAGATTTCAAAAAAAAATAATAAATTTTTTCCCACTCTAATTCTTGTTTTTAACTTTTATATATATATTAAATAAACCAACTATGACAACGATTCCTAGAACAGCACTTAGAACAGTTGATAAAAAATTATTATTAATATTTGTAATTCCATAATCATCTAAAAACAAAACTATTCCAGATTCTTCATTAAAACCATAAGATTCCGCCACAGATTCAAGTCCATCTGGCGATGATGATGCATATGGTGTGATCAATGTCAGTAATAAAATCAACAAGATAAATATTCCATAAAATGAAGTTGCATTATTTTTAATTTCTTTATTTTGATTAACATAGACTAGATCTGAGCGAACCCTTAAAAGTAGAGAAACAATCAAACCAGTAATAATTCCTTCTCCTATACCAATAAGTACATGGCTTGAAACCATTGCAATCAAAACACTTCCAAGTGGCACAGCAACTGTTCCTCCAATTGCGTATTCAAGCACAAAAGCTATTGATGAGAAAACAACTGACAATAAACCAGCTATAAATGAACCAGAAATTATTGATGAGTAACTCTCATTAAATAATTTTTTCCATGTAGATATTACTAACCATCCAATAAGTGAAGTCACTACAGCCATATTAAGTAAATTTACACCGAGGGCACTTAAACCTCCGTCAGCAAAAAGAAGAGACTGTATGACAACAACAATAGAAATACAAATAATTCCAAGACTTGGTCCAAGTACAATTACTGCTAATGCACCTCCAAGAAGATGACCACTAGTTCCAGCTGCAATTGGAAAATTGATCATCTGTAAAACAAAAATTAATGCTGACATCATTCCTGTCAATGCTATTAATCG
>LULI01000847.1_pt1 | contig 10632 bp, 7 predicted proteins | sample 728191 | NCBI WGS metagenome assembly LULI01 (sample SAMN03860293, study PRJNA289734) | marine metagenome | biome: seawater column; feature: ocean; material: water; isolation source: Red Sea water column Station 169 - depth 50m | place: Saudi Arabia: Red Sea | collected 2011-10-15 | depth 50 m | reverse complement strand
TAGTATAAATACACCCTCTATACATCTATCTTTAAATTCTTGCCTCTTGTACAACTGTTCTTGTCTAGCTTTTCTAATCTTACCTTCCATTGCTAACAATTGATCCCAAGCTTTATGACCATGTGTAAATTGAATGAAAGTTTTAAGTTCGTATCTTTGTTCTTCTAGTTTTTTCTTAGCAGCAAATGCTTCAAGTGCTTCTTGTTCAACTGACCCAAATACTTTACGAAAGATAGGTGGGTTCTTTGCAGATTTTTCTTTTTGTTCTATATCTGATACTGCACCCATCCACCTAGATAAATCACCTGTCATAGATTCTATATCACGACCTGCTTGAAATGCTTTCTTTAGACCTGCAAATGCTGTACTTGCTGTTGTTAATGCAGCTCCAATAGTAATAGGGTCGAACATAGTTTAAAACCCTTAGTCTGCATCTGCTATTGTTAATGTGCCTGCTTTTACTTGTTCTAGTATTTCTGCATAGTGTCTGTTGTTAGGGTCTAAAGGAACACTTAAATGAGTACCATCAATTATGCAACTTATAGAAATATTTTCTTTTGTTAATCTATTTTTATGATACTTTGCGTTTGTTATATTCATTTTATCCATTTATAACTCCGAATTAAATGCTAAAAAAACACTACTATTATTATTAGCCATTAATTGACAAGAACCTCCATCTGTAAGTCCACTACTAACTCCCACGTCTAAAATTACTAATTGATTACCATCATTATTTCCACCCTCTATAGCTATACTAGTGGCTGTTAGTGTGTCGTCACTATCATATAAAACATAATTGCTTAGAGTTCCTGTGGTTTCTACAGAGGGATTACTTCTCATACTAACAGGAAGATAGTTATAAATTTCTGCAGCTGTTGTACTTAAATTACTACCTATTCCAAATCTTGTATAAGCAGCTTCGGGATTAATTCTATAATAATATCTCTGACACTTAAGCAAAGTCCTCTCAAAAGGCTCATGCTCAAACTCTGTTGGGTTTTGCCCTACTTCTAACTGAACACCTGTAATAAAAAAAGTATTAGATGTGCTTGAAAAAAATGAAGATATGCCTGCTGCTCTGTTTGCTTGTGTCACACTACCCCAAGTAGTATTAAGAGTGCCACCACCATATGTTGAACCTGCATGAAGCCATATTTGAAGAGTTAAACTTAAAGCACTGTCGTCATCAAAAGTGCCTGTTGTATCTGCAGGAAAAGATAATTCTACTCTTGACCAATTTGTTGTTACATTAAATGTTTTACTTACTTGTCTTGTATTGTCATGGTCATACAATTCAGCAACATATGTAGCACTAGCATTACCTTTAACATAAAAAGATACTGCAAATGGTCTAGCATCAGTTTTACCTTTTTGAAATACTTGAACATTTTGCCCTTCAAGACCAGTGCTTAAAAGTAATATTTCTCCTGCAGCAATAGATGTATCTGCTGTAGTACAGGATAACTTTATACAATTTGCTAAACCATCAGGACCATCAGAGCCTGTACCTGCTTGTTCCATAGTCAAACGCCCTGCTGTTGCATTAGGTGTCATACTAAATCTATCAACCGTATCATAAGATTGACTTCCACTTCCAAGACCTGTAGCTGAAGTTCCTCTTTGTGCCACGTTCATTGTACCATTTATAATAACATTTCTGTTTACTCCACCACCACCTGCATTGATGTTGCCTATAAGGTTTGCTAAGTCTGCTGCTTTAGTCATTTACGTTATCTTCACAAGCTTTGACTTCATCATCACCCATAATAGCTTTACACCAAGTTACACAGTTCTCATGTGTTACTTTTGCATATTCTATAAATTTACCTGATGGTTCTGGTATACCTATTGAACCATACACTCTACCTCTATGCGTTACAGTTTCTCCATCAGTTGTTACATCTTCACTGTCTGTGCATTCCCAATGTAATGTAGTTATTTGATTATCACCTTTTGACCCTTTGATGTCATATTCAGTGCTTGTTATTGTCCATGTTGCTGCCATTTTATTCTCCTTCTAATTTAGCTAATCTTGCTTCAAGTTCTTGTATTGTCTTTACTAGTAATGGTACAAGTTTAGATTGATCTATTGATTGATAATCAGGAACATCTTTTTCTGCAACCCAAGTTGAGTCAGAGGGATAAAGTTGAGCAATATCAATTTTTTGTATCTCATCTCTGTATGTAGTTTTACCTTTTACCCATTCAGATTCTTTAACATTGTCTGATAATACTGCTCCTGTTGAAGAAAGAACAACACCTTTTATTTTCTTTGTAGCATCTTTTTCTCCAGTTATTGCTTCTGGTACTATGCTCGAAACTTCATGTGCTAAAAACCCATCTACTGTTGTGTCTTTATCTGTCTTAAAATTAAATCTACTTGGCTTGAGTTGTTTTAATCTTGATGTAGCATCCCAATCTGTAACTACATTTTCTTTTAATCTATAGTCAGAAGAAGTATTAAACTGTGTTGCAGTTCCATTTGTAGAAATACTTCCAACATGACCATTACTATTATAAAGATACCAATGAAGTGAGTTACTAGTAGTAGCTCTGGAAGAATGTATAGTGCCTGCACTATCAAAAGAAGCTCCACTACTGTTTCCAGATGTAATATTTCCATGACTGGTGTTGTTCATAATTTTAACACCTGCTGCTGTTATAAACATCCTATTAGTAACTGAATTTCCATCATCAGCAGTAGTTGCAAAAACAATTCTACCAGGAGTATCATTATTTCCAGGACTTCCATCAACTTGTGAATAAATAGCTGCAGTTGCAGAAGCAACATCTAGACCATCAGCTGCAAAAAAACCTATATAACCTGTAGTATCACTATCTGCAACTACAGTTGTTCCTCCTACAGATCCACTCCTAGATTTAGAAAACATTAAATAAGCACCATTAGAATCAGCAGAGTTTGCTGATATGCTTATTGTAGAACTATGATAGTCTGTTCCTTCTACTGCCAATCTTGAGTTATGTGTTCCGGGTGATACAGGTGCAGAAGTGCCAATACTTACTCTACCACCATAAGGATTTATATTAAAATTATTTGCACTGTTATCACTACTGTCATAAGCTTGTAACCCTGTATGAGTGTTAGAAGAACCTATTGCTCCCATTGCTATAGATTTTGTTACAGAAGCACGAGCTGGTGACATATTAAATGACATTGCTGTACTGTTAACAGCAGCTAAAGTATCAGCAAAATATGATGCATCTCCCTCAATTTTCATAGTACCTTTGACGTGTAAATCAGCACCAGGATTACTTGTACGAATACCAACTTTATTAGATGTATTTACTGTTAATACTTGTGTTGTACCTGTTGAGTTATACAAAAAGAATTTATCATCATCTTGCACACCCATAGCAAATTTTTGTGCATCATTTTCAAATTGAAGTTCAGCATATTTATTAGTGCCACCTGTAATCAATGCCCTTGTATGATCGGAACTTGAAATATGTAAATTTTGACTAGGACTATCTGTACCAATACCTACATCTCCATCGCTATCTATTGTTACTTTATTACTACCACTAATGTAAAAATTATGTTCACTTGCATCTAAACGAAATTTTTTGTAAGCACTTTCAACTCTGTCGTAATTTGTAATTCTGTTTTCGCCTGTTGCTATTTCTGGTTGAATTTCAATTCCAGTACCAGTGCTACTATCAATAATTGATAAATCAGCAATAGGATTATCAGTGCCAATACCAACGTTTCCATCTGACTTTATACGCACAGCTCTTGTACTAGAGCCACCAGAAGGAGTAGTATAAAAATCTAAATGACCATCATCTTTATTAGTAGTATCATCACCTGCTGCAACTACTATTCTCGCAACTTGAGTGCCATTCCAATATCCTTGAAACTCTGTTAAGTGTTGACCTGCTGATGACCTATTACTATCTCCTTTAAAAAATGCAGCAGTTGCATCACTGGGAGCTATTTTAATTTCAGGACTTGAACCAGAGATTATTGTTACGTCATCACCAAACACAGACTTTTTTACTACAGATAAGCCACCATCAGTTTGTAAAGAACCATCTGTTGTGCTTGTAGCATCTGTGGTATCATCTGTTTTAATAATGCCACTAAAAGTAGCTGTAGTGCCTGCTAAAGCTCCAGTCATTGTGTCGCCATCTATATTTACATAACGACTATCTGAATCTGTTCTATTGTAGAAGTTAGCTACTGCAAATGTATCATACACAATTATCTCAACTATGTCATCAGCAACTGCACCTGATGCTAATACTACTGATGTACCTGATGTAGCTGTGTAATCTGTTCCTGTTTTAAGAAGTACACCATTTAAATACACATCAACAAAATTACTGTCTGTGTAAGTTAATGTAAGGTTCTGTGTATCTGTTCCACTAAAGGTTGTTTGACTTGCCGTAGCAGTATACATATACCTTTGTCTAACACCTATCGTAGTAGATTTTCCTATATATGGCATATTCTATTCCTCTAATTTAGCTATTCTTGCTTCTATTGCTGTAAATCTGCTTTCATTATAACTTGCAATAAAACTTAGTAATTCTGGATACCTTACACCCATCCTTGTTTGTTCTTTACCATCATCATTTGTCCAAGTGTCACTACAAAACAAAGCATACTTCGTAGCATCTAAACCTTCTGCTTCAAAAGCTGCCTTGACTTCTTGAGCAATAATTCCAGAGTGTGTTCTAGCTTTGTCTGCCTTTTCTGTGACTTTATCTTTCCATCTAAATGTTTTGAATAATGCTGATAAACGTTTACCCACAGCTAATTCTGCTGTAGTCATAGATGCTATGTCTTGTTTTTCATTTTCATCTGATGTTTGAATTGTTCCGTTGGTAGCAAATACATCATCAAAGCGAACATCAGATTGACCTAAATCAGTTGTATTATCTGACCCTCCACCAGTTGAAGTACCTGGAAGTAAACCATTACCATTTATTAAAAGTGCTTTTCCTGCTTCTGCATGAATAAAAATTTCATTGGCAGAACCACCTGCTGAACCAATAGTACCTGCTTCATTACCATCTTTCCAAAATACTGCTGTAGCACCTGCACTTGAATTTCTACCAACATTTAAAGCAGCAGCTCCATCTCTAGTAAACTCTACATATCCAGCAGCAGCTAATGTGTGACCAGTGTTTGAAATTCCTAAAGAAGTTCTGCCCACCATTAAGTTACCAGAGCTATCAATTCTAGCAGTGTTTGTGCTACCATTACGAAACCTTACCACTCCATCTAATGATGAATGCGAACCACCATATACTATCATGTTTGCACCAACATTACTGTCTGTGCCACCAGCAAGTGCAAGGCTAGATGTATTATCGTCTTGAGTAACTTGAGTTGCTCCAGTGATTTTGCCAGAGAGGTAGAAGTCTTTAAAACGAATAGAACTACCCCCTAAATCCACACCACCATCGCTATTTGCGCCATTATCTCTTGGATAAATATTAGAAGCACCAAAGAGTAATCCTGTGCTGCCAGATGTTCCATCTATTTGAAGGGTTCCTGATTGTGTTCCAATACTCCCCACAGTAGAGCCGTCTTTGCGGAACTGTGCAATTTCACCGTCACTGTTTCTATTAACAACTAACGCACTTCCTGCTGAACGGCTTGCAAATATCGCATCATATTCACCGCTTACACTAATACCTGTTGTAGTATTACCTGCGCCTGGCAATTCGGTGCTAGATTGCCCCACCAATAAATTGCCTGAACTATCTATCCTCATGGTTTCTGAAAATGTTCTGGCCGACCCTGCCGAAGTAGACCCACTATTCAAAAATTGAATAGTACCGTTTCCAATGCTAATTCTTGCCGCAGCAACCGCAACCGTGGAGTCTCCACTAGAGTCCGTATTACTTGTAAGATGACCTGTACCTGTACCACCAATGGTAAGGCTTCCGTGTGTACTAAAAGGCGATCTCCCTAAGGAAATAGATGGAATGGAAGATGAGTTGCTTAACTCTAAAGTGGCATTCGGAGAACTCGTACCAATTCCGACATTACCATCACCTTGTATTAACATTGCAGTATCACTAGTATTTTTACGTACCTCAAATGCTTTTTCATTTGCAGTTGAACCAGCAGTAACAGCTAAAACACCATAACCACCACTATTTGTATTTGTGAACTTACCTGCCCATTGATCATTTTTAGAACCTGTTGCTTCAAAAACAGTAGCTGTTGAGCTTGCACCAATAACTACGCCATCAGCAGTAATAACCATATCTCCATCAGCAACTAAATTTAAAACACCATCAGAAGATTGACGTATATAAGTACCACTATCTCCAAACTGTAGCTGCTTACTTGAGTTAAGTAATATTCCAGTGTCATGAACATGAGTAAGTGTTACATCATTATCTGCACCAAAATTAATTACAGTTGCGTCTGTTCCGAAAAATAAATCATCAGTAAGAACAAGGTCATCACCTATGGTAACATCAGCACTAAGTGTAACATTATTGCTAACATCTAAAGTACCAGATACAACAGCGTTGCCATCTGCAAGACCACCATTTACTTTATTTCCTATGTAAGCCATTAAGTAATCTCCATATAACTCATAATTACAGATACTTTGTCTGCTACTGAGCAGTCTACTTTTATAATATCACCCTCATTTAAATTAATTTTATTACCTGACATTATTTCTAATGAACTACCTACCGGAATAGGTGCATCTTTAATAATGTGGGCTGTAGTATTTTGTGTTTGTGAAGTTTGTGTTGTTGTACTTACAAGTGTAACACTTGCTGAAACTTGTGATGTATGTACGTTTGCAAGTGTCAATCCTAATATAACAACTGTGCTACCTGACTGCACAGTGTATAATGTTTCAGGACTACCTGAACTTGCAGGTGCAACATCCCTTGTTATTACTTTAAATGTATTTGCCATCTATATCTCCATTATATCATAATAATTAGCCTAGTGCAATAGCTAAAGCTGTCGCATCATCAACTGTTGCTACTGTGCCTGTAGCACTTGGTAAAGTTAAAGTAGTATCTCCTGTTGAAGAAGGACCAACTAGTGTTACTTTATTAGTTCCATTGTCAGAATCTTCAAAGAACTCTATAAACCCTGCCCCTGTGCTACCATTTTTAACAGACACTCCTGCATCAAATACAGGTTTACCACTAACAGTTAAACCTGTAAGTGTTCCTAATGATGTAACATTAGTTTGAGCAGCTGTTTGTAATGTACCTGCAAGTTGTGTAGCTGTTAATTTACCTGTGCTTGGATTGTAAGTTAAGTTACCATCCATTTCTAGACCAACATTACCTGTGCTAGAAGTAGCATTCTCTACAAAAGTAATTAAATTATCTTCATCTGTGCTTTCATTATCAGTAACTAAAACATGTGCAGAGTTAGTAGCATTAGTAACAGTAGTTCCTGCAATAACAGTTGACAAAGCTGTACCATCCACAGTAATTGCATCTGCTTCTAATGTGCCATTAATATCTGCATCTCCAGATATATCTAAACTAGTAGCTTCTATTTCACCACTAGCTTTAAATATAACATTATCACCACCACTAACTTCAAAAATAATTTGATTGTCAGTGCCAAACTTTATAAGATTATCATCATCTCTACCAATAACAAGACTTGTATTCTTTATAGATTCAATACCAGTCTGTGCAGAAGCAATACTTGCACTTGATATAGTAAAGTCTAGTGTACCATCACTATCATCATAAGTAACATCTATACCACCTGACTCTGTATTACTTGATACCATAGCACCAACAGTATCCTGTATAAACTCATCAAGAGCAGTTCCATTTACTGTAATAGCATCAGCCTCTAGTGTCCCATCAATGTCAGCATCACCACTAATATCAAGACTTGTAGCATCAAGTTCTCCTGCTACTGTAACAACTCCACTAGATAATGTAATTAAATCAGTATCACTAGTGTGACCTATTGTTGCACCATCAATGTTTACACTATCGATAACAGCTTGTGTAATAGCACTATTTGTACCTAGTGTAGCACCATCAATACTTCCACCATCTATATTAGCAGTATCTGCTACAAGAGCATCTGTTGTAACTGTGCCATCAAAGAAAGCATCTTTAAATTCTACAGAGCTTGTACCAAGATCAATATCATTATCAGAAGAAGGTACAATAGCTCCATCTGTAAAAGTTACTTGATTTGATCCACCTGCTGATACTGTAATTACATTAGAACCACTAAATGTTATAGCTGTGTCTGTATCTCCATCACCACTAATACTATCTAGTTGAATATCTCCTGCATTAGTAAAATTAGAATCACTTAAATCAAATGTACCTGTTACGTCAAGATTACCATCTACAGTTACATTACCTGCAAAAGTAGCATTAGCTCCACTACCTGTAAGCATAGTAGTAGAACCAGATTTAATAATTAAATTACCTGATGAATTTGTAAATGCACCATACTGTGTACCATCATCTTTAAGAACAATATCTGCATCACCTGCATCTAATGTAATGTCAGCTACAGCATCAACAGTAAGATTATTAGCAGAGATAGTCATATCTGTACCATCTCCCTCAATCTTTTCACTATCTCCACCAAACACAATACCTACGTTATTAGGCACATGTATATCAGATGTAGCTGTAAGATTAATCTTAGCTCCTGATGTAATTGTTAGATCAGTATTGTCTCCCTCAAAAGTTATACCAACATTTGCAGGTACAACTACATCAGCTACAGCAGTAAGATTAATATTATTACCACTAATAGTTAAGTCAGTACCATCACCTTCTATCTTCTCTGCATCATCACCAAAAGTTAAACCTACATTAGCAGGAATATTGATATCAGTAGTAGCAGTTAAATTAATATCATTGCCAGAAGCAAAAGTAAGGTCTGTCCCATCAGAAGATATGTGTTCTCCACCTTCATCAAACAAGTATAGTTTTTTAGTACTATCAATTACAACATCATCAGAAAATTTAAAGTGATCTTCATCTTCCATCCATATGAGAACACCATCATTAGTCTCACCATCAAACGTAACAGTAATATCTGTACCTGCAGTTCCATCTCCTAAAGTTAAACTAGTGCCTAGTAACTTAGTTATTGGACCTCCCTCTGCAGCAGTTCCATCATGTGTGTGACCTGTAGAAGCTGCAAAAGCATTTAAAACAGCATTAAACTCAGCGTTAATAGGTGCTGATTTAACAATCTCATCTGCTTGAATATCAGCTGTATTTGTTCTTGTATAACCTGTTCCCATTACCTCACATCTCCTAATCCATAAGTTATTGTGAATCCCTGTATACTGTGTGCTGCATTAGTGTCTTCTGCAACAAAACGAAAGGATATTGATTTACCTGAACCTGTAAACGTAGAAGTTTCTACAGGAGCAGGATTACCATCATAAATTTGTGTAGTATCAAAAAGAGCTGAACCATAAACAGCTGCAGGACTTGTATTTTCTATTAGTAAGTTTGACGGTGTTGCTACATCTGTATCATCAAAGTCATAAACTACACCTAAAGATAAAGAGTTTGTACCCTCAGATCTTAAATACGTTGACACATCATAAAATGTTTTTCTCATTCTTGGATTGCCAAAGTATAAATAAGGTGTCTGATAAATACTTAATATATTAGAACCTGCAAAAGATGTTCCTGATTCTTGTGCATATACTTTACCATTAGCATCACCATGTATTACAGTTTCAGTTGTTCCTAAATATCCACTGTCTGCACATGTAACAGAAAAACCAAATAAAGTTGAAAACTCAAAATTAAATCCACCACTTTGAGGATTTTCTCTTAATGCACCTAGGATCCCTGTAGAACTTGTACCTGAAAACATATATCTAAACTGAGACTTTGATCTAATTAGTAAAGAAGTTAGTCCTGATAATGTTTCTGTAGCTATTGTATTTTGAATTGTCTTGTGTATCTTTTTTGACACAGTTTCAAGATTAACGTCACCAATCTTTGCAGTACCACCAATAGGTCTAATACCATCTGGAGCTAAAAAGATTAAGTCACCACCAATTTCTAATACACTATCTGTCGCTAGGCAACCTAAGTTATTTGTAACATTCTCTAAAACAAAGTCAGTTCTATTATTACCAACAAGTCTTTTAATATTATTAGTTCCAAATATGTAAAGAATATTACGAAAAACTTTTATTGCAACTATATCATAGCCTACATTAATATTACCTGCACCGTTAGCAGGAGTAAAATCAGTTTCAGCAAGAGGCGCACTAAAAAATAGTTGATCTTTCTTTGCAGGATCACCTGCCAAAAATAAATGATTTTGATATACTTCTGATATAACAGGGTCAGTAGGTGCATTAGAATCTGTTATTTGTACGTAACCATTACTAGCATCATATAAAGCTGCAGGATTAATACCATCTGTTAATACTACCTTTGGTGTGCCAAAATTTAATTTAGTAAATCTAACTTTTGTAACACCAGTCATAGTTGGAGAGCCTGAAGTAGTAATAGCAGTCCAAGAAGACCCAGTCCAAAAGTGAAGATAGTTATTACCTGAAGATGGTTTTCTTGCAGCTAATATACCATTGTTTATTCCATCAGCTACACAAACACCTAAAACAGCACCAGTCCCTGTAACTGTTCCATAAG
>LULI01001121.1_pt1 | contig 10639 bp, 8 predicted proteins | sample 728191 | NCBI WGS metagenome assembly LULI01 (sample SAMN03860293, study PRJNA289734) | marine metagenome | biome: seawater column; feature: ocean; material: water; isolation source: Red Sea water column Station 169 - depth 50m | place: Saudi Arabia: Red Sea | collected 2011-10-15 | depth 50 m | reverse complement strand
GGGTCGGAGCGCCGCCCAGAAGTCGGGGCTCGGCTGTCCGCTCGGCCGGTCGGTCGGCTGGTCGGTCTGCTCGGTCACCGGACCAGCTCCTTGAGCAGGCTGCGGCTCGGGTCGACGTCGAGGATGCGTCCGTCCGGCGCCGCGAGGCCGACGCCCTGCAGCCACGCCTCGAACTCCGGCGCCGGCCGCTTGCCGAGCACCCGGCGCACGTAGAGCGCGTCGTGGAAGGAGGTCGACTGGTAGCCGAGCATCACGTCGTCGGCGCCCGGCACCGCGATCACGAAGGTGCACCCGGCGACACCCAGGAGCGTGAGCAGGGTGTCCATGTCGTCGTCGTCGGCCTCGGCGTGGTTGGTGTAGCAGACGTCGACGCCCATCGGCAGGCCGAGCAGCTTGCCGCAGAAGTGGTCCTCCAGGCCGGCGCGGACGATCTGCTTGCCGTCGTAGAGGTACTCCGGGCCGATGAACCCGACCACGGTGTTGACCAGGAACGGGTCGAAGGCGCGGGCCAGGCCGTAGGCGCGGGCCTCGAGCGTCTGCTGGTCGACGGGCCGACCGCCGGTGCCGTGGTGGGCGTCGGCGGAGAGCGCGGAGCCCTGCCCGGTCTCGAAGTACATCGCCTGCGTGCCGACCGTGCCGCGCCCCAGCTCCTGCACCGCGGCGTGCGCCTCGGCGAGCTGGGCGATCGTGACCCCGAAGCCGTTGTTGGCGCCCTGGGTGCCGGCGATCGACTGGAACACCAGGTCGACCGGCTCGCCCGCCTCCATCAGGTCGATCGTGGTCGTGACGTGAGTGAGGACGCACGACTGGGTCGGGATCTCGTAGCGCTCGCGCACCTCGTCGAGCAGCCGCAGCAGTCGGGTGACCGTCTCCGGGCTGTCGGAGGCCGGGTTGATGCCGATCACCGCGTCGCCCGAGCCCAGCAGCAGCCCGTCGAGGACCGAGGTCGCCACCCCGGCCGGGTCGTCGGTGGGGTGGTTGGGCTGGAGACGGGTCGAGAGGCGGCCCGGCAGGCCCAGCGTCGTACGGAACGCGGTGGTGACGCGGCACGCCGCCCCGACGGTCACGAGGTCCTGGTTGCGCATCAGCTTGGAGACCGCGGCGACCATCTCGGGCAGCAGCCCCGGGCCCAGCCGGGCGAGCGTGGTCGCGGCGTCGGGCGCGACGGCGACCGTGAGCAGGTGGTCGCGCAGCTCGCCGACGGTCATCGAGCGGATCGGCGCGAAGGCGTCCGTGTCGTGCCGGTCGAGGATCAGCCGCGAGACGTCGTCGGTCTCCGGCGGGACGACGTGCTCGTCGAGGAAGCGGGTGAGCGGCACGTCGGCCAGCGCGTGTCTCGCCGCTGCGCGCTCCACGTCGCTCTGGGCCCCGCACCCCGCCAGGCGGTCCCCGGACCGGGCCGGGCTCGCCCTGCCGAGCAGGTCGACCAGCCCGTCGAACTCGAACGTGCGGCCGGCGAGGGCCTGGCGGTACCGCATGCGTCCTCCTGGGCTCCTGGGGCTGGGCGACGGGTCGACCCTAGGGCCGGCGCGGCGCCCGTGGCATCCGTCGAACGACGTACGGCGGCTGGCGGTGTGGGGCCGGGGCTGTGGAAAGCCGGGTGTCGTCGTCGGACGTGCGGCGTACCGTGGAGGACATGAGCCACCGGGCCAGCGACGACGAGATCCGCGACCAGGAGCGTGAGGAGCGCGAGGAGGTCGTGGACGTCGACGACGCTACGGCGATGGCTGCCTTGGCGAAGGTGATGAAGCGTGACGCTGAGCTGCTGAAGCGTCTGGCGCGGTGACCCGCCGACTCACTGTCGCTCTTGTCTCGGCGTACAACGAGGTCCTCTGCGCCGACACCGGCGAGAACCACGCGCTCCTGGACGCTGTGGGGCTGGCTGCCGCGCTGGAACGCCCCTGGTCCGGATACGGCGACTTCGAGGCGTTCCCGTCGATGTTCGACAAGGCCGCGGCGCTGCTGCACGGAATGGCCGCTCGTCAGGTCTTCGAGAACGGCAACAAGCGCACAGCCTGGGCGGCCGCCGTGGCGTTCCTGGACTTCAACGGCATCGACCTCGGGTACGTGCCGACCGTGCACGCCAACATGTTCGTCCGGGCTGTGGGCCTCGACCACTCGCTCGAGATCGCGGACGTGGCAGAGTGGTTCGAGGTGACCTACGAGCTGGGGCGTGCGCGGCCTTCCTGACGTCGCGCAGCGGGTGGCCGGCGGACTGTCGCCGCCACGCCCTACCCTCGACCGCAGCACAGGAGCCCTGGGAATGCGGCAGCGGGAGGTGGCATGGAGCTCGACGAGATCCGGATGCTCGCCGACACCAGCCCGGCCTGGCGTCTGCTCCGTGCTCGCAACGCGCCGCTGGTGCTGGCGTTCCTCGGTCGCCTCTTCGTCGAGCAGAACGAGGGTGCTCGCCCGCAGGCTGCGTTGACCGAGGCGCTCGACGACTTCCTGTGGGCGGCCAACCAGCAGCTGGCGGAAGGCGAGAGGTACACCGGGTCGCCGGCCACCTACCTCGACGATTGGTCGGCGCCCGGTGCCGGCTGGTTGCGGCGCTTCTACCCGCCCGACGGCGACGAGGCGCACTACGACGCCACCCCCGCACTGGAGAAGGCCTACGCCTGGGTCGGGTCCCTCCGAGCGCGTCCCAGCATCGGCACCGAGTCACGGCTGCACACCCTGGTCGACCTGCTGCGCCAGATCGTCCATGGGGCGCAAGCCGACCCGGAGACCCGTCTCGAGGAGCTCCGCCGCCGTCGCGCGGAGATCGACGCCGAGATCGAGGAGGTCGAGGCCGGGCGCGTGCGGGTGATGGAGGGAGCGGCCCTGCGCGAGCGCTATCAGTTCTTCGCCAGCACGGCACGCGAGCTGTTGGCCGACTTCCGCGAGGTCGAGGAGAACTTCCGGTCGCTGGACCGGGCTGCCCGTGAACGCATCGCCACCTGGGACGGCGGCAAGGGCGACCTGCTCGCCACGCTCGTGGCCGACCGCGCCGACATCGCCAGCTCCGACCAGGGACGGAGCTTCCAGGCGTTCTACGACTTCCTGCTCAGCCAGGAGCGCCAGGACGAGCTCGCCGACCTGCTGGAGCAGGTCCAAGCCCTCGAGGAGATCGACGTCGACCCGCGGGCCCGCCGTGCGCACCACGACTGGTACGACGCGGCCGAGCGCACCCAGGCGGTCGTCCGCTCGCTCTCCGAGCAGCTGCGGCGCTTCCTCGACGACCAGGTGTGGCTGGAGAACCGACGGGTCCTCGAGCTGGTCCGGCAGATCGAGGCCTCCGCGCTGGCGCTGCGGGCGGCACCCCCGGCGGTCGGTCTCGAGGTCGACGAAACCGAGGTGAAGCTCAGCCTGCCGTTCGAGCGGCCGCTCTACGACGTCCGTCCCGCGAGCCAGGTGGACTCGAGGATCCCCACGGGGGAGGTGGAGGAGATCGACACAGCCGGGCTGTTCGACCAGACGTTCGTGGACACCGCCCGGCTCGCCGAGCAGCTGCGCGCCGTCGTACCCTCCCGCAGCTCGGCGCTGCTCCACGAGGTCATCGAGCTCTACCCCCTGCGCGACGGACTCGCGGAGCTCCTCGGCTACCTCGCCCTGACCGACGAGGACCTGCGCGTCGAGCTCGACGAGAGCCGCACGATCACCGTCTCGTGGCACGACGACCGGGTCGGCACGCGGACCGTGCGCATGCCGCAGGCCACCGTGGTGAGATCGTGAGGCCACGATGAGGACCGAGCAGGAGACCGCAGCCTCCGTCGCGGTCATCACCTTGATGCGCGGAGTCGTCTACCGCGAAGCCCAGGAGCAGGTGTGGCAGACCCTGCTGCGCCACGGGGCGCCCGTGCGCGACCACTTCGACATGATCGGAGTCGATGTCGTCGTCGACGAGACCGAGGGCTACGCCTACCTCCGTGCCCGTGACGAGGAGGACGGTCTGCCCCGCCTGGTCAAGCGTCGCAGCCTCTCCTACCCCGTCAGCCTGATGCTGGTCCTGCTGCGCAAGCGGATGGTCGAGTGGGAGTCCACGTCCCAGGAGCCACGGCTGATCCTGACCCGAGACCAGATCGCGGAGATGGTGTCGCTCTTCCTCGCCGACACCCCCAACCAGGCGCGCCAGGTCGATCAGGTGGACACCACGATCGGGAAGGTGGTCGACCTCGGCCCTCAAGGCGTACGTCGACGCGCAGACGCTCGCCGACTTCGCGGCCCGTCTCGAGGACTACCGCGGCGCCGCCGGAGGTGCGCGGGATGAGTGACGGTCTCTTTTCGGCCCTGGAGCTGGACGGGCCGTCGGCGGCGCGCGTGGGGTGGCGGCTGCACCGGATCGAGGTGCTCAACTGGGGGACCTTCGACGGACGTGTCTGGGCGTTGCACCTCGACGGTGAGAACACCCTGCTGACCGGCGACATCGGCAGCGGCAAGTCCACCCTCGTCGATGCCGTGACCACCCTGCTGCTCCCGGCGCACCGCATCTCCTACAACAAGGCCGCCGGCGCCGAGTCGCGCGAGCGCTCCTTGAGGTCCTACGTCGAGGGGCACTACAAGTCCGAGCGCATCGAGAGCACGGGCACCTCGCGACCGGTGGGGCTGCGCGACCACCGCTCCTACTCGGTCATCCTCGGTGTCTTCGCCAACGACGACGCCCCGGAGCCGGTCACCCTGGCCCAGGTCTTCACCCAGCGTGATCGGGCCGGACAACCGGACCGGTTCTTCGTCACCGCCGAGCGCGACCTGGCCGTGGAACGGGACTTCGCGGGCTTCGGCACCGACCTGAACGCGCTGCGACGGCGCCTGCGCGAGGCCGGCGCCAGCGTCGACAAGGACTTCCCGGCGTACGGCCAACGGATGAGGCGCCTCCTCGGCATCGCCTCGGAGCAGGCGCTGGAGCTCTTCCACCAGACCGTCTCGATGAAGTCGGTGGGCAACCTCAACGACTTCGTGCGCACGCACATGCTGGAGCCCTCGGACCCGACCGAGCGGATCGCCCAGGTGGTCGCCCACGTCGAGGACCTCACGCGTGCCCACGACGCGGTGCGCCGTGCCCAGGACCAGCTGGCGGCCCTGGACCCCCTGCTGATCACCTGCGACAAGCACGATGCCCTCGCCGAGGAGCGGGCTGCGACGGGTCGCCGCCGCGATGCCGTGGCGCTGTTCTTCACCGAGCACAAGATCGGCCTGCTCGAGCAGAGGCAGACCTCCCTGGGGAAGACCCTGGACGCCCTCGCGACCGAACGTGTGGGCATCACCTCACGTCTGGAGCAGGCGCGAACGCGGCAGGCCAGATTGATCGGCGAGCGTGCTGCAGCAGGCGGTGACCGGGTCGCCGACCTCGAGCAGACGGTCAAGGAGCTGCGCGAGCTGGCCGAGCAACGCAGGGCACGGTCGGAGAAGTACGCGCGGCTGCTGGAGGACGCGGGGCTGGACCAGGTCGTCGACGGCCAGTCCTTCCACGAACGGTCGGTGGAGGCGCGGGCCGCGTACGACGAGGCCGCCCCGCAGCTGCGTGCGTTGGACGCCGGACTCGCCGAGGCGATGGGTCGTCGCGCCGGAGTCCGCGAGCAGGTCGCCGACGTGCGGGCCGACCTGGACAGCCTGGCCGGACGACCGACCAACCTGCCCCGGGAGAGCCTTCGCCTGCGCGAGCGGCTGTGCGCAGAACTGGGGCTCGCCGAGGACGAGGTGCCCTTCGTCGGAGAGCTTCTCGAGGTCGCCGAGGAGCACTCCTCGTGGCGGGGTGCCGCCGAGCGCGTGCTCCGGGGGTTCGGACTGTCGCTGTTGGTGCCGCAGCGTCATTACCGGCAGGTCGCCGACTGGGTCGACAGCCACCACCTGGGTGCGCGCCTGGTCTACCACCGGGTCCCCGAGCGTCAGGTGCGCGTGCAGCCCGATGCGGACGGCATGCACCTGCGCCTCGTCGACACGTTGCTCCTGGAGCCGGGGCCGTTCGAGACCTTCCTGGCCGGAGAGCTGCGACGCCGTGCCGACCACCGGTGTGTGGACTCGGTGGCGGAGCTGGCCGAGGCCGAGCGCGCGGTCACGCGGCAGGGCCAGGTCCGTGCCGGCGCCCGCCACGAGAAGGACGACCGGCGACGGGTCGACGACCCACGCTCGTGGGTCCTCGGTCGGTCGAACGCTCGCAAGATCGAGGCCCTGACAGAGGAGCTGCACCGGTTGCAGGAGGCGCTGACGGCTGCCGAGGCCGAGGTCGAGTCCGTCGAGGCGGACAGGGACGCGGTGCGTCAGCGGGCCGAGACGTTGAGCAACGTCGCGCAGTTCGGGTCCTGGACAGAGGACGACGTCGCCACTCCGATCGACCAGGCCGAGGCAGCCGAGGCGGAGCGCCGGCGCCTGTTGGCCGGCTCGTCGCGACTGGCCGAGGTGGACCGTGCCCTGTCGGCCGTCGAGGAGGAGATCGCGAACCTCGACGAGCGACGCACCGACGTCGACGGACGTCTTCGCGTCGCTGAGTCCGATCGCGACCGCAGCGCCCGTGACCTGGCCGTCGCCGGCGACCTCGTGGCCGCAGCGGGCGAGGAGGTCGTGGCGCTGGCTCGCGCGGAGTACCCCACCCTGGCCCCGCGCGCGGTGGACGTCACCGAGCCCGGCGAGTGCGACCGGCGGGCGGGCGACGTGGCGCGGTCGCTCACCGCCGACATGGAGCGGCTGCAGCTGCAGATGAACGGCCTCGCCACGTCGGCGCAGACGCAGATGACGGCGATCAAGGCGCAGTGGCCGGCTCTCACGACCGAGATGGACGCCTCCATCGCGGCGGCCGGGGAGTACCGAGCGTTCCGCGATCGGGTCCGCCGTGACGACCTGCCGAAGTTCGAGGCCGAGTTCAAGCGCCAGCTCAACACCAACGCCATCCGTGACCTGGCCGGGCTGGCCACCTGGTTGCGGCGCGAGGCCGACGACATCCGTGATCGCGTCGAGCTCATCAACGAGTCGCTCCACGCCATCGACTACTCCCCGGGCCGCTTCATCAAGCTCCTCGTGGAGCCGACGGTGAACACCGAGGTGCGTCAGTTCCGCGAGGACCTCCGGGCGGTGACCCGCGGTGCGCTCGACGGCGACAGCGACCAGTACTCAGAGCAGCGCTTCCTCGACGTCAAGCGCATCGTGGACCGGTTCCGCGGGCGGGACGGCCACGCCGACAGCGACAAGACATGGACCCGGCGCGTCACCGACGTTCGCACGTGGTTCACGTTCTCGGCCGCCGAGCTGGAGCGCGACACAGGGGTCGAGCACGAGCACTATCGCGACTCCGACGGCAAGTCGGGCGGACAGAAGGAGAAGCTCGCCTACACCATCCTGGCGGCGTCGCTGGCCTACCAGTTCAAGCTGCAATGGGGCACCACGGCGTCGCGCGACTTCCGGTTCGCGGTCATCGACGAGGCCTTCGGACGCGGGTCGGACCTCTCGACGCGCTACGCGCTGTCCCTCTTCGGACGGCTCGGGCTCCAGCTGCTCATCGTCACCCCGTTGCAGAAGGTCCACGTGATCGAGCCGTACGTGTCGGCCATCGGGTTCGTGGAGAATCGCGACGGTCGCGACTCGCGCGTGCAGACGCTGACCGTGGAGGACTACCGCCGGCGTCGCGACGGTCATGGCTGACCGCGCGACGTGGTCGACTCCCGACGTCGTCGCCGCTCGGCTCCGGCCACGGTGGCGGTCGGGGGCGCTGCTGGCGGCGTACGCCCGCGGGGAGGCCTTCGAGCCCGTCCGGGTGCGGTTGCGCGGTCCGTCGGCCCGTGAGCTCGGTGAGGACCTGGAGGCCGTGCGGTCCTGGAGCCGTGCGTGGGAGCGCGAGGCGCCCGGCCGGTTCGAGATCGAGCGACGCTCACTGGGAGCGCGGACGGTGGGCGCATCGGAGCTCCCCGTAGCCGTCGTGGTCACGGACTGGGAGCAGGCGTGGCGCACGCTCGCTGTCGAGGGCGACGTGCAGGCCTGGCGCTCGAGGGTGGAGCTCGTGCGAGCCGACGCCGAGGTGCTGACGTGGGTGCTGGGTCATCCGCACGCCGCGCTGGCGGTGCCCGAGGAGGAGTGGATGCTCGTGCTGTCCGCTCTGGGATGGTTGCGTGCTGAGCGGGGGAGCGGTCGCCGGTTGCGCGAGATCACCGCGCCCGGCGTCGACACCAAGTGCGTCGAACGGCATCGAGGTCTGCTGGCCGGGGTGCTCGGGGTGTCGGCGTCGACGGACGGGTTCCTGGCCGGGTTGGGGCTGGTCGGGCCGCCCGCTCGGTTGCGCCTGCGGCTCGGCGCCGAGGGGGGGGGGGGGCCGCTGCGCGACGTCACCGCCCCGGTGGAGGAGTGGGCGGCGCTCGACCTCGACGTGGCCTCGGCTGTGATCGTGGAGAACGAGACCACGTTCCTCACGGTCCCGGTCCCGCGACGAGGGGTGACGATCTTCGGGGAGGGCTTCCGGGTGTCCCGTGCCGGGCGGCTGCCCTGGCTGGCGAAGGTGCCCGTGCACTATTGGGGTGACCTCGACACCCACGGGTTCGCGATCCTCGACCAGCTGCGCGCGTGGTTGCCGCAGACGAGGTCGTTCCTGATGGACGAGCAGACACTGCTGCAGCACCGCGAGCGTTGGGTCGCGGAGCCGTCGCCGACCACGGCGGACCTGACGCGACTGACCGCGGCTGAGCGGGGGGTCTACGAGGACCTGGTGACCGACCGCTACGGCGATCGGGTGCGTCTCGAGCAGGAGCGCGTCGACTGGGCCTGGGTGAGTGATCGGTGGCCGGTCGAGGCCTGAGCCATGGTCGGTCGAGTGATCGGCTTCGTCTCGCGCCCCGGCCGTACGCAGCCGCCCTTCAGCCGGCGGACGGGACCTCGCACCACAGCAGCATCTCTGCGGCTCGGGCGGCGGCGTGCGGCGGCAGGCACTCGGCGAGCACTCGCCACCGGTCTCGCTTGGCCGGTGTGGCGTGCCGGGCCAGCCGCTCCGGCGTCAGGTGCGGGTCGAGCATCAGGTCGGCGATGGTGTGCCTGTGCGTCCGTACGTGCTCGCGTCCTCGGTCGGCGAGCCGCAGCGCCGCGTCGACGGCTTGGCCGATGACGCGGTCGGGCCCCTGACGGTCACGCCCGAGGTCGTGGTCGTGCCCGAGGCCGAGCAGGGAGGTCCAGGACTGGTGCGGCAGGTCGCTGGTGGTCGAGGACTCCGAGAGGTAGGAGAAACCCGTCGGGATGCGGCCGGCGCGGCACCGGGTCGCCAGGATCTCGATCCAGTGGTGCGGGCTCCGGGCCACGGCCCTGGCCGTGACCTCGTCGATGGGGAGCGGGCGCCAGTCGAGGGCCGTGCCCGGGCCTGCTTCGACCGGGACCAGCCGACCGAGCACGTGGCTGCCCGGCGGGACCTGCTCGGTCAGGCCGAGGTCGAGCACCTCGTGCTCCTCCCCGGACTCAGCATCGACCAGGGCCAGGGACTCGCCCCGGGTCTCCCCGACGCGGAAGCCGCCCATCGGGGCGCCGGCCCAGCGTCGTACGCCGGAGCGGTCGACGAGCTCGGGAGCGGCGGCGACCAGCAGGTCGGCGAGCGCGTCGCCCTCGTGGACGTCTGCCTGGCGTGTCACCCAGTCGCGCGCGAAGAGGTAGGCGGGGACCTGCTCCGGGTGCTCGCACCCGATCCGGGAGACGTCGACGCCACCGGGGTGACCCACGACGACGCCGAGCTCGATCGCCGTAGGGATCGCGTGGTCCTCGCGACGCGGGAGTCGACGCGCCACCTCGGTGAGGTGTCTTGCGACCATCCAGCCTGGCGCGGCGTCGCCGAGGCCGGCCAGGATCCTCAAGCGTTGGCCGTGCGTCGACCGTTGGAAGAACGGGACCGAGAGGTGCTGGCTGGCGGCGGTCTCCCAGTCGCCTCGGAGCTCCGCCTCGTGCGCGCGGGCATACGCGGCGAGATGGTCGTCGGTGAGCTGGCTGGTGATGGAACGGTACGGGCGTCGGGTCATGCTCCCGAGCGTCGGCGGAATTAGTTCTCACCCTTACTGCGCAGTAAGGGTGAGATCTGATTCGTCGTATCCCGCGACGGTCCGCCGATCGAGCAGGACCGCGCCGCCGATCGCGACCAGCCACACGCCCGAGAGCGTGAGCAGGGCCCGCTCGAAGCCGGTGTCGCCACCGCCGTACGCCGCCATCAGGGCGACCGAGACCGCCGAGCCGGCGGTGAAGCCGAGGTAGCGCAGGACCTGGTTGAACGCCATCGCCGAGCCGGTCTCGGCGGCGGGGACGTGGGGGACCATCAGGACCGCGAGGCTGGAGAAGGTGAAGCCGGAGCCGAGGCCGCCGAGCGCCATCACCGCGAGCGCCTGCCACAGGTGGTCGTGCCACACCGCCAGCGCCAGCGTGGCGCTCATGAACATCAGGCTCCCGGCGGGCAGCAGGACGCGATGGCCCACGCGCGCGAGCACGAGGCGGGCGAGCTGGTTGCCGAGGACCGACATGAGGGAGTACGGCACGAGCACCATGCCGGCCGCGAGCACGCTCTCCCCGAGGCCGAAGCCCGGGGAGTCGGCGCGGACCAGGACGACGACCAGGGTGAGCAGGGAGTACATCCCCAGGCCGGCGACGATCGCCACCAGGTTGGGCGCCGCGATGCCGGGGCGCACCGCCAAGCGGAGGTCGACGAGGGGGAACC
>LULI01001571.1_pt1 | contig 10643 bp, 9 predicted proteins | sample 728191 | NCBI WGS metagenome assembly LULI01 (sample SAMN03860293, study PRJNA289734) | marine metagenome | biome: seawater column; feature: ocean; material: water; isolation source: Red Sea water column Station 169 - depth 50m | place: Saudi Arabia: Red Sea | collected 2011-10-15 | depth 50 m | reverse complement strand
CGGCACGACCTACCGTCGATGCTCGAGGCGATCGATGACTCCACGCGGATAGTTTTCGTGTGTAACCCGAATAACCCCACAGGTGAAGCGGTGCGTCGAGATGAGCTCACCGAGTTCATCGACGCGGTGCCATCCGATGTGATCGTGGTGCTGGATGAGGCTTACCGCGAGTTCATTAGTGACACCGATGTCCCCGATGGTCTGGATTTCTTCCACGAGCGGAACAACGTCGTGGTGATGCGTACGTTCTCCAAGGCGTACGGACTCGCCGGGCTTCGTGTGGGTTTTGCAATAGCTCCCGAGCCCATCGCCGAAGGTATGCGCAAGACCGCGCTTCCCTTCGGAGTTTCCTCCATCGCCGAAGACGCCGCTCTCGCTGCGCTGGAGTGCGAAGACGAGTTGTTCGAACGAGTGCGTCACCTTTCCCAGGAACGCGACCGCGTATGGCAAGCCCTCGCGGACCAAGGTTGGGACATCCATCCAAGCCACGCCAACTTCGTGTGGCTTCGACTCGGGGACCGAACGCAGGAATTCGCCCAGGCGTGCGATGCGGCTGGAATCACGATCCGGGCGTTCCCCGACGAGGGCGTTCGCATCAGTGTTGCGGAACACGAGGCCAACGACCGCGTCATCGACGTAGGCCGGTCGCTGGTCTAACTCGGTTCTTGAATGGGTGTCGGTCGTCGTTCGCCGGAAACAACCAGCACGACACCGCCTACCACGATCGTCACCCCGATAAGGACGTCGAGGGTGATCGGCTCTCCTACGACCAGCCACCCGAGAAAGACGGCGACGACAGGGTTGACGTAGGCGTAGGTCGCAACCAAAGACATCGGAGCGTTGCCCAACAACCACACATAGGCGGTATAGGCGATCAGTGACGCCATCACGAGATAACCCAGGGCAACCCAGGATGCCGTCGACGCGGAAGAAACATTGATGCGCTGGCCGATCATGATACCCACGATGATCAAGAAGATGCCGGCGACGACCATCTCGTAGAACGTCGTTGTCAGTGGATCACGAGGCAGATCGAAGCCTGACGATCGCCAGGAAAAGTAGGCCCAGATGAAACTGCCGATGATGATCGCCACACTCCACCGGACGACATCACCGTCATCACCGTCGACGGGGGCGGTGCCACCCGGCAGCAGCATCGCCGCCAAACCCGTCATGCCGACGGCGACACCCGCCAACGTCCAGCGAGAGGGGCGATCGCCTGCACGGAGTCGGAAAATGATGATCCACAGCGGCATGACGGAAACCAAGAGCGCCGTGATTCCCGAGGGAACGAAGCGTTCCGCCATAGAGACCGTGCCGATGCCAACGCCGAGAAGAGCGACACGGTCTGGACCAGGACAGCGAGACCTAGATAGGTGGAACCCCAGATCACCCAGACGGAAACCAAACGTGGAGCGATGGCGGCGGCCGTCGCCGACTGAACACCGCGGACGTCACGACTGTCGCGACCATCGGGTTGCGACGGGTCGACCACGGGCACACTGTTCCAGAACTACCACCGCCCGCCGAATGGGTGGCGCTCCCACGCTTTTCGCGCAGGTACGTCCGGCTAGGTCACGCGTTACGGGGTGACTGCCAAGGAGCCAAGCACGGTCGACGCGAGTGCGTGATCGCCACTGAGGTGGACGGACGACGAAAGATCTACGTCAGGAGAACGACCGCAGGCCAGTGCGACGAATGTCATCCACGGCATCGAGAGGGACGCCACTGGCTCACCAGCGTCGGTGAAGGTTGCCTTCCCGTCTTCACCAACGGTGACAAAGAGGTCGGCGCTTAACCCTGGCTCGGTAATGGCTACCTCGAGGACGGCACCGGCAGGGGCACCAGCGTTCTTAGCCCAGATCTTCGGCAAAGCAGATGTGAGGCTCTTCAGTGCCTCACGCGCTCCCGGGCCCGTCATGTTTCCCGGCTGTTCAACGGCCATCCGGATGTCCTGCTCATGCACCCAGACGTCGAACGTGCGCATACCGAGGAGCCGCGGGAGAGGGGTGTCTCCGCGAAGCCAGGGAAGGGAGGCATCGGAGGGAAGTGAGCTAAGTCGTTCGCGAGCGCGGGTGTGACAGTCAGTGAGTTCTTCCAGCAAACTCTCGTGAGATCTGCCTCGCCGAATGTCGACTCCGATCTCGGTAAATCGCCCGAAGTCGGAAGACACGTGTGACAGAGACGACCAATCGGGCGTGTGTTCTGGCTGCGGATCCCCAGCGAGTTGGGATTCAAAATCGATGATGTGGGCGACAAGATCGGACACCGACCAGCCCGGGCAGGGTGAGGCGATCTCCCAGTCATTGACCGTCGACACGAAGGCCGCGAAGTTTTCTATTGCCTGATCCCAGTTGTCGAAAAGAGCATCGCTCATAGCGCCAGGGTAGGGCGAGGTTGAGTGTCATTAATTGTGTTTGCCTGATCCGGGTCAAAAACCAGCTCGATCGTGGTTCACGACCTGCGCATTCCCGAGTAGCGTGGACGTGTGAGCGACGCTGGAGTGCGGGTTGCGCTGATCCAGGTCGAGTGCAACGACACCGAAAGCGTCGACGACCGGATCGACCGAGTTCTCGGCGAAACGGACCGTGTGATCGGTGAAGCGGACTTCGTTGTCCTTCCGGAACTGTGGAATACCGGAGCATTCGACCTCGCAAGCGCCCGACATCATGCCCAGCCTTTGGACGGCGACCTCGTCTCTCGCATGGCGGGGATCGCCCAACGACACTCCACATGGCTGCACGGTGGGTCCTTCACCGAACGCGCTCACGACGGTCACTTCTTCAATACCAGCGTGCTGTTCGGTCCGGACGGTTGGCGAACACACCGTTGGGTGCAACGGGGCTGGCGACCTGCTACGACCTGCGTTTTCCCGAGCAGTTTCGGGAGCTCACACGCCAGGGTGCTTCGGCGTTTCTGATCACGTCCGGTTGGCCGTCCGCGCGTATTCACGCGTGGGACGTCCTGGTGCGCGCCCGAGCGATCGAAGATCAAGCGTGGGTTATCGCGTGCAATCAAGTCGGTCTCCAGCGCGGCGTTTACCTCGGGGGACACAGTGCCGTCATTGACCCGATCGGAGACGTCGTCTCGCGGGCGTCGACTGAGGAAACCGTCTTGTCAGCCACGGTGGCACCCGAGGCTGTAGCGCAATGGCGCGGTGAGTTCCCCGCGCTTGGCGACATAGTGCCGTTCTAGGTCACCCGAATTACGATGACCGGATCTTTTTTCGGATCCAGCCACTTCATCAGGTCACGCATGACCTTCTTCTTCACGGCGATGCAGCCGGCGGTCTTGTTTCCGTTGTCTACGTGAAGGAAGATCCCGCCGCCGCGTGAGGTGTCGGGCGGTGTCGAGTTCCGGCGCACTCCCTTCGCGCCTGTGGTGATGGGGCCTTGGGGAAGGTTGTAGTCCAAGATGGCGACGTAGTCGTATTGGTAGCCCATGTCCCACAACTTCTCGACATACCCGCCGTAGGAATTCCACGATCGATCGACGGTTTGGAAAACGTTGTAGGTGCTGGGGACGCGGGGGTTGTACGTCCACGCGTCGTTGCGATCCACCTGGACGTATGTCAGCGACGTGCCTGGATCGGCTTTGCGACCGAAGCCCCGAAGGATGTCGAAGACGCCGGTGGGCACCGTTCCGGTGCCTTGGCGTCGCTTATCTCCGCGCACCAGGCCCCCGTACCCGAGTTGTGCTCGCACGGTGGGTTGGGTGATCGTCCCCCCTCCGCGCCGCTTTTCGAACGCGGTCAGCGTGCCTTCGGTTGACGACCAGCGCGGCGCCTCGACGACGACCACTTGTCGGGAGTCCCCGACTCGGGTATCAGGTACAGGTGTTGCGTGTGCTGACGGAACGGCAGCGAACGAGAAGGCGGCGACGAGCGCGATAAGGGAAGGGCGCACGTGACCAGGGTAGCTACTGGACCAGTGGTTGTCCCGCCGCAGCCCAGCCGCTGGTGCCGCTTTCGAGCTCGTAGATCCCGTTGATCCCCACTCCGGACATCTGATCAACAGCGGTTTGTGAACGATTACCGCTGCGGCAGTAGACGGCGTAGGTGCCATCGGCGTCGAGTTGGCTGACCTGATCAGTGAAGTCGGCGTACTCCACAGGAATGTTGACCGCCCCCTCGATGTGTCCTTGGGCGAATTCTTCGGGGGTGCGCACGTCCACGATGGTGACGTCTGGTGAGGCGATGACATCGGCGAAGTCGGTGACGCCGACACGCACCGGCGCCTCGGGTGGCGTCACGGTGCCGTCCGCTGTTTGGAGGACAGATTCCGAAGCGGAGTCCGACGCGGAATCAGACGAGCAGCCGGAGACCGCCAGGGTCAAAGCCAGGGCGGCAGCACCGGCGAGGGCGAAGGATGCGTGGAGGTGTGATTTCTGCATACCCCCCAGGGTATACGAACTCGGCGCTGAAAGCAAATCGTCGCTCGACATACGTCGTCCCCGCTCATGCGATGAAGTGGGTTCTCAGACGTACCATGGAAGGAGTCCTGCACGAATCCATCACGAGTGTCAGCGAGCTTGAGCGTGATTCCACCCCGGATCCTTCGCAGGGCAGCAGCCATGGCTGCTGCCCTGATGCTTGCCGGTGTCGTGAGTCCGGTGGCGGCCGCGCCGGACAAGATCGCGAAAGCGCCACCGTTGCCCGATCTTCCCACCCCGGGCCGAGCTCTGATCGGCGTCGAGGAGCCTCGAGCCATTCCCGCGCTCGGAAGCCCCACGGCCGGTCTATGGATCAGCATCAGCAGAAGTCGAACGGGCAACTCGCGAACGCGCGTGAAGATGCCGGTCACTCAAGGTGTCCCGCTCATGGCGGATTGGAACGGCGACGGTGTCGCCACGCCGGGCGTGTTCACTGGTGGTGACTGGCTGGTGACAAACGCCGCGGTGGGGTCCGCGTCGTGGGAGGGGTTCGCTTCCTTCGGCTCCGATGGAGACATTCCACTCACCGGCCATCGTGACGGTGACGGGAAGGCTGACATCGCAACGTTTCGCGACGGCGTATGGAACTGGCGGGACTCGACTGGTCAGCAGGAGACCTTTGTGTTCGGTGACACGGGGGACATACCGGTTGTAGGTGACTGGAACGGTGACGGTGTCGACGATCCCGGTGTGGTGCGGGGGCGCACGTGGATAGTCCCGCGCCCTAACGGTGAAGGCACGCGGTCCTTCGAGTTCGGTGCGGCCGGTGATATCCCCATCGCGGGTGATTGGGACGCGGATGGAAAAGACGGTCCGGGTGTTGTCCGGGACAACCAACGATGGATTCTCGCTCGAAGCGTCACCAAGACCGACGACGTCAGCCAGATCGTGTTTCGAGTCGAAGAAGGGGAATCACCCCTGGTCGGACTCCAGTCGAGCTCGCCGGGTGCCTGCCCGACAGCGACCGCGGCTTCAGAAAGGTTCGGCAAAGTCGAACAGCGGAAGGTTCGACCGCCATTGCTCCCCCGGGGAACTCGCCTGATTCCGGGATATCAAGAAATCAATGCAACCCTGCGCGACGGTATGCGCGGGGTCATGGTCACCGACCTGACCGATCGTTTGCAAACCCGCACGATGATGCCGTACTACGACCCCTTGAGCAGCGAGCCGTCCACGGAAGAAGCGATCCGTCGATCGGCAAACGCGGCGCTCAGTGCCGCGATCTTGTACAGCACGAGCAGCTACATCAAGGACAACCGCATCACGCGCGACATGCTTCTGGACTACGCCCGGTGGCATATCCGATCGATTTCCTGTGCCCACGGATCAATTTCCCCGGGTGGATGGGGGAATGGTTGGCAGAGCTCACTGTGGGCAGTTGTCGCCGGTCAAGCCGGGTGGATGCTGTGGAACGAGTTGACTGTGCAGGAGCGCTCGTACGTTGCGGCGATGGTGAACAGCGAAGCTGAGTACGCGGCCCAGCGGGGTCCGCGGTACTTCCGTAATCGGCTCGGCGCCGAACTCACGCCGGGAAACTCCATGTCCGATGAAGTGTCGTGGGACCTGCTGTCGCCCGCCCTCGCCTTCGCTATGTTCCCCGACCACGACAAGGAAGCAAAGTGGCGTGACTCCATGATCGCTATGGCGATTGCCTCGTTTGCGCGGCCCAGTAATCTGCGAGACAACACGTCCGTCAATGGCATCAGCGTGAGTGTCCGCCTGCCCGGCACGAACGCGAACGAAGACGGAACGGTGACGAATCACGGAATCGTGAATCCTGACTACACGCAGAACGTTCAGCACCTATGGTGGGCGGCCACGCTGCTTCGCGCCGGACGCCAATCCGTACCCGAAGCCTTGTTCGTGAATGCCGACATCGTCTACCGGGCGTTGGCTGTCGTGGAGTTCGCCAGCCCGCCGTACGCGGCTCCAGGTGGGACGGTCTACGCGCCAGGCGGACAGATCTATTACCCCATGGGTGTGAGTTGGGGCATTCGTCGTCCGGCGACCTTCGTCGGGGTAGACGCCTTCGCCAATCTGTACGCCGCACCAGACACCAATGCGGGGGCATTCCTGGCGGCTCACGCGTACGACACTCGCGCGTTGCAAATGCGCTTCAGATCTGGGCGAATCTACGCCGCCGGTCAGAAGGAGGAGTCGTATCGCCGCGGCAAGGAGGAGTACGCCCTGCAGCAGGTTGCTCTGGCATGGTGGGCCGGGGCGTGGAAGGCCAACGGCGCAAGCATGCAGGTTGACACCACCGCGTATCCGTGGGTTCGACTACACACCGGATACGCGTTGGACGAGACCGGACCCTTCCAGGCGAAGTGGCCGTGATCGGTAGCGCTAGCGAGAACGTGAATTGAGTGATGCGAGATAGGCGTTGTACGCGTCGAGTTCGGCATCGCCGTCTCGCTCCGCCTGTCGATCCTTGCGTTTGGCTTCGCGCTCGTCACTGCGTGACCATTGCACCGCTATCGCAATGAGCACGATCAGACTGGGAATCTCGGACAAACCCCAAGTGACCTGCCCGCCGAGGAGTGTGTCTCGCAGCGGATCGGTGATCCAGTCGGGCCGCACCACTCCGTACCACTCGACCGCCATCGGTGTTGTGCCCATCATGAAGGCGACAGCGAAGAACCCGTGCACGGCGAGCGCGAGCAACAGCAAAAGCAGGCGACCCCAGTACGGCAGCGGTCGTGGCCGCGGATCGATTCCGATGAGCACCCAGTAGAAGAGGTAGCCGGAGATGATGAAGTGGGTCTGCATCACTACGTGCCCCACGTGCGAGCCCATCAACCAGCCGAACAGCGGCGTCATATACAGCCCGTATAGCCCGATCACGTAGACGATGAACACGTAGAACGGATTGGTTAAGACTCTGGTGATGGGACTGTGCAGGAACCACACCAGCCATTCGCGAGGCCCGCGCTCGCTGTTGGTGGACGGTTTCAACGCCCGTAACGCGAGGGTGGCCGGAGCACCCAAAACCAGGAGAATCGGGCCCAGCATCGTCAGCACCATGTGCTGGGTCATGTGCAGGCCGACGCTTACTTGGGCGTAGGTGGCTATGCCGGCATTGGTGCACCAGATAACGACGGAAATACCACCGAGCCAGGACACGAGCCGCATGACCGGCCAGTGAATGCCGGCTTTTCGGATGCGAAGGAATCGTGGATACGCGAAGCCGAGAAGTGATTCCCCGTCCGACGGAAGGATCTCCTCCTCCCGCGGGTAAGGACTCGATGCGAGCGAGACTCCCAATCCGATCGCGGTGGCCATGATGACCAACTCCGAGACCGCGATCCGGACGAAGGCTCGGGTACGGGAGGCGGTATCCACGGTGGGCAGAATCCGACGCCTCATCCGGAGACCGAGAAATGCCAGCCCCACGATGAGTCCGATTTTGAGGAGAATCACATTGCCGTATCCGGTGGTGAAGAACTGGTTGAGCCCATCGAGTCGGGTGTAGGAGTTCGCCAGACCGCTGACCGCGAGGAGAACGACGGCTGTGATGGCGATTGCTGAGAAACGTTGGATGGCACGCGCCATAGGAAGATCGCGTTTGAAGCCATGCAGAGTCAACGCGAGCAATCCCCCGACCCATAGCACCGCCGACACCATGTGCGTGACATTCGCCGTAATGGCGAGCTCGTGGTCTCCTAGTGATGAACTGTGCCCCGCGAGGCCGGGAAGTGCGGCGGCCGCCACCGCGACCGCCAGCCATGATCCGCTGGCACCGGTGGTGGCCGAGGTCACGGCGCCGACCGCGACCACAAGGGCAAGAATCGACATGACCAGAAGTGCCCGGGTGCTGTCGATTTCGTTTGCGTACGTCGATACGACGGCGGGCGTGAATGCGTCCATGAGTGGAACGCCAAGCACCAGCGCCAGCAGAAAGAACAACTGGACGGCCGCCAGTAGCGCCCAGACCCCGGCCGCCCACACTGCACGGACCGCGTCCTGTCGGCCAGTCCGCGACAACGTTCCATCCTTCCCGGATGGGGCGAGAATCGTCGCGGACAGGAGGAGTCCGACAGTCGCGATAGCGGCGAGATCGGTGAGAACGCGCAGCGCGGGTGCCCCCCAGGTAACCAGTGGCCCGGGATCAGCGATACCGGGGAGCGCTTCGTAGGTGCCACCGGCGAGAACGAGCCCGAATGCGGCCGCAACCAGTGCAACGGCGATGAGACCGACCGACACCGACGCGATACGCGAACGCCGTACGGAAAAGCCGGTGGGTGTTTCGGTGGTTGTGGTCATCGCGACCTAGTTTCGTTGCCGTGCACGAGCAATGATCGCCGAGGTAGCGATAACGCCGAGAAGCAGCACAACACCTAGCACCACGAGGGGCGTGCCAGACGATGAATCGGTGCTCGACGATGTCGAGGATTCGGCAGCAGAGGATGGAGAAGGAGCGGACGCGGTGGGGGACGACGCAGCAGGTGATGCCGCAGCGGTTGATGACTCCGCAGACGGCGTGCTGTCGGACGGAGTCGGCTCCGGCGCGGTGTCAGAGGGGCTCGGCTCCGGCGCGGTAGCCGCGTAGGAGAACGAAATGGTCCCCGTGACGGGATGACCGTCGGCTGAGACGACCCGGTAGGCGATCGAATACTCGTCGGGTGGCGCTTGTGTTGGCCACGGAAATATCACGTCTGTTCCCGGCGGTGGTGTTTGCTCGACCTCGATCGTGGAATAGAGGTCTCCGGCGGCATCGAGGATCGAAATCTCCACGAGTTCTTCGAACAGCTCCTCGCTGAACGTCAGTCGGACTTCCTCGGGGGCGATCTCAAGCGATTCACCATCTTCGGGTGTGCTGAACTGCAGATCAGCGTGCGCGAAAGCGGTGGGCGCTATTGCTACTGAGAGCACGCAAACCGTCGCCGTCGTCACGGCGAGAGCAATATTCCGGTGCACATCTACGAGCGTACGCGTCCGGGCCGTTGCTCCCACCACCAACCGATGGGCTCCGCCCAGCGTGCAAGGAAGGGTGCAGCGAACGCGGTAATGAGCACGTAGGCCGCGACAAACGCTTGAAAAGTCGGCGGAAGGATGCCGCTCACGGCGACCAGGCCCGCGATGATGACGCTGAATTCGCCACGCGCACTCAAGAGTGCGCCGGCTCGCAGTCGGGAGATGGTCCCGCCCTCAACGGTCGCGGCGGCGAACCAACCTGTGACGAACTTGGTGCCGATCGTAAGGAGGGCCAGCCCGGCTGCAGGAAGCAGCACGGCGGGAAGGTTGCTGATGTCAGTCGACAAGCCGAAGTAGACGAAGAAGATGGCGGCGAGAAGTTCACGAAGAGGATCAAGGCGACGGCGGGCGACTTCCGCGAGTTCGCCGGTGAGCAGTAGTCCGACGAGGAAGGCAGCGACGGCGGGCGAGAATTGGACAAGTCCCGCCAGCCCCGCAGCAGCAACGGCTGCCCCGAAGACAATCAAGAGCAAACCGACCGGCTCGCTGGCGTTGAAGAGTCGTTTGAAGCTGGTATCACCCTTCAACGTGATGATGATGACGACCGCAACGACGATGAGCGCCACCGAGACACTGATCAACCCGGTGACTAAACCGGTTCCTGTGAGAACGACCGTGAGAATCGGTAGGTAGGGGGCCATGACCAGGTCCTCGAGGACCAGAACGGACACGACAGGTTTGGTTTCGGGGTTGCGTCGCCAACGGAGATCTCGGATGACCTGGGCGACGATGCCGGACGAGGAGATGTAGGTGACGCCGGCGAGGGCCAACGCACCGGGAACGCCCCACCCGAAGGCGAAACCGACGAGTGCCCCCGGTACGGAGTTGGCGATGAGATCGATGACCCCGGACCGGGATTGGCGTTGAGCCGTTTGCACGAGTTCGTCTCCTGAGTACTCGAGCCCGAGAAGAAGAAGCAGCAAGATGACGCCGAGTTCTGCCAACGTAGGTACGAGTGCGTCGCTGGAGTCCACCACGGACAGGCCGCCTTCACCGAAGAGAAGTCCGGCGAGCAGGTAGAACGGAACGGCCGATATCTCCCAGCGCCGAGCGAGCCGAGCGATGATCCCCAATCCGAGAATGAGCAAACCGAACTCGAGGAAGATCGTGCTGATTTCCTGATTCGCGGTGGCGGCAGGCACAACGAAGGCGTGGACCTGGTGCACTGCCCCTGGCATCACAAACGAATTTTGTCAGGTGCGCGCAGGGTCCTCGTCATCCGCGTCGCAGGAGAAATC
>LULI01001204.1_pt1 | contig 10666 bp, 8 predicted proteins | sample 728191 | NCBI WGS metagenome assembly LULI01 (sample SAMN03860293, study PRJNA289734) | marine metagenome | biome: seawater column; feature: ocean; material: water; isolation source: Red Sea water column Station 169 - depth 50m | place: Saudi Arabia: Red Sea | collected 2011-10-15 | depth 50 m | reverse complement strand
ATCAATTAAAAATGAAAAAGTTTTATATTTTAAAAAATGTCTTACAGGTTTAAATCTTGTATGAGTTACTTCACCGTTGTAAATACAGGAATTCATCAAATTTTAAAGTTATTTATCAAATCTATAGATGATTTTAATCCATCTTCATGAAATCCGTAACCAAAATAACTTCCACAAAACCAAGTTCTTTTTTTTCCTTGTATTAATCTTAGATCTTTTTGAAGTGCGGTATTCTTTGAATTCAAATATGGGTGTGTAAAATCAACTTTTTTTATAACAGAATTTTCGTTAATTTTACAAATAGGGTTTAAAGTTAAAAAATAGTCTTTAGATGTATCTAAGTTTTGTAGTTTATTTAACCAATAGGTAATGCATGTCTTTTCTCCATCTGAAACAGAATTCCAACTAGACCAGGCCCTTTTTTTGTGAGGCATTAATCTCTTATCAGTATGTAAATAAGCCTCATTCTTCACGTAATTAAATTTTTCCAATATATTTTTTTCTTGTTCCGTTGGTTTTTCTATCATTCTTAAACTTTGGTCTGCATGGGAAGCTAGAACTACTTGATCATAGTCAACATATTCATTGCCAATAATTACCCTGATATTGTCATCGCTTCTAATTAACTTATCCACTTTATAATTTTTAAAAATTTCTCCACTAATTTTATCTGTTACTTTTTTTACATAAGCTCTACTTCTATTTGAAACTGTGTACCATTGCGGTCTATTTTTAAATTTAAATAAACCATGATTAGTAAAAAAATTTAAAAAAAATTTTAATGGCATTTCCTTTGCTTTATTAAATGGCATTGACCAGATAGCAGCAACCATGGGAATTAAGTGATACTCGATGAAGTATTTTGATAACTTTTTTTTATTAAGAAAATTTCCTAGAGTCTCTTCTTTAATTTCACTTTCAAGTAATTTTGGAGCAGTTTTATAAAATGAAATTATCTCTCTAATCATATATAAAAATTTTAAATTAAGAAGATTTAATTTATTAGCAAAAATACCTCCTAAACCACTTCCGCTATATTCAACATTACTATTCTTAATTGATACAGAAAATGACATGTCGCTTTTTTCATAAGGAACTTTTAATTCATTAAAAAAATTTACTAAATTTGGATAAGTAACCTCATTAAAAACAATAAAGCCTAGATCTACTGGAACAATCTTATCATCTTCTTTTATCTCGTAGGTAAAAGAATGACCTCCAAAGTGATCTTCTTTTTCGTATAGATCAACTTTATATTTTTTTGAGAGAAAATATGCGGAAGATAATCCTGAGATACCTGAGCCGATAACAGCGATTTTCATTAAAAGAGATTAAGCAGCTTCATCTTTATATTCATCCATTGAAGGACATGAACATACTAAATTTCTATCTCCAAAAACGTTATCTACTCTAGCAACTGGTGCCCAATATTTATTATTTTTTACATACTCAGTTGGAAAAGCTGCTTCCTCTCTTGAGTAAGCATGCTTCCACTCACTGGAAGCTAATTCGACATAAGTATGAGGTGCATTTTTCAGTGGGTTATCTATTTTGTCAAACTTTGATGACTCCACTAAATTAATTTCTTTTTTAATTTTTATAAGTGCATTACAAAATTTATCAATCTCCTCCAAATTTTCACTTTCAGTTGGCTCAATCATAATTGTGCCAGCAACAGGCCATGACATTGTTGGAGCATGGTAGCCAAAGTCAATCAGTCTTTTTGCTAAATCCTCCTCAGAGATTCCTGAACTTGCTTTTATTGGTCGGATATCAATTATACATTCATGTGCAACATTTCCATTTTTACCAGTATAAAGAACTTTGTAATCTTTGGATAATTTTTTTGAAATGTAATTTGCATTTAAAATTGAAACTTGTGAGGCTTTTTTCAATCCCTCAGCACCCATCATCTTTATATACATCCAGGATATTGGAAGTATGCTTGAACTACCCCAAGGTGCAGCTGATACAGCTCCCATTCCATTCTTAGGGCCTGCCTCTTTAATAATTTCATGTGTTGGTAAAAAATCAGCTAGATGCTTAGCGCAAGCGATTGGGCCCATTCCTGGTCCGCCTCCACCGTGCGGTATGCAAAATGTTTTATGTAAATTAATATGACAAACATCTGGTCCAAATTTCCCTGGTTTTGCAACACCTACAAGTGCGTTTAGATTTGCTCCATCCATATAAACTTGTCCGCCATGCTTATGAATTACTTCACAAATATCCATAATTTTTTCTTCAAATACTCCATGAGTAGAGGGGTAAGTAACCATTAAAGCAGCTAAATCTTTTGAGTGTTTTTCAGCTTTATTTTTAAGGTCGTCTATATCCACGTTTCCATCTTCGTCACAATTGACTACAACTACTTTCATCCCGCACATTTGGGCACTTGCTGGATTAGTTCCATGAGCTGAGTCCGGAATTAGACAAACGTTACGATTTTCTTGTTTATTATTTTTATGGAATTTTCTTATAGTCATTAGACCTGCATACTCTCCTTGAGCCCCAGAGTTAGGCTGTAAAGAAACTGCGTCATATCCAGTAATTTCTTTCAGATCGTTTATTAGATCATTAAAAAGAATCTTATAACCCTCCATTTGATTTGTAGGAACAAAAGGATGTGGAAGTGAAAACTCTTTCCAGGTAATAGGAATTAATTCTGCTGTTGCATTGAGCTTCATTGTACAAGATCCTAAAGCAATCATTGATCTATTAAGTGCAATATCACAATCTTCTAGTTTCTTTAGATATCTTAGCATCTCAGTTTCAGAATGGTATTTGTTAAAAACTGGATGAGTTAAGTATTTTGAAGTTCTTAAAAGATTTTTTGGAAGATTATCTAGTTCAACCTTAACGTCTTGTTTAATTACTTTAGTTATTCCAAATATTTTTAACAATAAGTTTACATCATCAAGTTTTTTTGCTTCATCAAACGCAACAGATAAATGATCTTTATCAACTTTTCTAAGGTTTATATTCTCTTTTAGTGCAGCCTCAAAAATAGGATTTGTTTTTTCATTGGTTTTAATCGTAACGGTATCGAAGAAATGATCTGATAGAATTTTATAACCGCTTGCTTTAATATTATCAGCAAAGATTTTTGCTAATTTAGAAGTTCTATTCGCAATTTTAAGTATTCCTTCAGGTCCATGATAAATTGCAAAAGCAGCAGAAATGATAGCCAATAAAGCTTGAGCAGTACAAATATTGCTTGTTGCTTTATCTCTTCTAATGTGTTGCTCCCTAGTTTGTAAAGAAAGCCTGTAAGCTTTTTTTCCGTGTCTATCTTTTGAAACGCCTATTATTCTTCCTGGCATTGATCTTTTAAATTCCTCTTTTGTAGCAAAAAATGCTGCATGAGGCCCACCGTAACCCATTGGGATACCAAATCTTTGAGCACTACCGACAGCAATGTCAGCTCCAAGTTCAGCTGGAGTTTTTAATCTAGCTAAAGCCAATAAGTCACAAACCAAAATAGCTTTTCCGTTTTTTTTGTGAATTTGACTGATGCTTTCACTAGGATCGTTTATCTCACCTAAAGTTCCCGGATAAGATAAAACACCGCAAATTATATCTTCATTAATTTTTGAAAGTTCTTTTTTTTCATCACCAATGATCAATTCTAAACCAAAAGGATTTGTTCTAGTCTTTATGAGATCAATTGTCTGAGGATTACAATTGCTTGAAATAAATATTTTTTTTGAATTAGTCTTATCTAATCTCTGGCTTAATCCTACTGCCTCTGCTGTTGCTGTTGCTTCATCTAACAAAGAAGCATTAGCTATATCCATGCCCGTTAAGTCAATTATTGATTGTTGAAAATTTAAAAGCATTTCAAGACGACCTTGCGCCACTTCAGGTTGGTAAGGTGTATAAGATGTATACCATCCTGGATTTTCTAAAATATTTCTAAGAATTACATTAGGTGTAATAGAATTATAGTATCCCATTCCAATAAAATTTTTAAAGATTTTATTTTTTTTAGATATAGATTTTAATTTTTTTAAAGCATCGTTCTCTGACATTGGCTGATCGATTTTAAGATCATCTTTTAATAAGATTTTTTCTGGTACAGTATTGCTCATTAGATCCTCTAATGATTTATACCCAACATATTGCAACATTTTGGACTGATCTTCTTCAGAAGGACCAATATGTCTTTTAATAAATTCTTTTGAATTATCGTCAATCATTTAGCTAGGGTTCTCCTTACAAAATTTATCATATTCGTCTTTTGACATTAGGGAGTCATACTCACCTTTATCTTTTATCTTTAACTTAAAAAACCAGCTGGCACCTTCAGGGTCAGTATTTACGCTCCCGGGATCATCTGCAATGGCTTTATTTCCCTCAGTAATTTCTCCAGAAATAGGAGAATAAACATCACTCGCAGCTTTAGTAGACTCTACAACAGCTGCTTGACCTTCTTTTTCTACAGCTTTACCTGCATCAGGAACCTCCACAAAAACAATGTCACCGAGCATTTCTGTTGCATGCTTAGTTATTCCTACTGTAGCAACGTCTCCATCTAGTGAAACCCATTCATGTTTTTTAGAAAATTTTTTTTCACTCATATTTGTTTCCCCTTATTTAACATAACTTTTTTTATAAAATGGAAGTTCAGAAATCTTACCCCCATATTTTTTTCCTCTTACTTCAAGCTGAATAGATGTACCTATTTCAGAAAATTCTGATTTAACATATCCCATTGCAACTGGAGCGTTCACACTCGGGCCAAAAGTACCGCTAGTAACGAATCCTATTTCATTATTATCTGACGAAAAGATTTTCGTATTTTCTCTAGCTATAACTTTTCCATCTGGCTTTATACCAACTCTAATTTTTTCACTTCCGTTTGCTAATAAATTTTTTATTTTTTCCCATCCATTAAAGCCGCCAACTTCTTTCCTTTTTTTTGCTATAGCCCATTTTAAATTAGCCTCTACTGGATTTATTTTTTCATTTAAATCATGACCATATAAACACAGACCTGCCTCTAATCTTAATGTATCTCTAGCTCCTAAACCTATCGGTTTAACTTCATTTGAAATTAAGTAATCGATAAGCTTTTCAACTTTTGTGTTTGAAATTGAGATTTCAAAACCATCTTCACCTGTATATCCAGATCTTGTTACATAAAGATTTTCACCTTCATACTCAAAATTGTTTCCTGTCATAAATTTTAAATTAGCAACGCCTGGAATTAATTTTTCTAAAATCTCTACAGATTTAGGTCCTTGTAACGCTATTAAAGATAAATCGTTGTTTAAAAGATGTTTATGATGTTTTTTTAAAAATTGAGAAATTTGTTTTATATCATTTTCCTTACAAGCTGCGTTTAAGATTATACAAAAACCTTTTTCTGTTCTCGTAATAATTAAATCATCAATTATTCCACCTTCATTATTAAGTAAAAAAGAATATTTTGAATGATTAATTTTCAAATTTTTTAAATCTGCTGGTATAATTTTTTCTAAAGACTCAATTAATGTTTCATCCCCTTCTAAAAAAAATTGTCCCATATGTGACACATCAAAAAATCCAGCGTGTGTTCTTGTAGAAATATGTTCTTTAACAATACCATCTTTATATTGAATAGGCATTTCATAGCCAGCAAACGGAACAAACTTTGCTCCTAAATTTTTATGATAATTGTATAAAGCTGTTTTTTGTACGATTTAATCCTTCGGTGAGGCTTTCGCCTGCTTTCCAGAGTTATTACGGTAACGGTCCTTTTGCCTGAGAGTTTCCGGGGTGGTTGCTCCTTCGGCGCCTAAATGGTCTCTCCCGTTACGAAGTGGACTCTCCTCTAAATACAGTAAAAAGTCAAATGCAAATTATTCAAGTCTTGCTATGTTTTTTATCAAAACTCTTCAATATTATTGCCGAAATAATGACTGCGCCACCTATAAATACACTAATTGGAGGAATTTCATTTAAAAATAACCATACCCAAAGAGGCGCACATAAAGTTTCCATCAACATCAAAATTCCAACTGTTGCTGACTCAACTGTTCTTGATCCGATTGTTATACAAATAAAGCTAACTGCTAATTGCGGAACTCCAAGAAGAAAACCCATCCATAGATCATGTTTAGTGAATTCAAAGGACTCTGCTAAGAAAAAACCGTAAATCAAACTAAATATTCCAGAATAAAAAATTGCCGGAACCATATCAACTTTGGTATTTTTTCTAATTATCATTACTAAAATCGCAAAATTTATTGGGATTGCTAACGCCACTATGTTTCCAAATAATGATCCGCCTGAAATAGAGTCTCCAACCATTATAATAATACCACTCATAGCAAGAAGGATTGATATTAAGCCGATTAAAGAAACTTTTTCTTTTAGATAAAAATATCCAAATATTGCCAGAAACATAGTTTGTGTGCTTATAATAAAAACGACATTTGCTACTGTTGTATTGCTCATTGCAACTACAAAAGCAACAAAGCTAAATGATAAAACAAAACCTCCTAATAAACCTGGAAGGCCAGACTCTTTAATAATATTAAAGGTATTTTTTTTATAAGTTACAAAAAGAAAAGCTATTAGAGCTAAAAGGAAAAAAAAAGATCTTAAAAATAATATTTGCCAGATACTTGCCTCTTCAAAAGATCTAATAATAAATCCTCCCCAGCTTAAACAAAAACCGCCAAATAAGAGTAGAATATAACCCGGTATTTTATATAAAAATTGCATTTAGAATTTTTTCAAAATATTTTTAAAATAATATTGTAAAGTCAAAGACCTAAATATCATAAATAATAAAAGAGATAACCAAATACCGTGATTATCTAGATATTTTGTTAAGAAGATCGAAACTCCAATATAACTCAAAACAGATACTATCATTGCATTTCTAATTTCTTTTGTTTGTGATGCTCCGATAAATATTCCATCTAATTGATAACAAAAACATGCAATTGGTGGAATTATAATTACCCATAAGATATGTTGAAAAGAAATAAATCTTAAAATCTCAATATCAGTAATTATGTAAATTATTTCTTTAAAAAATACTAAATAAATTATTGATATAATAATAGCAGTGATAAAACTTACCTGAATAGAATTTCTTACAACTTCTAAAAAAGATTTTCGGTTTCTTCTCCCTACAGCGAAACCTATAATCCCTTCAGTGGAAAATGCATAAGCATCTAAGAAGAATGATGATAAAATTATAAATTGCATTAATATTGTATTAACTGCTAAATAATCTTCTCCAATTTTTGAACCAAGATAAGTTACCCATAGAAAAGCAAATGTGAGAAATAAAGTTCTTATAAAAATATCTAAATTTATATTTAAAAGTTTGAGTAATTTAGATCTTACTACTAAATTTTCAAATTTAGGAATTACTTTGAATTTTTGAATAATATAATTATAGGTAAATATCGTGAAAATAATTAAGGTTATATAACTCGAAATTAATGTTCCTAGAGCTACACCAAAAACTTTTAAATCATATGTTAAAACTAGTAGAGAACTAAAAATGATATTCAAACTTGATAGAACAATTATTAAAAAACTTGAAATTTTAGTTTTTTGTATACCTAGATAAAAACCCACTAAAACATAAATAATTAATTCTGCAGGAATTGAAAAAATTCTCACATTTAAATAAGTTTTTATTAATACCTCTGTTTCATCAGAGGGAGAAAAAAAATAACTGATTGCAATTTTTAAAGCCGGGAAGAAAATAATTATTATAAATGCTGCAATTAGAGCAAGGGCTATATTTCTTAAAATCGTTTTTACTATCTCTCTATAATCACTTCTACCATAAGCCTGTGCAACTATTCCAACAGTCCCCATTCTTAAAAAACCAAAACTCCAAACAATCATTGTCATAACCGATGTAGCTATACTAGTTGCTGCTAAATACTTGGTCTCGCTTAAATTACCCATCAAACCTGTATCAACCATTCCTACTAATGGAATAGCCATGTTTGAAAAAAAAACCGGTATGGACAACAAAATTATTTGTTTTTTTGAAAATTTTGATGAGCTTTTGAACAGTTCCATTTTATTCTTTAATATATCTTAATAACCTTATATACATTGATTCTCGAATGTTAGAGCAAGTAATTATCTCAATACAAATTATCCTCATAGATATAGTTATGGCTGCGGATAACGCGATCATAATAGGTTTAATCGCTGCAGGATTTGCAACAGAAAATAGAAGAAAAATTATAGCATGGGGTGTTGCTGCAGCATTCTTGTTTAGAATTATTTTTGCATCAGGGGCTAATTATTTGTTTGAATTTGCTTGGATAAAGATCCTAGGCGGGGTTTTACTTTTATGGGTTATAAATAATTTAAGACAAGACTTTTTTGGTAAAAATAAAATTAAAACACCACAACTAAAATCTGCTGAGACTAAAAGCTTTAGTGTTGGGGTTTATCAAGTATTAATTGCTGATCTTACATTAAGTTTTGATAATACTATTGCAGTAGTAGCTGCCTCGAAAGGTAATTTTCATTTAATGGTAATAGGTTTGTTGTTATCAGTATTTTTGATCGCAACTCTTGCAAGTTATTTTGCTGATTATATCAAAAAACATATGTGGCTTGGATATTTAGGTTTATTTGTAATTTTAGTAATTTCAATACAATTAATAATTGGAGGACTTGTTAGTTATGAAGTTCTCTCAATTAATGAAAAGTATAAATTTTTATTCTTATAATGTTAGACTTTTGTATTATAGGGTCAGGTGTATCTGGCTCTACAATAGCTTACCTTCTATCAAAAAAGTACTCTGTGCATATTCTTGATAAAGCAAGAGGTCCGGGCGGACGTGCATCAAATAAAAGATTTAAACAAAATTTAAGTTTTGACCATGGGGTTCAATATATTTCTCCAAAATCTAAAGAATTTTTAAAGTTTATAAAAACTCTTTGTAAAAAAAAAGAAGCAAAAATTTGGACTGGAAATCATTTAGATTTTACATTTGAAAAAAAGGAAATTTCAGAAAAATTTATTGGTATGAAAGGCAACAATTTTATTTCTAAATTTTATACCAAAAAAATAAAAAAAAGTTTTCAATCTTCAGTCAAATCAATTTTTAATAATAAATACTTCTGGGAAATAAAACTAGATAATGGTGAATATATTCAAGCTAAGTCGATAATATTAACTTGTCCATTCCCCCAATCAAAAAAAATAGCAGGTAAATATTTGGCTAAAAAAAACATAAATCATTATAAAAAAAGTAATAAAGCAGAAAATACTTTGATTTCAAAATTTTTAAACTTTACAGGGTATAAAAAAAATAAAATCATTTTTAAAAAAACACATGGATGGAAATATTCATATAATTTAAATGGTTCACCTTTAAAAAGTTATTGGAACAAAAAATTGAGGTTAGGATTGTGCGCAGATTGGTTTATCGGTCCTAAAGTTGAAAATGCTTGGTTAAGTGCTAATGATTTAGCAAAGAAAATCAAATGATTAAAAAATACTTTTACCGTTTTTAATTCTTTTTCTCATTTTAGGTAAAATTTCAACGTTCAGTCCTTTTAAATCTTTAGGTTTTAATTTTCTCAAATTTTGAACGCATTTTAGAAATCTTTGTGACTCTTTTTTTGAAATAATATTATCTGTTAGAACTTTAAATTTATTAATATATTCTTTTCTTCCGAAAGGTCGTTTTCCTGCTGGATGGGCATCTGCAACATTGATCTCTTCTGATATTGTGGAACCATTTTTCATTTTTACAATAACTTTTCCGCCAAAACATTTCTTTTTAGGATCTCTGTTATGATATTTTTTTGTCCATTTCTTATTCTCTTTAGTTACTATTTTTCGCCAAAGTTGAACTGTACTTTTTCGTCTAGCTCTTTGTGGTGTGTAAGACTTTACATGATGCCAAGCTCCATCCTCTAAAGCTACAGCAAATATATACATTATAGAGTGATCTAAAGTTTCTCTACTTGCATAAGGATCCATTTTTTGAGGATCGTTAGCACCAGTTCCAATTACATAATGAGTATGATGACTTGTTTCTATTGTAATTTTTTTTATGTTATTTAAATTTTTAATTTTCTTATTTAAACTTCTTGCTAAATCAATTAATGCCTGTGACTGATACTCAGCAGAATGCTCTTTAGTGTAAGTTTCTAATATTGCTTTTTTTGGCTCATTAACCTTTGGTAAAGGAACAATATATTTTTTTCCAGGGCCTGATAAAACATAAGCTATAACACTATCTTCACCCTCATATATTGGACTAGGCGCACCCTCACCTCTCATACATCTATCAACTGCTTCGACTGCTAATTTGCCAGCATGTGCAGGAGCAAAAGCTTTCCAACTTGAAATTTCTCCTTTTCTTGATTGTCTAGTTGAAATAGTTGTATGCAAAGCTTGTTGAACTGACTGATAGATTGTTTCCGTATTTAATTTTAATAAACTTCCTAAACCTGCTGCAACACTTGGTCCTAAATGTGCTATGTGATCTATTTTATGTTCATGTAAACAAATCCCTTTTACTAAATTAACTTGAACTTCATAACCAGTTAAAATCCCTCTGATAAGATCCAATCCATTGCATCCTTTTTGTTGAGCCACAGCTAAAATTGCAGGTATATTATCTCCAGGGTGGCTGTAATCTGCTGCTAAAAAAGTATCATGATAATCAAGTTCTCGTAC
>LULI01000490.1_pt1 | contig 10680 bp, 9 predicted proteins | sample 728191 | NCBI WGS metagenome assembly LULI01 (sample SAMN03860293, study PRJNA289734) | marine metagenome | biome: seawater column; feature: ocean; material: water; isolation source: Red Sea water column Station 169 - depth 50m | place: Saudi Arabia: Red Sea | collected 2011-10-15 | depth 50 m | reverse complement strand
TGGGAGTATCATTTTTATAAGTCCAATATGAGGAAAGTTATTTGGCATCTTATCAATAAATAAAACTTTCTCTCTTCTTGCCCACTTGGTTTCATCTATGTACATTTTTCCATACATTTTTAACTTTGTTTCATCTAGATTTAAAAGATTATTCAAATAATTATCTGAATTATTAATAGATTTAATTCTTCTACCAATAGTCATAATATTATGCAACTCTTGAGTTCCCTCAACTTTAGAATGGGCAGATAAAATCTGCTCTAATAAAGTGGATCCAGCTCTAGGTAAACCTAGAATAAAGATCGGTTCATTTGTATCAAATCCAGATGTAAAATTTATGTTGTCATAATTTTCTTCAAAAAAAGAAATTATTGAATCGATATTATTTGAGTTTTCATGCGCATTGTAGTCAACTAGTTTTCGCTGCATCCAATTACCCTTTTCATAATATTTAAATGATTTTTTATAATTTTTTCTTGATTCATAAGCCTTGCCAAGTGCAAAAAGCATTTGTATTTTTTCTTGTTCATGAATTTTATCTTCTAGTGAGTTTTCCATTTTAAATATCTGTTTGTCAGAAAATTCATATGTTTTAAGGTTTGCAAGACTCCAATAACCTTCCCCACATAAAGGAAAAAGTTCTATAGCTTTATGATAAGCCTCTTCACATTCCTTTCTTTTACCAATAGTCTTCAAAGCATGTCCCATGCTTAAATATACTCTTGGATTTGAATCTTTTAATTTAAGTACTTCTTTGTAAGTATCAATACCAGCATTATAATCTGCAAGCTTTACATATATAGTACCCAACGCAATCAGAGCTTCTAGATTATAAGGATCAAGTTTTATTAAATTTTGAAATGCTTTTTTTGATTTATCTAATTTATTCTGAATTCGATAAACCATAATAGATGAAAGTGCTGATCAATTTTAATTGCTTTTATAAATAAGTTTTCTGCGATTGTATAGTTCTTATTTTTGAATGCTAAAAGCCCTAAAAGCCTCAAAGCATCAATATTGTTTTTATCTTTTTTTAATACTTTTTTATATGCTTCCTCAGCAAGTTTGAAACGACCAGCCTTAACATGTCTAATACCTTTATATAACTCTGAATAAGTTTTATCAGATTCAAAAAAATCTTGTATGACGTTATCTGATTTTTCTTCATCATCTATTTTAAGGTAATAGTTAGATAACTCTCTTGCAGTATTTATAGAAGGATGTTTTTTGTGAAGTAATTCTAAGGTTTCATGCGAACTGGATTCATTACCTAAAAATAATAATATTTTATATTTTTTCTCAAGATTTAATTTGTTAAATTTTTCGATGTTAAGTACTTTATTTACAAAATGAAGCGACTCTTTTGGTTTATTAAGCTTGATATAAATATCGCCTAAAAGATTGAGTGACTTTATATGATTTGGCTCAATCTTAATAATTTCATTTAGTTGTTCAACAGACTCTTTTAGATTATTATCATTGAGTAATTTTATTGCGTTATCAAAGGCAAATTTTGCATTATTTAATTCAGGCATATAAAAAAATGATTAATCCAAATTGGAACTTATCAGTGATAAGTATAACTATTTTACTGTCATTGGTGTTATCAATATTTGTATTACTAGACCCGTCCTCAACATCAAAAATACTTAATTCAGTCTATTACGATCTTTCAGTAAAGTTCGAGTCATTTTTTATGTATGGGAGCTTTATTCTTCTAATTGTTTTACTTTTACTTGCCATTTCAAGGTACGGCACAATCAAATTAAAATTAAATAACAGGCCGACTTATTCACTTTTATCATGGAGTTCTATGCTTTTTGCTGCAGGAATTGGGGCAACTCTTCTATATTGGTCGACTGTGGAATGGATTGAGTACTTTAATATACTTAAGAATGATCAAATGGAGGATGAGAATATTATGATGTACTCCAGATCTTATCCACTTTTTCATTGGGGTTTTACTGCATGGGCAATTTATTGTTTGCCTGTAGTAGCATTTGGTCTAGCTTTAAGTCTAAAGCCTAAGTCAAAGCTCACATTTTCAGGAATATTATTTTTTGAAAACAAAATAATAAAATTCTTATTAGATGTTTTGTTTATTGGAGCAATTATTTGCGGAGCAGGAGTTGGACTTGGCCTATCTTTTCCTTTGATCTCATCAGTAATTTCTGAAATTTTAAATATAAATAGAAGTATTACATTAGATTTAACAACAATATTGATTTGTTCTGCAATTTTTGCAACAAGTGCATATGTTGGAGTTCAAAATGGTATTAAAAGATTGAGTAATATCAATATGGTTTTAGTTATCTCTTTTTTAGCAATAATTTTAGTAATAGGTCCAACAACTTACATAATAGAAAATTCAATTAATACGATGTCGTTTTTCTTTTCAAGATATATTGATATGAGTTTAACGACAGGTACAAATATCAGTATAGATTGGACTGTTTTTTATTGGGCATGGTGGTATGCACTAGCACCAATGGTAGGAACATTTTTAGTAAACATATCCAACAATAAAACTCTTAGAGAAATTATATTGGGAACGATATTTATTGGGAGCTTTGGTTGTATATTTAGCATGCTAATTTTATCAAATTTATCGATTTCACTCTTTGAAAATAATACTCTAGATAGTCCCTCAATTATCACTAATAATCTCATGTCCAGAGAGCAACTTGTTGTAGAGACTATCTCACAAGTACCATATGGAGAAATAATGTTGGTTTCATTTGCATTAATCATAGTTATATTTTTATGTACAACATATGACTCTACAGCTTATGTTCTTGCGTCAGCATCAATGAAAAGTTCAGACATAACAAGCTCTAAATCCTTGAGACTATTGTTTTCATTATTATTAGTCGTTCAACCAACATTACTAATGTTTTTAAATGGTGTTGATTCATTTAAATGGATAATGGTTATTTTCTCCATTCCATTGCTATTTATAAATATATTGTTAATGTACTCAGTACTAAGAAATGTTTATTCAATTAAAAAATCATAAAGTTCATATATTTTCTAAGATGGAGATTGACACCTCTAAGAAAAGTATTTTATTCATACCAGGAGCAGGAATGGATCATAGAATACTTTCAATGTTTAAAATGGATTCATTTGTTGACGAATACAATATTATTGCAATTGATCTACCTGGACACGGTTATACAACAGGCCCTCTTTTTTATGACGTCGAAAGTCACACAAAATTATGTATTGAAGTTTTAAATGAGCTCAATTTAAAAAATCTTATTCTATCCGGACATAGCTGGGGTGGATTAATTGCCCTTGATCTTTCAACACAATACGAAAATGATATGACAATATGCATGAATATAGCCTATCCATTTTTAGTTGGTGACTTGCTTTTGGATTATGCAAAAGGAAATCTAGATCAATGCGTTGAGTTTCTTATGAAGTATGGAATTTATAAAATGCCTGAAACAGAAATAAAGACGTTGGGTTTTGGAGTAAAGGGGTCTGGTTTTTACGGAAGATCCAAAGGTGTCATTAAATCGCCTTACGGAACTAAAACAGTTGAAGATGATCCTGAGAGAGAAATCAAACTATATCCTTTAAAGAGACTATTTAACCAAACTGAAAAAGAAATTAGCTCTATTGATTTAAAATCATGTACAAACTTTAGATTAAAAGATGATCAAATATCGAATATTCAAAATGTTAAATACATTTTTTGTGATAAAGATAAACTTGCAAGATTTGATGCAGAAAATATTATCTTAAAAAATGTTAATCCAGAAGAAGACGTATTTATATTAAAAGAAACTGGTCATTTCCCCTATTTTGAGGATCCTGACCAGTTAGAAGAGGTCTTTAAGAAAATTCTAAATTAATATCTATATCTTATTCTTATACCAACAACCTGTGGCTTGGTTCTAGTATCTCTATAACCAAAACCGGCATAGCCAGAACTTCCCACTGCTGAGAAGTCATCATAGGTTGAAAGAAGAGCATCCTTATCAAAGATATTTGTGACGTAAAATTCTATTGTTGAATTCTCATTTTCGATACCTGCTCTAAGATTAGCTATGCTATAAGATGGTATTAAAATTGGTGAATTTTCATAGGTTGAATTTCTATCGCCAGTATATGAGTAATCTAGGTTTACAAATCCTGGCTTACCATTACTCAAAACAAAGTTCTTATCAAAAGATAAATAGTATGAGAGTTCAGGCATATAAGCTAGTCTATTACCAGAGTTAGCACCAAGCTCTCCAGACACATAATAATAGTCTTCAGATAATGTTGGATCCATTTTATTCATATAAAATGTCATGCTAGTTGAATCATCAAATGAATAAACTAAATTTAACTCCAGTCCGTTAATTTCAGCATTACCAACATTTTCAGTATATGCAACAGAGGTAATATCAGAGTTATAAGTTGAAGTCTGATAATCTGTCCAATCCATTCTATACAGAGCCCCATTTAAAATAAGTTTCCCATCTTGCAATGATGACTTAACACCAACCTCATAACTATCTAGGTAGTCTGCATCGTAAGTTTCAGGTATTAAACCCGCCTGAGATGGTCTTGGTCTATTCACTCCAGAGGGTCTAAAACCTTCAGAGTAACTTCCATAAACCATAACATCATCTGAAACATCATGAGATATTGATACTTTTGGAATTGTTCCACTCTCTGATGATTTAAAGTTAATATTACTAATACCAAATGAATAGGATCCATAGTAGCCATCACTTGCAACAAGATTCATCTTTTGATCATAATTTCTAAGACCAACTGTGAGTTCAGTTTTATCAGAAATATCAAAATAGGCTTCACCAAATATTGCATCTATGTCACCCTTTCTAACCAAATCAGCTTCCCAAAAAGTAGGATAGATACTTCCAGGTTGGAGATAATCAACATCAGTAACTTTTTCATTAGTTTCTTTAAAAGCACCAAGTATCCAATTAAAGCCTGATTCATTATTCGATTGAAGTCTAAATTCTGTAGATGTCCTTTCAATCTCATTTGTTTGAGCATATGTCATACGAGGATCTCTACAATTTGAGATATTCCCATAGTAGTAATAATCGTAGTAATCACAAACATAGGTTGGATATGCTGCATAAGCATAATATTCAACATAACTAGCATAGTCATATGTATATGCTGTATCTCTTTCAAATATTGAAGAGGTTAATATCATATCTATGTTATCTGAGATAGAACCTGTTAGAGTTAAAGACATTTGATCGAACTCGTCATCATATCTTTCTGCTGAAAATCTAGTATTACTTCTCTTTGGCATTGGAGAAGATTGATCATCAGTTAATGGATCTGTTTCATAAGAACCATTGTATTGAGATTCTTGTGTTAAAAATGATAGATCTAAATTGAAGTTATCAAAATCTGTTGCAAGTCTGATTCTGCTTCCAGTTTTCGATGCATCATTATAATCATCCTTTGCTACCGCATATGGTGCTGTGTAATTATTTATTGTGTAATTTATTCCATAATTTTGATAAGTATAGTCAGCCTTTTTATTGTCAATCCAACCACCATCTTGAACATCATAAGTACTTACCCTTGCTGCTAAACTAGACCCAAGAGGTATGTTTATAAATGCTTCAAGCGATTTATCATTTGTTCCATCTTCGATAGAGCCGTATTCAACATCAGCTCCCATATCAAATCCAGATGGATCAGGTTTTTTTGTAATGATTTTTATATTACCTGATGTTGAACTTGATCCATATAAGGTACCCTGAGGTCCCATAAGCACCTCAACTCTTTCGATATCATAAATATGAAGATCTGGAGTAAGACTAGCGGCGGTTAATGGTTGTTCATCAATGTATAGAGCTGTTGTTGCTTCAGGTGAAGCATAACTGTTCATAATTGCACCATCGGAGACGCCTCTTATATAAAAATTTGATTTACCAGGGCCAACATTATTAAAAGTCACAGCAGGTGAAATGGATGCAATATCCTCTAAATTTTTAATATTCTTTGCTTCAAGCTCAGAAGATGAAATTGCTTGAACACTCATGGCCACGTCCTGAATGTTTTGTTCTTTTTTTGAGGCTGTAACTATGACTTCCTCAACGCTATCTTGTGCATTGACATTGTTAGTATTTGATACTCCAATACCAATTGATAAAGCACCAAGCCAAGACATTGCGTAGTTATTATCTTTAAAAATATCTCTTAATAGAGAAGTTAAAGGATCAACTTTTTTTTCAAAAAGTGGTTTTAGTTGTATTCGTGACATGTAAATTCCCCTGCACTTAATATGTGGTAATTACAATAATACCTCTATAGAAAAGTATTTCAAGGAAATGCGTTAATAAAACTAGAGCAAAATTATTGAGAAAACAGCCTTTGAAGTAAAAAATCGTTTCCCCACTCATTTATGGTATTTGAACAAGGCTCTAAATCGATTTCAGTTTGGTATTTTGTTCTACAAAATCCCATATATTCTTCAGTACCAGGCCAAGAATGTCCTTGTTCAGTATTGAGCAAGCTTACAATTCTAACACCCTCGTCACAATCAGAATATATTTGCTCTTTGATATTATCGAATTCAATATTTGTTAAAAATTCTTTCTTTTTACAGTTAAAAGAAGTTGTCCATTTATTAACCAACGTTGACACTGGTGTGTAAAAATACTTATCAAATGAAACAACATTGAACGGAGGGACGACTTTATCTTCTGCACCAGCATAAATAATGTAATTGATTGGAGTTTTTGGTTCACATGCAAGACCATTTTGGGGAGATCCTACTACATTGATAACACCAGAAATGTCTTTTGAAAATTCACATGCTAATGCATGAGCCATTTTGCCTCCATTACTCATACCAACAACGTATATTTTTTTTAAATCAAATCTTTTTTTAACATCATCAATAATTTGTTTAATAAACCCCATGTCATCACCACAGCTTGTCCAAGCACATCTTCCAGCATCAGTACCGATACAATTTGGATATTTTGGATAAACAACTGCATCTTCAGCACAAGTCTCACCAAATGGTGTCTTTGTTTTTGAGCCAGTTAGATCATTCCAAGACGAAATATATTCAGAAGAGATCTTTCCTCTTTCTAGTTTCTGCTCATAAAAATACGAACCTTGAGGATATACAGCAATAAAATTATATTTTTCAGCACTGTTGTTAAAACCTCCTGTAGTTTCCATTTCAAAACCTGTTGCAGATCCAGTATATCCATGAAGACCAATAACAATTTTATCTGTTTGGTTTGACTGTTCCTTGGGGATATATACAAAGTAATGTCTTTCTTCATTATCAAAAAGCATATCAACTCGTTCCATATCAGCGTGTATAGCTGAGATATTTATTGATATTAGAATTAATAGAATTTTTTTCATATTTTTTCGATGAAATTAAGGAGCATATTGTAATTATTTTCTTTATTTATTTCACTAAATACCTCGTGTCTTGCATTATTTATTAATTCAAGCTCAACATTTTCAAATATATTACTCAGAAATTCATGTAATTTTTTAACACCTTTACTATTACCACCAACTGGATCATGGGTTCCTGAAATTATTAATAAAGGTATGTTTTTGCTCATTTCATAATTTCTACCATCAAAAACTCTTAAAAAACCAGATGATAAATCATTCCATAAACCATTTGTAACTGGAAAACCACATAAAGGATCAGCAATATATTCATCGACATTCTGGTTATCTGAAGATATCCAGTCTTTTGGTGTTCTATTAGGTGAAAATGATTTGTTATATTCTCCTAAAATCATTCGATCAAGAAAATAACCTGTGCTTTTCTTACCAAAAAAGGTGATAAGAAATGAAATAATAGTTCTTTGAAATTTAATTAAATTTTTTGGTACTTTTGAGGATCCAGATAGAACACAACAATCAATATTAATCCCCTTTTGTATTGCTCCAAGAGCAATCCATGATCCCATACTATGACCAATAAGATATTGTTTAAGATCAGGAAATTCTCTTGAAGATTCCTCGATTATATCTACTAAGTCATTTACGACATGATCCCAACCATCTTTATCAGCAAAATAACCTTTGAGATTATCTTCTACTCTTTTTCCATGGCCTCTATGGTCAATTGCTATAACATGATATCCATCTTCGTTAAGTTTATTAATTAACCAGTTATATCTTCCAATATGTTCAGCCATGCCATGACTTATATGGAATATTCCATTGATTTGTTTATTACTTGATAGATGACGGTAGATGTATTTTTTATCTATAGAGGTGTTTAAATTCATAATTTATAATAAACTCATATAAATTATTTTGAAATATTTATGAGTGACGTCCATATTGCAGGTACAGGTATTTGGTTTCCTGAAGATATTATTACAAATGATGAAATTGTTTCTTCATTCAATAGTTATGTTGATAACTTCAATAATCATAATAAAAATGATATTGAGCAAGGAAATATTGAACCAATGGAATATTCATCATCTGCGTTCATTGAAAAAGCATCAGGTATCAAAACTCGGCATGTAATTGATAAAAAAAATATCTTAGACATCAATACAATGATGCCAAGAGTTGTTCACGAAGATGAATCTAGATTATCAATTCATGCAAAAGCTGGAATTGATGCTGCAAAAAAGGCAATGGATCAGGCGAATGTGGGGCCTGATGATATTGATGGTGTTATCTTGGGAACATCGCATGCTGCAAGGAATTATCCATCGGTAGCTATAGAGATCCAAAATGAACTAGGAATCCAAGGATATGCTTATGATATGCTTGTTGGTTGTTCATCAACAACATTCGCAATCAATAATGCTTATAGTGATATAGCTTCAGGTCTGGCAAATACAGTTCTTGTTATAAATCCAGAAATATCAACTCCATTTGTAAATTATGCTAAGAGAGACATTCATTTTATATTTGGTGATGGTTGTGTTGCCACTGTTATTTCTAATAATAAAAAATCTAATAATCAATATAAAATCTTAGATAGAAAATTAATTACAAAGTTTTCTAATAACATTAGAAGTGACTGGAGTTATTTAGTAAGAGCTGCAAGTGACGAAAAATCTATTGAAGATTTATTATTTTATCAAAATGGTAACAGTGTATTCAAAGAAGTTTGTCCAATGGTTGCCGAGTTCATTACTACACATCTGAAAGATAATAATATTAATCCTTCCGAAGTATCTAAATTTTGGTTACATCAAGCAAATTCAAGAATGGTCAATTTAATAGTTTCTAAGGTTATTGGTACTGATGATTTTGATACATCACTGGCTCCATTGCCAATCGAGAAATTTGGTAACCTCGCAAGTGCTGGATCAATGTTTGCTTTTAATCTTCATAATGACCTTGAAAAAGGTGATAAAGGTATCATCTGTTCTTTTGGTGCTGGTTATTCAGTATGTTCAATTATTGTAGAAAAACAGTAATTTAAATAGGTTAAATACTTCAATCCAATTATAATAAGCATATGGGTGAATATGACGCAGTTTGGGTTTTCTTTATTTCATTAGCCTTTGTAGGTTTTTATATATTTATTGAAGCAAGGCCTAAAGGCTCAAACCTTTTTAGAGATATCTCTAATACTATTAGCAGATTCTTTAGAAAAAGGTGATGTTCAGACTCAATTCAAAAGCAAATCTTGTATTACTTATCCCATTAACACTAATTGTTGGAAGTTTTGCGTCTGCAAATACTGGAACTGATATGTGGTATCAAGGACTTATTAAGTCTGATTTAAATCCTCCAGGATATGTATTTGGAATTGTTTGGCCTATATTGTATTTACTAATGGGTATTACAGCATGGAGAACATTTGAGATAATAAAAAATCTTTTTTACGTTCAATTATTTTTAAATGCAATCTGGTCATGGCTATTCTTCTCTTTTCATTTACCACTTATTTCACTAATTGATATATGGCTCTTAATTTATATAAATATTAATATTGTTTATAAAGTACTAAAAATGGATAAATTAGCTGGATTGCTATATGTACCATACATTCTTTGGTTGTTGTTTGCTTCGTATTTAAATTTATTTATAGTTATAAATAACTAAATAAAGACAGCTATTACCGTTCCAGTCATACATGATGCAAGGGTGGCTCCAATCAACGCCCTCAGTGAAACTTTTATCAAATCTGGTTTTCTTTCAGGTGACATTGCACCTATACCAGAAACAAGAATTCCAACAGATGAGAAGTTAGCAAAACCACATAATCCATAAAGAGTAATTAATTTAGATCTATCAGACAAGATACCATCTTGTAAATTTGCGAGCTCGGCATATGCAACGAATTCATTAAGTGCTGTCTTTATGCCGAGTAATTTTCCAGATACTATTGCTTCATCCCAAGGAACACCCATCAACCATGCAATTGGTGCAAAAAGATAACCTAGTATCATTTGAAGAGACAGACTTTGACTACCAATAGAAAATATTCCTAGTAAAGAATCAACAAGATAAACCAAAGCTATAAAAACTATTAAAATTGACCCCACTCCAATGGCAATATCAGTTCCATCTCTGGTGCCTTTAGTAATTGCATCCATTGTATTTTCATAAATCTTTGGAGTTTCATCTCCTTCAAAATCAGTTACTTCATTAGATGGCATTAACACGTTTGCAAAAAGTATTGCAGCTGGAACCGATAAAATGGAAGCAGTTAGAAAGTGTTGGATTAAATTTAAA
>LULI01001602.1_pt1 | contig 10687 bp, 9 predicted proteins | sample 728191 | NCBI WGS metagenome assembly LULI01 (sample SAMN03860293, study PRJNA289734) | marine metagenome | biome: seawater column; feature: ocean; material: water; isolation source: Red Sea water column Station 169 - depth 50m | place: Saudi Arabia: Red Sea | collected 2011-10-15 | depth 50 m | reverse complement strand
GAATAACAAAGACACTACAGATTATTGCTGCACTTGGCGTTGTTGTATCTGTTGTTTATCTTGGAGTACAAATAAATCAACAAAATAAAATAACCAAAGCTCAATTTGGTCATTCACTCACGCAGAGACTTTATGAAAGATATTTTGAGACTTCAACTAATAAAGATTATGCCGAATTTTTAGCAAAAGATTGGAATGCTGATGATTTAACCCCAACAGATATCACAAGAATTCAAATGGCTGTGATAACATATTTAGTAGATATTTTCGATGTATATGACAAGGTACAAGAAGGACTAGTTAATAAAAGTCATCTTGAAACAAGAATGAATACTCTGAAGTTAGGTGTCATGAAAACAACGGCTGCAAAAGTTGTTTGGTCTTATTGGAAAAATAATAGAGAACAAAGCTTTATAGATTGGTTTGAAAGTGAGATTTATGATGATGAAGCAGCAGGGAATGTCTCTCTAGAAGAGTCTCTAAAGATGTCTAAGGAAGTTAACACTGTTAGATAGTCTTCAGAGTAGCAAGTAGTTTTTTTAAATTAAAAATTTATAGTAATATTGATATAAATATTTAAGGGGAACAACTTGATCAAGCTCTTACTAAAATCAGTAATTATTTTCTTTCTTTTCAGCTGTGGAAAATCTGATGATAATAAAATTGAATTATTTGTATCTGGAGCTCAAATAGCCGGTGTGAATGGTATGCATTTTGGACCTGATGGTCTTCTTTATGCTGCTTCTGTTATAGGTTCAGATATTTCAATCATAGACACAGAAACCAATAAAATTGTAAAAAGATATGATTTGTCAGATGGTGTCATTGGCCCTGATGATGTAGCTTTTAATTCTAAAGGAGAATTTTATTGGACTTCAATTCTTACAGGTGAAGTAGCAGGCTTTGATATAAATGGAGAAAAGGTTATAGCAGGTAATCCTGGACCTGGCGTTAACCCAATCACATTTTCTGATGATGATAGATTATTTGTTGCTCAATGTTTCTTTGACAATGGATTGTTTGAAATGGATCCCACAGGACAAACTGCTCCTAGAATTATCAAAGAAGAGATAGGAGAATTTTGTGGATTAAATGGTATGGATTGGGGCCCTGATGGAAGACTTTATGGACCTAGATGGTTCAATAATGAAATAGTTAGTGTAAACGTAGATACAGGCGAGATCAGAAAGGAAGTAGGGGGGTTGAATGTTCCTGCTGCTGTGAATTTTAACTCTAAAGGTGAACTTTTCATTTTGGATACCGGTGATGGAAAAGTTGTAAAAGTTGCCGATGGCATCAAATCAGACTATGCCTATGTGGAACTTGGTTTGGATAACCTGGCTATTGATTCTAATGATGATGTCTTTGTTTCAAGTTATTCAGAAGGAAGTATTTTAAAAGTGTCTCCAGATGGTATTGAAAAGGTTTTACCCGGAGGCATTTCACATGCAGGTGGCATTGCAGTCTCGGGTAATGATATTGTTGTTGCTGATATACAATCTGTTAAAGCTTATAGCTTAATAGATGGCTCTGAATCTTGGAATTATAAAAATGTGTTTAGAATTTCACCTCATGGTGCAAATACATCGGTCTCAACTTTCGATGATTATGTAATATTATCTAGCTGGTTAGATAATCACGTTAAGATTATGAGACCAGATACTGGTGAAATTCTAGAAAGTCTTGATGGACTAAATATACCAGTTTCAGCGACTAAATATGGAGACCGAATAGCAGTAGCTTTACAAGGCGATAAATCAATCACTTTATTTAATGTCCAAAATGGAGAAGGGGAGATATTAGCAGACGGATTCATGGCTCCTACTCATGTAATAAACTATGAAGAAGACTTGCTTGTTTCGGATAGATTAAGGGGCCAAATAATACGTGTTAATAAAGGAGGAGATCAAGAGGTGATAGTTGATGGTCTAGATTCTCCTGAAGGCATCGCCATAAAAGATAATTCCATCTACATTTTTGAAGGGAATACTGGTCAAATAAAAAAGTTTACTGAAGGTCAGATTACAGTTATAGCTGAAGTCATGCCTGGAAGCCCTGTCCAATCCGAACTCCAGCCTCCTTCAATGGTATTCAATGGTCTAGCTATAAAGGATAACTATCTATATATATCAGGTGAACTAGAGAGGTCCTTATTCCGTGTAGCTCTTTAGAAAAGGTACAAATAAGTTGCATAAAAATTTGTGACAAAAATAAAAAAATGAATTATCTTAATCACAAGGAGAATTATATGAAAATTTTAAGAAATTTATTGCTCACAACTATTTTGTCATTTACTGCATTCACTTATTCTGATGTTGCAGAAGTATATCAATGGAAAGCTTTTCCAGGTAAAAGTGCTGAAATGATGGAAAGTATGGCGAAAGCTGCTGAAATCCACAGAAAACAGGGTGCTCATGTATCAATTGATGCTCACAATGTAGGATCTACGCAACTAGTAAATTATGTTTTACGTTGGGATGATGGAGCATCATATGCCGCCACTAAAGATGCACAGACTAACTCAGAAGAATGGGTCGAGTTTTGGGCTGAATCAAGTGCTAACCCTTCTGGTGAAATGATGGCTAGTTTTCAAGGAGCTAATATAGACCAAAGTGTCATGGCGTCTGATTTTGATGGTTCTTATGTTTATTCCGTAGCTGTATGGGAAGTACAACCCGGTAAGGCATTGGAATTAATACAGAGATTTCAAACTGCAGAAAAAATACTTGAAGATGCTGGGGCGCGTGTAGAAATATATCAAGGAGGTTGGGGTTCAGTGAATGAATTTCATTATGTTTTGATGTACGAAAATTGGGCTGCTCTTAATGAAAGCTTCACTAAAATGGGCCCGGGTAGTGATTGGGCTGAGTATATGGCTAGTTCAGCTCAACAAGAAATTATTTCTACTCAAACAGCATTTTTCACTGCACAAACAATGGGACAATAATCATGAAAAACTTTATTTTATTAATTTCATCATTTTTATGTTTAAACCTAGCTTCTCTACCTACTTGGACTGCTCTAGAAGTTGAAATTAAGCCAGGGAAATATGAACAGCTGCAGCAGGGTTTAGATGAATTGATGAACTCACCAGTAGGAAAAATGTATCCAGGCTCAGTAGAACTAAACTGGCATTTAAATAATGGCGACAATCCAGCAACACATACAATAGTCAATCTTTTTCCATCTATGGTAGCTTCAAATGAGTGGGGGGCTGTATTTTGGTCTCCAGAAGCAACATCTATTAGACAAAAATGGTTTGACACCCTCAACGACAGCGCTGATGTTGTTAGGGACATGTCATTTATTCAAATTGCGAATTGGCAACCAGAGGAAAATCCTCAAGACTATCCTTATGTTGAATATGTACCAATGCAAACAACAGACACAAGAGCTGTGATTGAGGCTTTAAATAAATTCATAGCAACTGATGATGGGAAGAAGTTCCCAGGATTAGTTTCTATGCATCAATGTAACTATTGCGGAGAATCAGATACTAATTCTGCTCTAATAGTTCAATTTAAAGATGTAAAGGATTTAGAAAGCTGGTATGAAATAACTACTACTTCTGATGCTTTTGTAGATTACTTAAGTGATGCAAGAGAGGGGACTACCTTCCTTGGAAATTCGTTGGTTCTAGTTTTAAGTACATGGAAATAGAAAGGAAAAATAAAAAAGGCTCCAAAGCGGAGCCTTTTTTTATGCTGCTGTAAAACCTCCGTCTGCTAAATATACACCACCATTACAGTATGAAGATTCATCTGAACCTAGAAAAAGAGCCAAATTGGCCATTTCTTCATTGGTTCCATATCTACCTGAAGGTATATTGGCAGTTACGTTTTCTCTGAAATTAGATGGATCATCTGGTTGGGATTGAGTGCCCAAGGATTCCATCATTCTGTTATCAATGGGGCCTGGGGCTAGAGCATTAAATCTTATACCTTTCTCTCCGTATTCTAGACAGGCGGTTTTAACCATTCCACAGACAGCATGTTTACTAGCAGAGTAGGGACATAAACCGGGAAAACCTACGACGCCTGCGCCAGATGCAACTGCTACTATTGAACCATAGCCTTGATTTTCCATATAAGGTATTGCGTATTTAAAGTATAGCCACACACCGGTGACATTGACAGTCAGTGTATGATTAAAATCTTGCACTGAATAATCAACTAACGGTTGTACGACCCCTTCAGTTCCAGCGTTTGCAATTACGATATCAACTGAACCAAAAGTATCATTAGTTTTTTGTACCGAATCCCTAATAGCTATTTCATCTGTAGAATCAGCGACACAAAAAGCAGCATTATTAGGTTTACCTAACCGATCATTAACTTCAACAAGTTTATCTTCGCTGCGACCAACCATCATTACATTAGCTCCCTCATCTAGATATTTTGATACAGTTGCAAAACCAATGCCGCCAGTTGCTCCTGTAATGATGGCATTTTTATTTTCTAATCTCATAGAGACAGTTAGTAAACTCTTTTTAATTCGGCTATATTTGTAGTTGGTGACCCATCTAACATAACCGTGTTCTGAAAGGTTATTGAATCATTATTATTCATAACCCATTTCATGCCTGTAACAAAACTTTCATGTTCAGCATGTAAATCCACCTTAGATCTGTCTAATTTAAAAATCATAGTATCTTCAGATATACCACAATAGTGTCTTATAACCAGATCTCCATCGTCATCACTGTATGTCGTTAGCATTTGGACTCCATCTTCAATTAGAGTCTCAGTAATAGTATTACCTCCAGAAGTAAGGGCAAATTCATAGGATACGTTTATAACAGTTCCATTCAGTCCCTGGATCATTGTTCCTTCCCATTTACCTAGCTTCTTCTTAACTTGTTCAAACGCTTCACTTTTTTTCTCAGATGCCATTTCAACATCACCAATCTTTACTACTTCATCAGCAGCAAGAGAAAATGAAAATAAGAGAGAAATTAGCAGATAAATTGTCTTTATTTTAGTTTTCATTTGTTTCCTCATTAATTAAAACTTTTCTATAATTTATAACATCTTCCAGTAATTGCAATAGAACTGGTAATTATTGTTTAACTGCTTTAATACTAGATATAGGTAATATAAAAACCTAAAACACTACATTAGGTTATAAAATATGCGCATAATATATATTATGTTAAATTAAATATTATCCACATAATTATCAAAAGCTATTATCACGAGTAAGGTTTATTATGCTCTACCCTAAATACGTATGGTTCTAATACTTCGTATTCCTTAGATTTAACTGTAGAAACATATTTGAATTGGACCTCTACATCTAATTCCGTAATGTTCAATGAAACGTATCCTTGGTTTCTGCCGTTCACCCATACTAAGTCTTTATTATCTTTTATAAATTCATCCTCAATGATTCCAGTTTTATCTTTAAAAGTATCACCAAAACTAGGCGATGATATTGCAGGTGCTCCTATCTCTATTCCAACAAATTCATTATATTTGTCATATAAATTTGAAAACCAAGAATTATGTGAATCACCAGCTAATATCAAGTTAGATTCAGAATTTGATATATTTTTATAAAACTCTTCCCTTTCTCTTGGATATCCATCCCACTGGTCAGTATTAAACGGTAGTTCTTCTCCTGCTAATTCACTTGTGTAATAAGAACTATCATTTGAAATTTCTTCATTTTTAAATATTTTAGGTAAATATTTTGGTCCTATTAGAAGTTGTTGTCCGAATATTGACCATCTATATTTCTTATCAACTTTATTTCTAACCCATTCCAATTGCTCCTTACCAAGTAAAGCTCTAGGCTTTAGAAGGTCTTTTTTAAACTGCTCTTTATTTAATTTTTTGTCATAAAAATATTGTCCAATCTCTAATTGCTTTTCTCTTCCATAATTTTCTGTCATAAAATGAGCCTTCATCTGGCGAATGGTTTTGTGCTCCTAACTTCCATGTATCATTAGTTATCTCATGATCATCCCATACAACAATCATGGGTTTTGATTTATGTAGGAGTTGAAGATCCTTATCGCTTCTATAAGTAGCATATCTTTTGCGATAATCATCTAATGTAATGATTTCATTTGATGGATTAACTTCTCTTCCCATTTTCTTGGCATCAGACGACGCATAGCCCTCTCTACTATATTCATATATGTAATCACCTAAATGTAAAACTAAATCTATATCGGCATCTCTTGCCATTTCTTTATATGCATTGAAATATCCTGATGGATAATTAGAACAGCTGCAAAACGCTATGTTGAATTTATTTGGATTTTTTACTGGTAATGTAAAAGTTGTACCTGTTTCTGAATAGACTCCTCCTGATTCAAATCTATAAAATAATTTCTTTGCATTAACTTCTATTGGAATCTGAGCATCTATCTTTACTATGAAATTATTTTCTTTTTCTGAGATATATGATCCATTGACAATAATATTTAAGAAATCTTTATCGGATGAGACTTCCCAATTTACCTCTTGATTTGTAGAGCTAGGAGTAGTTAATTTTGTCCATAAAATCACATGTGTGTTAGTAGGATCACCACTTGCAACTCCGAAATCGAATGATATTGGTTCTTTTTTTACTGAAGGAAATATCTTGAAAGAAAAAGAAGCAATTGTTAGTGCTAGAGCTTTAAAAAACAATCTTCTGTTCATAAATGGAACACTACCAAATATCTATTACATTAAAGTCACATTACTGTGTATTTTTATGGGAAAGAAGATCAATAAACTATGGAAGAATTAATTGAAATATCCGCCCTACCCCATATTTCCTTAAACTTATTGAGAGCTTCAATAGACTCTTCTTGATTATTTAATTTATTTTGCGCGAGATGTAGTCCGAAGTAAGACCATCCATTTCTTGGGTAATCTTTTAAATCTTTTTCAAAAACTAATGCTGCTTCCTCAAATGAATTATTCATTAAAAGTGCATGACCTAAAGTTTGACGGGTTGGATAATACCAAAATGGAGGTTCTGTATATGGAAGAGTATCTTGAATTGTTACAGCTTCTTTAAAAGAAGTTATAGCCTCACTATATTTACTGGAATACATATCAATCGATCCTGAAGCAAGTAAAGAAGCTATTTTCATTAATGATTTTGTTGGGTGACCTGCCATTACCATAGCGTTTACTTCTTCAGACTCAATATCATTTAATATCATGCTTTGAAATCTATTTGCCTCAAGTGAGTTTCCGTTAGCAGCATGTGCAACAGACATAGCATAGTTGAAAATAGAATTGGAAAATTTGAAATCATCATCTGGTCTTTCATAAGAAAAAACTTTATCCCACTTTGCAAATCGCACGTAAGACAATAAAGGTATTGTATGAAAGAATTCTAAAAAAGGTATATTTCTAATTTGCTCTGGCGAAACATAATTTGATACCTTTATTGCTGATTCAATAGATAAGTCACTCATACCTTCCATTGTTGATGCGGCCCAAAGGAAATGGACATTATGAGGATAATATAAGGCCGGGTAAAAACCTTGAGCATTACATTGAGCAATATATTCCTCATCGACCTTTGCTGCTGCTATGTTAGCTAATGATGCATCTTCATATCTTCCCACTCTCCAATAGATATGGGATGGCATATGTACTAAATGACCAGCTCCAGGAACCAAATCAGCTAACCTATCAGCGGCTTCTTCTGCCCTACCAGGATCACTTGATGCTTCTACAGCATGTATATAAAGGTGAATTGCCAAAGGATGATTTGGATCCTTATCAAGAACTGATTCGATAGTATTAATGACTTTAATTGTATCTGGTTTGGGATTACCATCTTCTGCCCAATAGTTCCAAGGCATTGTATTCATCAAAGCCTCAGCATATAACGATGCTGCATCTGTGTTATCGGGATATTTAGACGAAAGTGCCTCCATTGCTTCAGCATAAGCAATATCAAGCGGCACTCTTGAGGAATTCACATCCCCGTTATATCTCGATTTTAAAGTCAGAATAAAGTCCTTTTCTTTCGGTGAAGCAAATTCTATTAACGCTATGGCTTTATTTGTTTTCTCAAAAGCATCAAGTCGGTCTTGAGGACTCATTATTGCCTTGCCATCACTTGTAACATTAATATTTGGACCTAAGGCCAGAGCTTCTCCCCAGAAACAAATTGCACAATTAGGATCTAATTTTTGAGCAGCTTTGAAGCTTCGAATAGATTCGGCATGATTGAAAGCAAACGCCATAATAAGACCCTGATTAAAATACTCCTGTACGCCTTCGACTTTTGAGGAAATGGTAAAAGAATGAGATCCAAGTCCATTTAGTAATGGTGCACCAGCTTTTTCTATTAATTCATTTCGATCGATCGAAGCATCTTGAGAACATGAGTAAACAACAAACAGAATAGGTAAAAGTATTTTTAATTTCATAAAGTTAATATAACAAACTGACCTATACATTCAAGATGAGTCATTGAGCTTCTAAACTCTGTAGTACAATCTCACCTGTGAAGCCATTAAATGGGGTAAAAGTAATCGATCTGACGCATATGTTAGCTGGACCCTATGCTGGAATGGTTTTAGCAGATTTAGGAGCAGAAGTTGTTAAAGTTGAACCCTTAGGAAGCGGAGAAATGACTAGAGGATTATTAAAAAATGATCCAAATTATTCTTTCAAAAACTTTGGAGCTTATTTCCTAACTTTAAATAGAAATAAGAAAAGCGTCTCTATTGATCTTAAAAACAAAAAAGGTCTGAAGGTTTTTTATGATCTTGTAAGATCCGCTGATGTAGTACTCAATAACTTTAGTGCCGGAGTGGTAAGTAAGTTAAAAATTGACTTCGAAAATTTGTCATCAATAAATCCAAAGATAATTACTTGTTCTATCACTGGGTTTGGTGAAACTGGTCCGCATTCTACCAGACCTGCATATGACCAAATTGTTCAAGCCTATAGTGGTGGTATGTCGATTACAGGAAAAGATGCAAAGTCGCCTACAAGGGCTGGAATACCAATTGGAGATTTAGGATCTGGACTATATAGTGTTATCGGAATCCTCTCAGCCCTATATTCAAGAGAAAAAACACAAAAAGGACAACATATAGACTTGTCTTTACTTGATGTTCAAATATCACTTCTAACTTACATGGCTACTATGCAAACTTTATCAGGCATAGATCCTGAACCAATTGGAAATGCTCACTTTGTTCATGTACCTTACAACAGTTTTACAACTAGTGATGGTTTTGTCGTGATAGCAGTTATAACAGATGAATTCTGGCAATCCCTCAAATCAGTGGTGAATGTTGGCTCTTTGGATGATTCAAAATTTGATTCCTCTATCGACAGGCTTAAGAATCAAGCTTTTATTGAAGATGAACTTAATAAGGTACTTTCCACTCAAACCTCAGATCATTGGATTGATAAGTTAAATAAAGCGAAAGTTCCCTGTGCACCGATCAATAAATTCAGTGATGCATTAAATGATGAGCAAGTTAAACACAGAAATATGATAGTTGAGGTTGAACATCCTGATGGCGGTTTTGTTAAAATGCCTGGAAATCCAGTTAAGATGTCTTATACAAATGAGGAATCCTACTCTTCCCCACCACACTTAGGGACCAACACAAGAGAAATATTAAAAAATTGGTCAAATTATCAAGAAGATGAAATTGAGAGCCTTGAAAACGAAAAAATTATCCAATCAATAGACTAGGATATATTTATCCAAAACATATGCAGCTAAAGCTATAAAAATGGTAATTAATGCCAAACAAAGTAGTAGCGTTTTAAATTTAAATTCTTTTTCTTTCATCTTTTGCTTTAGTAATTAAGCTATCTGTAAGAAAATGTATTATATATGGCAAAACAAGATTTAATAGAAATGGATGGAGAGGTTATAGAAACCCTTCCTAATACTACCTTTAGAGTTAAATTAGATAATGATCATGTCGTGACTGCTCACATATCTGGGAAAATGCGTAAACACTATATTCGAATTCTTACGGGCGATAAGGTAAAAGTGGAAATAACCCCTTATGATCTATCCAAAGGAAGAATTATTTTTAGAGAAAGATAAATTATTTATTTATTTCTTCTATCAGAGAAATTAGAAAATTAAGTCTATGCCCTCCAGAGTATCTATCCAGAGCTGCTACGTCTCTCGCGCTATGCATTGCTATGACAGTTCTTGAATCTGGATCTACCCAAATAAACTGTCCAAAAATACCATCAGCATAATATGATTTATATCCAAATCCTGCTAGCCACCACTGGTATCCATAGTAACTGAAACCTGGAGATGGTTTAGTAGACCTAATCATCCAATCATTAGGTAATGTATTTCTACCGTCAGGTAGGACACCATTTTGTAATGCAAAAACTCCTATACGGGCATAATCTCTTAATGTCGCGTTTAAGCAACAGCCTCCAAGCTCTTGAGAATAATCACTATCTAATACCCAATAAGCATCGGACTCCATTCCAAAAGGCTGCCATATTTTCTCTTCTAAATAAGTAGAAAGATTTTGTCCAGTTGCTTCTCTTACAATTCCCCCTATGACATTGGATTCAGCGGTATTATAGTTAAATTTAGTTCCAGGTTTGCTTGATACTTCAAGTTTATTTAGGTAACTATAAAGCTTAGTATCATTAAATCCGGAAGCTATGTTGACGTCTGAATTTGAATCGGCATAATCTTCATTCCAATCTATTCCTGAAGACATTTGTAA
>LULI01002886.1_pt1 | contig 10689 bp, 11 predicted proteins | sample 728191 | NCBI WGS metagenome assembly LULI01 (sample SAMN03860293, study PRJNA289734) | marine metagenome | biome: seawater column; feature: ocean; material: water; isolation source: Red Sea water column Station 169 - depth 50m | place: Saudi Arabia: Red Sea | collected 2011-10-15 | depth 50 m | reverse complement strand
CTCCACGTTGACCTCAGCGGCGCGACGTTGCGCGCGGACGCTGGGGTTGGCGGTTAAGAACACTTTGATGTCGGCCTGCGGCAACACCACCGATCCGATGTCTCGACCCTCCACCACGATGCCGCTGCTGGCATGGGCGTGCTCGCGCTGCAGATCAACCATGCCCTGCCGGACAGCCCCCACGGCGCTCACCGCGCTTACCGCGCTGGTAACCAATTCGCCTCGAATCGCCTCCGCAACATCCACCCCGTCCACGCGAATGAACGGCGCGGCGGGGTCGGTCCCGGACTCGATAGCGGGCGCCGCATCCGCGGTCATCAGGGCGGCGACGGCATCGGTGTCGTCTGGGTCAATTCCCCTGTCCAGGACGGCCCAGGTGGCGGCGCGGTACATCGCACCGGTGTCCAGGTAGGCGAGGCCGAGGCGCGAGGCGACGGCTTGACTGACCGATGACTTGCCGGAACCAGCCGGGCCGTCGATAGCGATCACCAGAGTGGGGGCCACGACTGGCAAGCGTACGCGGGCTGACACCTCTCTACGTTCGGACGTCGAACCTGGCCCGCTCCAAGCCCTCCACGAGCACGTCACGCACGGCCGGCTGAACAAAGAGATCCACGAGGCCACTCGGGCGACCCAGGACGTGCTCGATGCGAACGTCTTCCAAGTTCACCTCGAGATCTCCCGCTGCGACGAACAAGCGGGCCAACTCCCCGGGCTCGTCTTTGACCATGACCGGCACAACCGCGTAGCGCGTCGCTGCTGCTCCGTGCTTTCCCGGCAAGCGGGAATGTCCGAGGTTTCCTTGATCCAGGACGTCCTCAAGGCCCGCAGTCTCGGCCTCGGGAGCCAGGGACGACACGGCGCGGTCGATCTGCTCGACCAGGCTGCTCAGCACTCCGGACACCGGGCCGGCGTTCGCTTCGAGAATCTGCATCCATAAGTCTGTGTCGGAGGCGGCGATCCGCGTGGTGTCCGCTAAGCCCTGGCCGGCGATCTTGATTCGCTCGGCCGGTTCGCGCGTCAGCAGCGACGCCATCGCCGATGCCAGGACCTGAGGGGCGTGCGAGACGACGGCGACCGCCATGTCGTGCTCCGCGGGGTCCATGACCTCCACCGCCGCGCCGCAGGTGGTGATCAGGCGCCGCGTGCGGGCGAGGTGCTCCTCACCCTCGTGTCCGGTCGGGGTCATGATCCACAAGCGATCATCGAACAAGTCCGCTCGCGCCGCCGATGGGCCGGAGATCTCCCGGCCGGCCATCGGATGGCCACCCACGAGCCGCTGGTGGTCCGCCCCGAGACGGATCGCCTCGTCCAGGATGTGGCCCTTGACCGACGTCGTGTCGGTGATGGTGGCGGTGCCAAAGCGGCGCGATGCGTCCGCCATCTGACTCGCGGCGACCGTCGGCGGCACCGCGACGACGACAATCGAAGGTTCGTGATCGGTGAGCACCGATCCGGCGCCTCGGTACACGGCTTCTTGCAGGGCAGATGCGTCGGCGTCTTCGAGGGCGACGTCGATTCCCGCTCTGCTCAACGCCAGCGCGATGGAGGTGCCGATCAAGCCGGTGCCGATAACGAGCACCGGCCCGTCGACGGCCGCGTTCTCGATCGCTTCCTCACTCATGGTTGAAGATCTTGGCGCAGTACTTCCGCGCCACGCAGATACACGTGCTGGATCTGATCCCGCGGCGTCGTTGTCTCGGCGTGCACGAGGATGCGGATGACTCGCTCGAGAGCCCCCGCCACGTCCATTTCCTGCGCACACATCAGCGGTGTGTCCACCAGGCCGAAAGCGCGGGCACCGGCGGCAGGGAAAGCGCTGGTCAGGTCGGGTGTGCTGGTCAAGATGACGCTCACCACGTCCTTCACGGCAACGTTGTTGGTCTCCAACATGCGGCCGAGTAACTCCCCCACCGCGTCGGACATCTCGGCGGCGTCATCGCGCTCCAGGCACGTGGCTCCACGGATACCGCTCATGCGAGGGGTGTTCATGGGTCCCGAGGGTACCGATCGCGGGGAAATCGAGTCGATACCGTCACAGCCCGACGGCCGTGTAGAGGGATCGCAGTTGAGCGCCACGAACTTCGTCCACCTGGCCGGGCTTGAGGTTGCCCAACGAGATCGGGCCGATCGAGGTGCGCACGAGATCCAGAACCGGGTAGCCCACCGCGTCGAACATCCGTCGAACGATGCGGTTCCTGCCCGAGTGCAGCGTCACCTCCACCAAGCTTCGGTCGTCCAATCGCTGAATCACGCGAGCGCTGTCGCATGCGATGGGGCCATCATCGAGGTCGATCCCCGTGCTGAGCGCGCGCATCGCCTGTTTACTGATGGCACCGTCGATGCGGGCCCGGTAGGTCTTCGCCACCTCGTGGCTCGGATGCATCAGTCGGTTGGTCAACTCACCATCGTTGGTCAACAGCAGTAGGCCCTCAGTTTCTGCATCGAGTCGGCCGACATGGAACAGTCGTTCCGGACGATCGGCGACCATGTCACCCACGCAGGGGCGTCCTCGATCATCGGACATCGCCGTCACCACACCGCGAGGCTTGTTCATCGCGACGACCACGAGTCCCGGAGCCGTAGGCACGCGCTCACCGTCCACGTGGACCACGGCGGTGGCCGGATCTACGCGCGTACCCAACTCGGTCACCACCAGGTTGTCGACCCTCACCCGACCTTCGACGATCATCGCCTCGGCGGCCCGCCGACTCGCGATACCCGCCTGCGCCAAGACCTTCTGAAGGCGGACTCCTTCTGATGGAACGGCTTCGAGGTCGGGAAGGTGCTCGGCGAGCGGCGGAAGCTCCTCCAGAGATGAAATGCCCAGACGTTCCAAGAAGTAGGACGTGGTTCGGTACAAGATGGCGCCGGACTCGCCTTCTTGTCCCGTTTCCTCGATCAGGCCTCGCGTGGTCAAGGTCTTGATGACACCGTCGACGTTGACACCGCGAACCGCGCTCACCTTCCCTCGAGACACCGGCTGTTGGTAGGCGATCACCGCCAAGGTTTCCAGGCTCGCCTGGGTCAATCGGGCTTGCTGACCATCCAGAACCCACCGTTCCACGAGTGGGCTGCACTCGGCCCGGGTGTAGTAGCGCCATCCTCCGGCCACCTCGCGCAGGTCGAAACCGCGCCCTTGATCGGCGTACTCCTCGGATAGTTCACGCACCGTCACCTCGACGGCCTCCACCGGGGTTTTGGTGGCTTCGGCAAGGGTCATGATGGACATGGGCTCGTCGGCGAGCATCAGGAGCGCTTCTACCGCCGCTCGAAGCGACGGGGCACCCAGGGCGTCACTGTCTGTGTCCGTGTCGGCCGTGTCCGTGTCGACCGTGTCCGTGTCGACCGCGTTCGCGCCGTCCATGTCTGCGTCCTGAGTCACCGATCGTTCCTTTCTGGCCCGTCCTGCGTTCGGGAAGCTTCTTGTTGCTGCTGATCAACATCTCGCTCGACGTCGAAGTCGTCGGTGACATCCACGTCACCTTCTTCGGAGCCGACCCACCGGATCGTCAGGTCTCCCAACGGCGCGACTTGATCGAACAGCACGACGTGCTCTCGATACAACTCCAAAAGGGCGAGGAAACGCCCCACCACAACCAGCAGCGAGTCGGCGTCGGCCACTAGAGCACGGAACGTGGACGTTCGTGAGCGCCGAAGCCGATACACGATCACGGCAGCCTGCTCCCGCACGCTCACCTTGGGTACGTGCAGATGCCCCAGGCCTACGTGCTCCGCCTCCTTGGGCGCCATGGCCAGGGCCGCCATCGCCGCGAACTGTTCGGCTCCCAAGCCGATCAAGACTTCCGGAAGCAACGCCGCGAACTGCGGTTCGAGGGTGACGCTGCGAGGGATGCGCTTGCTGGCGTTGTCCATCTGATCGGCCAGCAGGCCGGCCACCTGCTTGTATGCGCGGTACTGAAGCAGGCGCGCGAACAGAAGGTCTCGAGCTTCCAGAAGGGCGAGATCCTCCTCGTCCTCGACTTCCCCGCTGGGGAGCAGTCGCGCCGCCTTCAGATCCAACAGCGTCGCCGCGACCACCAGAAAACTCGACGCTTCGTCCAGATCCCAATCAGAACCCTTGGCCTTGATGTAGGCGATGAACTCGTCGGTTACCTCGTGCAGTGCCAGTTCGGTGACCTCGAGCTTGTGTTTCGCGATCAGCGACAGCAAGAGGTCGAAGGGGCCTTCGAAGTCCCCGACTTTCAGAGAGAAACCGCCCGCGGGTGAGGGCGCGCCAGGATCGGCATCTGCAAGCGCGACCGACTCCCCGGGATTGTCCGTGGAGATCGTCACCGGGCGAGGACTTCCCTCGCCAGTCGACGGTACGCCTCGGCACCGGAACTACTCGACGCGAAGGACGTGATCGGCTCACCCGCGACAGCAGCGTCTGGGAACTTCACCGTGCGATGAATAACGGTGCTGAACACGTGATCCCCGAAGGCTTTGGTGACGGTCTCCAGCACCTCGCGGCTGTGCAACGTCCGCGGGTCATACATCGTGGCGAGCACGCCGAGAATGCGCAGGTCCGGATTCAATCGACCCATCACCTTGCTGATGGTGTCCTGCAGCAAGGCAACGCCGCGCAGAGCGAAGTACTCGGTCTCCATCGGGATAATGACGTCGCTACTAGCCGTCAAAGCGTTGATGGTCAACAGACCCAACGACGGCTGGCAGTCGATCAGCACGATGTCGTAGTCGGCCACCACCGGCTCCAACGCTCGCTGGAGGGCGTTCTCCCGGCCCACTTCCGACACCAGTTGGATCTCAGCCGCCGACAGGTCAATGTTGCTGGGTACGAGGTCCATGCCTGCGACGTCGGTTTGCACGAGCACATCACCGAGATGGCAATTGGGGTCGGTCAACAGGTTGTAGACGGTCAATTCCATCTCGTTCGGGTTGTAGCCCAGGGCGACCGAGAGCGCACCCTGCGGGTCGAAGTCGACGAGAAGTACCCGGCGTCCATAGCCAGCCAGTGCCGCACCCAGGCTCACCGTCGAGGTGGTCTTCCCCACCCCGCCCTTTTGGTTCACCATCGAGATAACGCGCGCCGGGCCGTGCGAGGTGACCGGATCCGGCGCCGGGGGCTCGCCACCGGAGCCAACGGTGGTCGAAGGTTCCTGATCGTCAGTCATCGACGTCCTTCCATCTCGCCGTGAGCCTACTGCGCGCGAGGGTGGCTGGCGGCGTACACCTCGCGCAGCGAGTCGGCCGTCACCAGCGTGTAAATCTGGGTCGTGGTCACCGACGCGTGACCGAGGAGCTCCTGCACCACACGGACGTCGGCCCCACCCTCCATTAGGTGGGTGGCGTAGGAGTGACGCAGCGTGTGGGGGCCCACCTCATCGGTGATCCCCGCGGCCTGCGCACTCGCCCGAACCATCCGGGCTCCCCGCACGCCGAGAAACAACGCCGCGACCGGTTGGCGCTTGGCAGAACCGGCGGCGGCCAGGGCCGGCCGGCCTCGGGTCAGGTAGGCCTCGAGGGAGGCGAGGGCGGCCTCACCGAACGGCAAGCGTCGCTGCCTACTGCCCTTGCCCGTGACGACAACGGTGCTGGCGTCGAGGTCCACGTCGTCCACGTCCAGGCCGACCACTTCGGATATTCGCGTCCCGGTCCCGTACAGAACCTCCAACAGTGCGCGATCCCTCGACCCGACGGCGGTGGCCGGGTCCTGCGTGGCGTCGATCATCGCTTCGATGCTCGCGTAGGGAAGGGCTTTAGGTAAGCGACGAGGGATGGAGGGCGGTGCCACCTCGGCTGCGGGATCCCACGGGGACCATCCCTCGAGGACCGCGAACTTGTGGAAGGAACGCACCGCGACGACCACCCGAGCGGCGCTCGAGGCGCTGAGGGTCGACTCTTCGGCCACGCCGTTGGCGTTCGGGTTTCGCAGGGACGCCGCGAATCGCGCGACGTCGTGAGAGTCGACCTCCTCGACGAGGGCGATCTCGATGGACCGACACCAGCGTGAGTAGCGAGCCAAGTCACGCTTGTACGCGGCGACGGTATTCGCGGACAGTCCCCGTTCCACGCTCACGTGGTCGATGTACCCGGCGATGGCGTCATCAACAGAGATTGCCGTCATAGGGGTCGCCGCAGACTAGGCCAGCACCTCGGCTACCGGAACGTACGGAAGGTCGAAGGCCTCGGCCACTGCTTCGTACGTCAAGGAACCTTCGTGCACATTCAGCCCAAGCGCGAGGGCTGCGTCATCGGCCAGGGCCTGCCTCCAGCCTTTGTCGGCGAGTGCGACGGCGTACGGGAGGGTCACGTTGGTGAGCGCATAGGTGGAGGTGTGCGGAACGGCACCCGGCATGTTCGCGACGCAGTAGAAGACCGAATCGTGTACCCGGTACGTCGGGTCGTCGTGCGTGGTCGGGCGAGAGTCCTCAAAGCACCCGCCCTGGTCGATGGCAATGTTGACGAGCACAGATCCAGGCTTCATGCGCGAGACCAACTCGTTCGAGACCAGCGTCGGCGCCTTCGCGCCCGGAACCAGTACGGCCCCGATCACCATGTCTGCGTCAAGCACGGCGCGCTCGATCTCGAAAGCGTTAGACGCCACGGTTTGCATGTGCCCCTGGTAGATGGCATCCATCTGCCGCAGTCGCGCGATGTTCTTGTCCAGCAGCAGAATCTCGGCCTGCATGCCGAGCGCTATCGCGGCGGCGTTCATTCCCGACACACCCGCACCGATCACGACCACTTTCGCGGCGTACACACCCGAGACGCCACCCATCAGCACTCCACGCCCACCGTGGGCGCGCATCAGAGCGTGCGAGCCGACCTGAGGTGCCAGTCGTCCGGCCACCTCACTCATCGGCGCCAACAGCGGAAGACTCCCGTCGGGCAATTCGACCGTCTCGTACGCGATCGCGGTGGCGCCGGCGCGCAATATCGCGTCGGCGCACTCGCGCGAGGCCGCCAAATGCAGGTAGGTGAACACCACCTGCCCGGCGCGGATCCGGTGGAACTCCTCGGCGACGGGCTCCTTAACCTTCAACACCATCTCGGCGTCGCCCCAGACCTCGTCGGCCGTGTCACGTAACTGAGCGCCGGCGGCGACGTACTCCGCGTCGGATATCGAGGACCCCAGGCCGGCACCGGACTGCACGAGGACGTCGTGACCATGCCGGGTGAGTTCCATCGCACCCGCCGGGGTGATGGCGACCCGGAATTCGTTGTTCTTCACCTCCGTGGGAACACCGATACGCATGCCGCCTCCTTATGCGTCAGGGCCGGCCACACCGCCCCTGCCCCTTGTCGTCCAGGATCAGATTAGACCCGGCGAACCCGGGAATTGGCCTCAAGCCAGGCACGGGCACCCCACGGATCATTCGCCGGCCGGAGGTCCCCCTCGTCTCGGCTGGGAAGCGCCGCGAGGGCCAAGATCCCCGCCACCGCAGACGGACTGCCCACCCGGCCGTGCAGCACCAGGTCCACCGCCTCGGCCAAGGGGACCCACGCTTGCGTCAGGTGCGCTTCCTCGTCTTCTCCCGTGTGCGGGCGACCGGCCGGCAGGGATTCTAGGCCGCGGGCGAGGAAGACCCGGATCGCTTCACTGGAGCCGCCCGGTGAGTTGAACAGGTCCACCAGGACGTTCCACTGCGACGCCCGCACGCCTGCCTCCTCGGCTAGTTCGCGCTTGGCTGTCTCCAGCGGCAACTCCCCCGCCGTGTCGAGCAGGCCCGCCGGTGGCTCGAACATGTACATGGCGACGGGATGGCGATACTGACGAATCAGCAGAATCCGATCTTCATCGTCGATCGCGATGACCGCGACCGCCCCCGGATGGATGATGACGTCGCGCGTCGCCTCGTGGTGACCGAACCCGACACGGTCACGGACAACGGACCACACGCGACCCTCGAACTCCTCGGTGCGCTCGCTGATGGGATGCGAATCATCCGACGCATCGGCGACATCGCCCGACCACATCTCCTCGGGTCGAGGAAGACCTTCCGGTGGCATCGTGGGTTACGACACCGGTGCTTGCGAATGATCCTCGGCCGACACCGATGCACCCTTATGGCGCACTTTTGCGGCCTCGATCAAGGCGGCGAACAACGGGTGCGCCCGGGTCGGGCGAGAACGAAACTCCGGGTGGGCCTGGGTGCCGACGTAGAAGGGGTGCGTGTCCGCGGGTAACTCGACGTACTCGACCAAGCGCCCATCAGGTGACGTACCGGAGAAGACCAGGCCGGCTTCTTCCAAAGCGGGGCGGTAGGAGTTCGCGACCTCGTACCGGTGGCGGTGCCTTTCATCAACGTACGGTTGACCGTAGGCAGCCTCCGCTTGACTTCCCGCCAGCAACTTCGCCGGATACAAGCCCAGTCGCATCGTTCCGCCCATGTCGCGATCACCCGAGACCACATCACGCTGATCGGCCAGCGTGGAGACGACCGGGTGGGGTGTGGACTCGTCGAACTCCAAGGAGTTCGCTCCCTCGAGACCCGCCATGGTGCGGGCGAATTCGATCACCATGCACTGCAGACCCAAGCACAATCCCAAGGTCGGCACACCGTTCTCTCGGGCGTAGGTAAGTGCCCCGAGTTTGCCTTCGATGCCCCGCACCCCGAAACCGCCGGGAACGCAGATGCCATCGAGGTCGGCCAGGTTGCGCGCTGCACCCTCGGGCGTCGCACACTCGTCGCTGGACACCCACCGCAGGTGCACTCTGCAATCGTTCTGGAAGCCGCACGCGGCCCAGCAGGTCATCCCAACCCGTCCAGTCCACATCGCGGAACGGCAGATCGAGGCGGCGCACCACGTATGCGTCGAGGCCTTCACTGTGCAGAACCTTCGGGATGTCGTAAATGCTCGGGGCGTCAACGGCGGCCACCACCGCTTCGGCGTCGACGTCGCACATCATCGAGATCTTCCGCTTGATGCTCGTCGGAACCGGACGATCCGCCCGCAGGACAATCGCATCGGGCTGGATGCCGATATTTCGCAAGGACGCGACCGAATGCTGCGTCGGCTTCGTCTTCAACTCCCCCGACGGACCGATGTAGGGCAGCAAGGACACGTGCAGGAAGAAGACATTGTCACGACCCACCTCGTGACGGATCTGCCGAACCGCCTCGAGGAACGGCAACGACTCGATATCTCCGACGGTGCCCCCGACCTCGGTGATGACGACGTCCACGTCCGATCCGGCCATCCGGCGAATCCGTGCTTTGATCTCGTTCGTGATGTGCGGAATCACCTGCACGGTGTCGCCGAGGTACTCGCCGCGACGTTCCTTCGCGATGACGGTGGAGTACACCTGACCCGTGGTGACGTTCGCCGATCCCAGCAGGTCGGTATCCAAGAAGCGTTCGTAGTGCCCGATGTCCAGGTCTGTTTCCGAACCGTCGTCGGTGACGAAAACCTCTCCGTGCTGGAACGGGTTCATGGTCCCGGGATCGACGTTGAGATAGGGATCAAGCTTTTGCATCGTGACGCGCAGACCGCGCGCTTTCAGGAGATTTCCCAGCGACGACGCCGTCAGCCCTTTGCCCAGCGATGACGCCACACCACCGGTGACGAAGAGATGTTTGGTTTCCGAGGAGGAGGAACGGGGCATATCCACGGAAGACCAGACTACCGCGCCCGTTACGTCGGCGCTACCACACCTCGCGGCGCGCCGCCCTCCCGCTCGCGTTTGGCTACCTCCAGCAGTTCTTGTGCGTGCGCCGCGCCGGTGGACGACCCCTCGAGTCCGCTCAGCATCCGGACCAGCTCGGCGACCCGCTCGTCGCCGTCGACGCCGCGCACACTCGCCGCTGTCACGGCACCGTTCGAGCCCTTCTCCACCACAAGATGATGATCGGCAAACGCCGCGACTTGCGGAAGATGGGTCACCACGACCACCTGCGTGGACGCCGCCAGGCGCGCTAGTCGCCGACCCACTTCGACCGCAACCGCGCCGCCCACTCCCGCGTCGACCTCGTCAAAGATCATCGTGGGCGTCGGGGCGTTGTCGGCCAGAGCAACTTCGAAAGCGAGCGCCAAGCGCGACAGTTCACCACCTGAGGCACCCTTGCCGATGGGGCGTGGATCGGCTCCCGGGTGCGGAGCGAGCACGATGCGCACGTCGTCTGCGCCGTGCGGGTGCAGATCGGCAACATCGGTGGACACCTCTGCATGGATGCGGGCTTGTGGCATCGCGAGATCGTGCAGTTATGTTTCGACGCGGCCAGCCATCGTAGCGGCGGCGTCCCGACGGCACTGGGACAGAGCGTCTGCCGCTTCCCGCGCCTGCTCGGCGAGGAGTTCCTCGTGCCCGGCGAGTTCCTCGACGCGATGCGACCCACCGTCGACGGCGTTCACCCGGGCTTCTGCCTCGGCTCGCCACTGCAACACGTCCTCCACCGTCGCGCCATAGGACTTACACAGGGCCTTGAGTCGAGACCGCCTCTCCTCCACCCAGGCCTGACGCGCCGGATCCGCGTCCAGGTTGCGCCGGTAATCGCTGAGTTCGGCATCGATGTCGGCGATCTCGGTGGCTGCGTGCGACAGGCGCACCCCGAGCTCGCGGAGGCGATCGTCGACGTCCGCCATCAACGCGAGGTGCTCCCCGGCGCGGGAGATCATGCTGATCACCGACGAGGTGTCGACGTCTTCTCCCTGACCACTCAGCAGGCTGCGCGCGCTGACGGCAGCGTCACGAAGCCCGCCGGCGTGCTCCAGCACCGCCGCCTC
>LULI01001020.1_pt1 | contig 10704 bp, 11 predicted proteins | sample 728191 | NCBI WGS metagenome assembly LULI01 (sample SAMN03860293, study PRJNA289734) | marine metagenome | biome: seawater column; feature: ocean; material: water; isolation source: Red Sea water column Station 169 - depth 50m | place: Saudi Arabia: Red Sea | collected 2011-10-15 | depth 50 m | reverse complement strand
AACGACGACCGGAGCAGTACGTCGACTACTCCGGCGAGGCGGTCGAGCCGGAGGGGTGCCGCGAGATGATCGCCGGCTGGTACGGCGGACGGCAGACGCTCCGGCCCGCGCAGGAGCTCGACGGGACCGTCCTGGCCGCCGGCACGCTGGTGCTCGCGCTGGTGCTGCTGCTGGGCACGACCTTCGTGGGACACGACTGGAACACCGGGTCGATGAGCAACCAGCTGCTCTTCGAGCCACGCCGTGGACGCGTGTGGGCGACGAAGGCCGCAGCCGTGACCGTGACCTGCCTGCTGCTGGGGACGGCCGTGCTGTCGGCGTACTGGTGGGGCGTCACGACGCTGGCCTCCGTGCGCGACGTCGCGGTGGCCGAAGGCGTGGTCGGCGACGGCTACGAGCAGGCGCTGCGCACCGGCGTCCTGGCCGGGGCCACGGCGCTGGGCGGCTACGCGCTGACCATGCTGTTCCGCAGCACCGTCGCGACCGTGGGCGTGCTCTTCGGTCTGGCGGTCGCCAGTGGTGCACTGCTGGGCATCGTGGGGCAGACCACCCAGCGCTGGACTCCCCCGCTGAACGTGATGGCGGTGATGCAGGGGCAGGTCACCTACTACGACGAGTCCGCGATCGCCCCGGAGTGCCGGTTCGGCACCGCCGGGCCCGCGGACGACTGCGACCCCGAGCGCACCCTCACCGCCGGTGACGGCGGCCTCTACCTCGGCTCGGCGCTGCTGCTGGTCTGCGGCGCCTCGGTCGTCTCCTTCCGGCGTCGCGACGTCCCCTGACGGGGGGCCCCGCGCAGGCGCCCTCGATTGGGGGGTGACCTGGACCACCGGCGTACAGTCGAGCCCGTGGCACAGGCACCGGCACCCGATGGCAGGAAGCTCCTCCGACTGGAGGTCCGCAACGCGGAGACCCCGATCGAGCGCAAGCCGGAGTGGATCAAGACGCGGGCCACGATGGGCCCGCAGTACAAGGAGCTCCAGAGCCTGGTGAAGGGCGAGGGCCTGCACACCGTGTGCCAGGAGGCCGGCTGCCCCAACATCTTCGAGTGCTGGGAGGACCGCGAGGCCACCTTCCTCATCGGCGGCGAGCAGTGCACGCGGCGCTGCGACTTCTGCCAGATCGACACCGGCAAGCCCGAGCCGCTGGACCGCGACGAGCCGCGCCGCGTGGCCGAGTCCGTGCGGACGATGGGGCTGCGCTACTCCACCATCACCGGCGTCGCCCGCGACGACCTCGAGGACGGCGGCGCCTGGCTGTACGCCGAGACCGTGCGCCAGATCCACCAGCTCAACCCCGAGACCGGCGTCGAGAACCTCATTCCCGACTTCAACGGCAAGCCCGACCTGCTGGCCGAGGTCTTCGAGTCACGCCCCGAGGTGCTGGCGCACAACGTCGAGACCGTGCCGCGCATCTTCAAGCGCATCCGCCCGGCCTTCCGCTACGAGCGCTCCCTGGACGTCATCACCCAGGCGCGCGACTTCGGCCTGGTGACCAAGTACAACCTGATCCTCGGGATGGGCGAGACCCGCGAGGAGGTCAGCCAGGCGCTGCGCGACCTGCACGAGGCCGGCTGCGAGCTGATCACCATCACCCAATACCTCCGCCCCTCGGTGCGCCACCACCCCGTGGAGCGGTGGGTGAAGCCCGAGGAGTTCGTGGAGCTCAAGGACGAGGCCGACGAGATCGGTTTCTCCGGCGTGATGTCCGGCCCGCTGGTCCGTTCGTCCTACCGCGCCGGTCGGCTGTACCGTCAGGCGATGGACGCGCGCCAGGGTGCGTCCGCCTGACCCGTTCAGGCCCCCACGAACAGACGAGGCTTGCCCCACCGATGGCCAAGAGCGACACCCCCGCCACCCCCGGTGCCATGAACCGCCGCCAGCAGATCGCGGAGACCTACCGGATCACCAAGCGCACCTACCCGCGCATCGGTCTGGTCCTCCTCGGCACCCTCCTGCTCGCCGGTGCCATCGGCTTCACGCTCTTCAAGATCCTGCCCGGCAGCGGCGTCATCGAGTGGATCCTCTCGGTCGTCGGCGGTCTGCTCCTCGGCACGCTCGCGGTCCTCATCGTCTTCAGCCGCAAGGCCCAGACGGCGGCGTACTCCCAGATGGAGGGTCAGCCAGGTGCGGCCGCCGCGGCCCTCAACGTGCTCAAGCGCGGCTGGAAGGCCGACCCCGCCGTCGGCTTCACCAAGCAGCAGGACGTCGTGCACCGCGTCGTCGGTCCTCCCGGCATCGTGCTCGTCGGTGAGGGTCAGCCCAGCCGGGTGCGCACCCTGATGGCCTCCGAGCGCCGCAAGCACGAGCGCGTGGCCTCGGACGTGCCGATCCACGAGGTCGTGTGTGGCCGCGGCGAGGGCGAGGTGCCGCTGCCGAAGCTGATGCGCCACCTGCAGAAGATGAAGCGCCAGCTGCGTCCCGCCGACATGACCGACGTGCTCAACCGCATCAAGGCGCTCGACGCCACCCGCGGAACGCTGCCGCTGCCCAAGGGTCCGATCCCGACCAGCATGAAGGGCATGCGCGGCCAGATGCGCGGGCGCTGACCGGCTTCGTTGGTCGAGCCGACCGCTTCGTTGGTCGAGCCTGTCGAGACCTAGTTGCCCATCATCCCGTCCATGTCGGACATGTCGGACATGTCGGTGACCTGGCTCGCCGGCGGTGCTTCGATGTCGACGTCGGTGCCCCAGTCCTCGAAGCGCATCAGCACCTCGCCGGCGACCGCACCCATGTCGACCTCCATCAGGCGGAACAGCCCTTCGTCGGTGAGCCACAGCTCGTAGGTGATGGTCTCGGGCAGCTGGCCGGCGACGTCGGCGGCGCCCTCCATCTGCTCGAGCATCGCGGTGGAGTCGACGACGGCGGTGTAGTGGTCGAGGGTCTCGCCCTCGACCTCCTCCTGCCCGACGTACGTCGCCGTCTGCAGGCCCTCCTCCATCACCTCGGCCTGCGCGCGCGGGTCGAGCTGGCCGGTGAAGGAGCCGCCGACGGGGTTGTCGGGGTCGTCGAGGTCGAGCTTGAGGAACTTGTCGCTCATCACCGCGAGCTTCATGTACATCGCGTTGTCGACGACGATGATCTCCGAGGTGTCGTCCTCGCAGGCGGTGAGCGCCGCGAGGCCGAGCGGCAGGGTCAGGGCCAGGGCGGCGAGTCGGGTGCGCATGACCCGAGCCTACGACTCACTGCCCCCGGGCGGTCTGCAGTGTCACGCAGACGGTGCCCGAGGCGAGGTCGTGCAGACCGCGCCCGTCGGGCTTGAAGACCAGCGGCGGGATCACCAGCGCCACCAGCACCTGGCGGAGCACGGCGGGCAGCAGGTCGACCGGGCGGGCGTCGCCGGTGACCCGGACGACCCGCAACCGGGTGGCCACCTGGCCGAAGGACCCGCCGATGGTGGCGGTGAGCAGCGCGGACTCCAGGACGAACACACCGAGGACGACGAACCCCGAGGCCGAGCCGGCGTCGGCGCCGTACACCGGGGTGAACAGGCCGACCACCAGCAGGCAGGCGAACCAGTCCACGGCCAGCGCGACCATCCGACGCGGCCAGGACGCCGCCTCTGGCACGACCGGGGACTGCGCCGAGGACGGGCGCGGGGAGCTGCTCACGGCGTACACCCTAGGAGCCGCCTCGAGGGGGCCCCGCTTCCGGACAGGCTGTTACGTCGGCGAAACACTTCCGATACGGTCGAGAAACCTCACCCCTCCTAGGGTGGGGGCGCAAGTCTGAGGCAATGTCGCCGAGGGCTGACCACTCTTCACCGATCGGCCGGCTGCCCCGTGCTGGGACGGCCTCAGGAGGACGAATGTTCCAGAGCTTCGAGGAGCTCCTCAAGTACGTGAAGGACGAGGGTGTCGAGATGATCGACATCCGCTTCTGCGACCTTCCCGGCATCATGCAGCACTTCACGGTCCCGGTGTCCTCGTTCGACGAGTCGGTCGCCACGGACGGTCTGGCCTTCGACGGGTCCTCGATCCGCGGCTTCCAGGCGATCAACGAGTCCGACATGGCTCTGTTCCCGGACCCGACGACGGCCTACATCGACCCGTTCCGTCGTGCGAAGACCCTCGCGCTGAACTTCTTCATCCACGACCCGATCTCGGGCGAGGCCTACTCCCGCGACCCGCGCAACATCGCGCGCAAGGCGCTGGCCTACCTCTCGACCACGGGCATCGCCGACACGGCGTTCTTCGCCCCCGAGGCCGAGTTCTACATCTTCGACTCGGTGCGCTACTCCACCGGCCCCAACGAGGGGTACTTCCACATCGACTCCGAGGAGGGGTGGTGGAACTCCGGCAAGGAGGGCGACAACCGCGGCTACAAGACCCGCTTCAAGGGCGGCTACTTCCCCGTCGCGCCGTACGACCACTACGGCGACCTGAGTGACGACATGGTCAAGAACCTCGAGGACGTCGGCCTGCTCGTCGAGCGCGCCCACCACGAGGTCGGCACCGCCGGCCAGGCGGAGATCAACTACAAGTTCGACACGCTGCTCAAGGCCGCGGACGACGTGATGAAGTTCAAGTACATCATCAAGAACACCGCGTGGGAGGCCGGCAAGTCGGTCACCTTCATGCCGAAGCCGATCTTCGGTGACAACGGCTCGGGCATGCACGTCCACCAGTCCCTGTGGAAGGACGGCGACCCGCTGTTCTACTCCGAGACCGGGTACGGCGGCCTCTCAGACACCGCCCGCTGGTACATCGGCGGCATCCTCAAGCACGCCCCGGCGCTGCTGGCCTTCACCAACCCGACGGTGAACTCCTACCACCGCCTGGTGCCCGGCTACGAGGCGCCGATCTCGCTGGTCTACTCCTCGCGCAACCGCTCGGCCTCGGTCCGCATCCCGATCACCGGGTCGAACCCCAAGGCCAAGCGCGTCGAGACCCGCTTCCCGGACCCGTCGGCGAACCCCTACCTCGCCTTCGCGGCCCTGATGCTCGCCGGTGTCGACGGCATCAAGAACAAGATCGAGCCCGCCGCTCCGATCGACAAGGACATCTACGAGCTCCCGCCGGACGAGATGGCCGAGATCGAGCAGGTGCCGACCAGCCTCGGTGCCGTGCTCGACGCCCTCGAGGCCGACCACGACTTCCTCACCGTGGGGAACGTCTTCACGCCCGACCTGATCGAGACCTGGATCAGCTACAAGCGTGAGCACGAGATCGCCCCCGTGCAGCTGCGCCCGCACCCGCACGAGTTCGAGCTCTACTACGACATCTAACCGGGCCTCCGGCTGCGGTCATTCAGCAACGCCGAACGACCGCAAAGAACAGCCGCTGACCTGCACAAACGCCGCCGAGCGACCTTTTGGTCGTTCGGCGGCGTTTGCTGTTGGTAGCCGCTCTTCTGTTACAAATTCGGTACAAATTTCGGGAGCCCCATCCCCTGCCACACGGTCCGCAGGGACCTTTCCTGTTAGGTCGCAACCCGTGTCGGTTGCCCCACCCACCAGCCTGGCATCGCACAGCTCGGCGACCACCGCGGCGATGCCCGAGTCATCTTGCTGCCACATCATCTCCATCGACGTGATCGCTCCCACGCCGCCGTCGGACATAGGTGCCCGTAGACCAACTGTCCGTCAACGCCGCGAGGAGGGGCTTGATGATGGCAACGAACTCGAACGTGCCGGCTATGGAACCAGGAGTCTTGACTGAGCCCCGCGGGGTGGTGGGCTTTGAGGTGATCCTCGGTGCCTACGCGTCGCTGCTCTCGATGGCGGCGACGGAGTCAGTATCGCTGGTGTCGTAGAGCTTGGCCATGGACCCCTCGGACAGGTAGCGGCGGTCACCGGCGATCCACTCGTCGTGCATGTCGATCAGCACCGCTCCGACGAGCCGGATGACCGCGGCGGCGTTGGGGAAGATGCCCACGACCCGGGAGCGGCGCTTGATCTCCTTGTTGATCCGCTCGAGGGGGTTAGTGGACCAGATCTTGCGCCAGTGCTCGCGCGGAAACGCAGTGAACGCCAGCACCTCGGCCTTCGCATCGTCCATCAGGGGACCGAGCTTGGGGAACCGGGCGGCGAGCTCGTCGCGGGTCTTGTCCCACGCCGCGTGGACGTCCTCGGCGGTGGGCTGGGCGAAGATCATCCGGAACGCGGTGGCCACGAGCTCGGCCTGGACCTTGGGGACGTGCGCGAGGAGGTTACGCGCGAAGTGGACCCGGCACCTCTGGTGCGCGACACCCTGGAACGCCCTATTCAGGGCTGCGACGAGGCCGGAGTGCTGGTCGCTGATGACGAGCTGCACACCGGCCAGGCCGCGTTGCTTGAGGCTGAGCAGGAAGCTGCGCCAGAAGACCTCGTCCTCGCTGTCGCCGACGTCGAGGCCGAGGATCTCCCGCTCCCCGGTGGCGGTGACGCCGGTGGCGACGACGACGGCCATCGACACGACCTGCCCGCCCTTGCCTGGGGCGTTGCGGACGTGGAGGTAGGTCGCATCCAGGTAGATGTAGGGGAACTCGACGTGGTCCAGCGTGCGAGTGCGGAACGCGCCGACGGTCTCGTCCGGGCCCGCGCAGATCCGCGACACCTCCGACTTCGAGACCCCGGTGCCGCCCATCGCTTCGACCAGGTCGTCGACGCTGCGGGTCGAGATGCCGTGGACGTAGGCCTCCATCACCACCGCGTAGAGCGCCTGGTCGATGCGGCGGCGAGGCTGGAGGATGATCGGGAAGAACGACCCCTTGCGCAGCTTGGGGATTCGCAGCTCGACGTCGCCGGCCTTGGTGGTCAGCATCCGGGGCCGGTGGCCGTTGCGCTCGGTGACACGGTCCTCGGTGCGCTCATACGGTGCGGCACCAATGCGTTCGGTGGCCTCGAGCTCGATGAGCTCCTGGGGCTGATCGCTGAAGGCGTGGCCTACATGGAAGCCAACCGCCGGTTGGGGGTGTCGTTCGGTCCTGGGCTGCGGTGGTGGGCGAAGTTCGCTCCCGTGGACTTTCCCAAAGAGCTGTTCAACACCGGTCGCACCGGAGGACTACGCGGGTGCCCAGCGCCGCCGACGCCAGGCACTGCGGGGCCCGGTGGCCGTCGGCCGTTGAGTGAGGCCGATCGCGCGGTGATGGCGGTGTGCCGGGCCAGGGGCATGTCGCTGCGCGAGATCGGTGTCCTGGTCGGTCGCCACCACTCGGTGGTCGGGCGCGAGCTGGCCCGCAACGCCGGCCCGGCCGGGCACTACCACCACAAGGTCGCCCACCGTTCGGCTCACGAACGTCGACGGCGCCCGAAGGCCTTCAAGCTCGCCGGCAACCCGCGGTTGTGCACCGCGATCGAGGGGTGGCTCGGCGGACGGGTGGTCACCGCAGCTGATCGCCACGGTGCTGCGCCACGAGCCCGGGCGACCGAAGATGGAGCGCGTGTGCCACAAGACGATCTACCAGGCGCTCTACGTCCAGGGCCGCGGTGGTCTGCGTCGTGAGCTGGCCAAACAGCTCTCGACCGGCCGCATCCAACGCAAGCCCCGCGGCACCGTCGATGGGCGCGGGAAGCTGTACCGCGAGGCGTTCACGATCGCTGAGCGCCCCGCCATTGTGGAGGACCGTGCGGTCCCGGGTCACTGGGAAGGCGACCTGGTCGTGGGGACCGCCAACGGATCTGCGGTCGGGACCCTGGTCGAGCGCACCACCCGGTTCGTGATGCTGCTGCACATACCCGGTCGCCACGACGCCGACTCCGTGGCCGAGGCGATGATCAAGCAGATGGGAAAGCTGCCCGAACAGCTGCGGCAGTCGCTGACCTGGGACCGCGGAGTCGAGATGGCCCGCTACCGCGACATCACCCTCAAGCTCGACATGCCGATCTACTTCTGCGACCCCCACTCGCCGTGGCAACGCGGATCGAACGAGAACACCAACCGGCTCCTGCGGCACTGGCTGACCAAAGGCACCGACCTGTCCCGGTTCACCGCCAAGGACCTCGACACCATCGCCGCCAAGCTCAACGCCCGACCCCGCCCTACCCTGGACCTGAAGACCCCAGCCCAAGCGCTGGCCGAACAGCTCGCCAACCCGGCAGCAGCATGAGCGTCGCTTAGACCGCTGGACACCGCCCAACCGTCACGTCGCGATTCCCTGCTCCGGCGTGATGGGAAGCCCGAGGCACCTGAGTCCCACCTCCGTGATCTTCCGGGCGGTGTCCGCCCGGGACCTGGTCGGTAGGGCGAGGTGGCTCACGGTGAGCCGCACCAGGGCTTCGGCGGCGTCAGACACCTCATCCGCCCGCAAACCGGCCACGTGAGAGGTGAGCCATCGGGCCAGGGAGCCGGAGGCGAGCTCCAACAGCTGCGCAGACGTGGTGAGGAGGGGGAGGATGCCCGTGGCGGGTGGTGGGGAATCGCGGTTGGAGATCAGGACCGCTCTGAGCAAGGGACTGTTCTCGGCTTCCTCCAGCACGAAGCCCACCGACGCCGCGAGGCCGCTTGAAGCGTCGGAGCCGTGATGCGCGAGCACGTTCTCGATGCCCTCGATGAATCGCGCCGCCTCCCTCAGGACGACGGCTTCTCCCAAACCGGGCTTGTCGCCGAACTCCTTGTACAGCAGTGCGCGCGAGACGCCGACCGCCTCGGCGATCTCGCCCATGCGCACCCGCTCCCAGCCCCGCTCAGCGATCAGGTCATGGGCAGTCTCCAGCACCGCTGCACGAACGTGCTCGCGGTAGCGCTCTCGCATGGAGGGGGACGACACGGTGGACAGAGTATCGACAATGTCCGACTTTGGACACGCGTTAGCTGGGCCGCGTGATGACATTCTCAGCGCGGTGCCTTAGGTTGAACAAAAGTCACTAGTTGTCTCCAGAAGGAAGCCTCATGGTCAACTCGAGCGACACCGAAGTGGTCGAGTACCCGCACCGACGCGGCGGGCACTGCGGCTCCGGAGCCATGCGGGACCTCCTGGAGTGGGCCGGACTCGGTTGGGAGGGCCCCCCTGACGAAGGCCTCGTCTTTGCCTTGAGCGGCGCCTTGGATCTCTCGTACGTCAGGGACGCGGCACTCATGCCGCCGGTGTACCTCGTCGGGCGGGGAGGCGACCTGGAGACGGACCTCCCGATGCGGCTGGGCGCCGAGGTCTCCGTGCATGCGACGGATGACCCACAGGAGGGCTGGGCGTGGGTGCGCGACGCCGTGCGCGAGGGCCGTCCCGCCTTGGTGTGGGCCGACATCGCGGAGCTTCCCTACCTCCGCGTACGCCTGCAGATGAGTCGCCACGACATCGTCGTCATCGGTTATGACGACGAGCAGCAGGTCGCGCACGTCGTCGACAACGACCGGGACGAGGTGCAGCTCGTGCCCTACTGCTCCTCCCAGGGGTTCCCGGTCCCGACGCGTCACACCTACTTCGACATCGCCTGGCCCGACCGGCTGCCCGACCTGGCCGAGATCGCGCAGACGGCGTTCGCCCAGGCGGCGGAGGCGATGACCACCTCCACCGGCAGCTCTATCGTCACCGGGAGGGATTCGGCCGTCGGGGCCACCGGGCTGGCCGCCGTCGACCTCTTCGCCGAGGACCTCGCAGGATGGCCGGAGGTCTTCCCCGACGACATCCTGGACCTGGTCCTCCAAGCACTCAGCGCCTTCGTCGAGAAGGCCGGCACCGGCGGCGGGCTGTTTCGCCGACTGCTGTCCAGCGGCGCCGACGACATCGCGCGCCTGACCGGGGACGGGCGGGCGAACGAGGTTGCCGCCGCCGCGCACCTGTGCGCGGAGACATGGTCCCTGGTCGCATCGCTGGCCCGTCAGGACGGCCCAGCACGAGGGCGGGTGGAGCAGGCAGCTCGCGCGGCCGCCGTACTCCCCTCGCTCGAGCGGGACCTCGTCACCGCTCTCGAGATCGCAGGGGCGCGCCAGGACCTCCGGACCGGCGCCTGATGAGGGGCGAGCTCGACCCTCGGGAGGCCCTCGACCCGAGCCGGTTCGTCGACAGCAACCACGGGGTGTCCGCGATCCACGAGAGCGCATCGCGCTGCTGTTCGCGGCCGTACGCGACCGACTCCGATACGACCCCTACAGCGTCACCGCCGAGCCCCTGGACTACCACGCCAGCGCGATCCTCGACGGTGGCCCCACGTGGTGCGTGCCCAAGGCGGTGCTGCTCACCGCGAGCCTGCGCGCTGCGGGAATCCCGGCCGTACTCGGGTTCTCCGACGTGCGCAATCACCTCAACAGCGCGGCTCTGCTGGAGCTGATGGGCACCGATCTGTTCGTGTTCCACGGATGGAGCGCGGTGTATGTCGACGGCCAGTGGCGCAAGGGGTCGCCGGCCTTCAACTCCGAGCTGTGCCGTCGCTTTGGCGTACCCCCGTTGGAGTTCGACGGGTCGCGGGATGCGTTGCTCCACGCAGCCGACGGCGCCGGCCGACGTCACATGGAGTACGTCCGCGAACGAGGCATGTTCGCGGACCTGCCGTTCGACGAGCTCATGGCGACGCTGCTGGACACCTACGGTCCCGCCATGGTGCGCGGCTCCGACACCCCGCGCCCCCAGGATCCCCGCTTCCGGGCGTGAACGCCCAACTCACTGCGGCGGCGTGTCGGGTCCGCTCAGCTCGCACACCATCGCAGAGAGGGTGTCCTCGAGCCGCCGACGACCCACCTCGATGGCACGGGCCGGCTCCAGGTCCCGCAGGTCATCCAGCGGGATCGGCGATCCGACGAAAATGCTCACACGCCGTCGCAACCCCCAGCGCAGCCGCCCGCTGTAGGCG
>LULI01000651.1_pt1 | contig 10721 bp, 10 predicted proteins | sample 728191 | NCBI WGS metagenome assembly LULI01 (sample SAMN03860293, study PRJNA289734) | marine metagenome | biome: seawater column; feature: ocean; material: water; isolation source: Red Sea water column Station 169 - depth 50m | place: Saudi Arabia: Red Sea | collected 2011-10-15 | depth 50 m | reverse complement strand
CCCTCATGATTTTCAAAATCTAACTGAACCTCATAAGACAAAGCTAAGTCCTGCATTTTTTCTAAGGAATCGGTGAGCTTTGCAGCATCATCGGTTTGCAAAAATTTTGGTTGTGATATGTTGACCGCTATCAAAGAAGCGGATAGAGAAGAAGCTAAATCAAATGCTATAGAATTTGAAGTGTTTTCACCAAAATCATTATTTACAAGTATTCCAATCGTTTTGTAAGGGTATGTTGATTTTGAAAATAGTACAGGGGTCTTAGTTTTATTAGATATGTTTATTAATGATTTAATTTTTGCTTTTGATATTCCGTCTTCGAGAGGATAAAAAATAGTTCCAATAGAGCCTTCTGTAACCATGTTTTCGATATCTTTATTAGAAATTTTATTTTTTAAAGTCATTTCAAACTCTTGATCTTTCAAAATAGCTTTAAAGGTTTCATCAGTTGACTCAAGATTATTATCAAACAAATCTTCTTTGGTTAAAACCATTAAAGAGGTTGCTTTTGTATTTCTAGTGTAAAATTCAGATTCAGATAAATTTTTTAAATTGTCTTTATTTTCCAAAACTACGAGAATATTTTTTCCATATTCTAAAGGATATCTTGATTCCGATCCTGAAAATAAATTAATTACATTTGAGAATGCACCTGATTGCAAAACGATAGTTACAAGATCACCTGTTTCGATTTCAGTGTCACCATGTGGAATGATTACTTTTCCTTTTCTTAGTAAAGCTCCAACAATGTAATAATCAGATCCAATTTCTTTTAACTTCTTACCTCTGACTGGGCTGTCAGAGCTAATTTCTATTTCTATCGCTTCAGCTCTTCCACCAGCAAAAGCTTGTGAAACAACTCTCCTTGGTTCTAATATATGTTCAAACCTTCTAGCAAGAAGAATATCGGGCTCTACTACTTCTGCTCCAAGATTTTTGTAACTATCAGTATTTGAAGCTTCGTTGACAACTGAAGATAATCTAAAAATATCATTTTGTTTTGCAATTTTTAATACTTCTAAATTTACTTCATCATTTAATGTAAGAGTTATAACGGCAGTTGTACTTTCTAATCCTGCTTTTTTTAAAACTAAAGATGAAGTTGCATCTCCCTGTATTTTTTCTATTTGCCTATTTGTACTAAAGTTTCTTAATTTATCTTGATCTAAATCAATAACAGATATTGACCATCCAGAACTAATTCTATTTATTAGCTCTTTTGCTTCACCGTGTGCGCCTACAATTATTACTTTCAAGAGTTTATTATCCTATATTTTCATTTTAGTTAAAGAACTTCTTTGTAAAGCTTTTTTATATAAATAACTATTAAATATGTGTTTTTAAGTCTAAACACTGAATAAAAAGTGGATGACGTCACCATCTTTAACAATATATTCTTTACCTTCAGACCTAAGCTTGCCTGCTTCTTTTGACCCTTTTTCTCCGTTATTTTGAATATAGTCATCAAAGGTTACTGTTTCTGCTCTGATAAATCCTCTCTCAAAATCGGTGTGTATTTTACCAGCCGCTTTTGGTGCACTATCTCCAACATTTATTGTCCAAGCACGTACCTCTTTTTCTCCAGCAGTAAAATAAGTCTGTAAACCTAATAATTTGTATCCAGCCCTGGTCAACCTATCAAGGCCAGATTCTTCAAGACCAAGTTCTTTGAGGAATTCAATTTTTTCATCGTTTGTTAATCCGGAAATTTCAGCTTCAAGCTCAGCGCATATTGCAACAACTTCTGAACCTTCTTCATTAGCTAAATCATATATTTGATTTAAAAATGGATTACTTCCAAATCCATCTTCATTAACATCCTCAAGAACGGGTAGGATCATTTCAAGTAAATTTTTTAATGGTAGACCTTCTTTTTGACCTGATTTCGAGCCTTTTACAGCTTTCTGATACAGACTTTCAACTGTGCTTAAATCTGCAAGAACTAACTCTGTATTAATAATCTCTATATCGTCTTTTGGAGATACCTTTCCTGAGACATGAACGATATCTTCGTTTTCAAAAGCTCGAACAACATGCACGATTGCATCAGTTTCTCGAATATTAGTTAAAAACTGATTACCTAAGCCTTCACCCTTGGAAGCTCCTTCAACAAGACCAGCAATGTCTACGAATTCCATTGAAGTAGGAATAATTTCTTTTGGATTTACAATTTTAGCTAATTGACCTAACCGAATGTCATTTACAGGTACAACGCCAATATTTGGTTCAATTGTACAGAAAGGGTAATTTGCAGACTCAATACCAGCCTGTGTTAAAGCATTAAATAGTGTTGACTTTCCTACATTCGGCAAACCTACTATACCGCATTTAAACCCCATATATCATTATCCTTTTTTTTAAATACCTTTGTTTTAAAAGCAAAATACAAATAAATACTTTCAATAAATTAAAGACATATTAAATATAGTGTGTAAATTTATTAAATTTAAGTTTCTATTCCTCATCATTCAATTTATTTGATTAAAGTTTTATATGAGGGGGGATATGAACGAAAAAAATAACAAAAGAACCATTTTTGGCTGGTCAATGTATGACTGGGCCAAATCAGCATATGAAACTACTACTCTTGGGGCTGTTTTACCTGTTTACTTTGTAAGTGTTGTTGTACCAGAAGAAGGCTTTGTCTTCAGAGGTAATGTATATACCGGAGCAGAAGTCTGGGGCTTTGCTATTGGTTCTGCATTATTCATATTTTTTCTCATAATGCCAACAATTGGTGCAATTGCTGATATGTCTGGTAGCAGAATGAAATTATTTAAGATATTTGCTTATGGAGGTGCTGTTTTTGCATCTTCATTTTACTTTGCAACATCAGGTGATGTCATATTGACATTAGTGATTTACTTTTTAGCTCAATTTGGCGCTACAGGTTCGAATGTTTTTTACGACAGTGTTCTGAAAGATATAACAACTGATGATACTATTGATGCAGTTTCTGCAAGAGGTTATGCACTTGGTTACCTTGGTGGTGGAACCCAGCTAATTTTATCATTCGCAATAATACTCCTTGGTCCTGACCTACTAGGGATAGATGCCGCTTTAGCTTCAAGGATAGCAATTTCATTAGCTGGTCTGTGGTGGCTTGTATTTTCAGTATTTAGTTTTTCAAGAATGAATATAGTCGAGACAAGATCAGGTTCTGGAAAAGGTTCTATATCAGAAGCTTATAGTAGGAATTTTAAGACTTTGAAAAAAATTAGAAAATTTCCTTTTTTACTTTACTTTTTGGTTGCCTACATATTTTTCTGGGATGGCTTGCAAACATTAATTAATATGTCAGCAGCATTCTTTACAGAAGTTCTGCTTTTAGACCAGACCCAAGTACTCATCGTATTCTTAGTTGTTCAGTTTGTTGCCTACTTTGGTGCAAAACTAGCTGGAAATCTTGCTACTAAAATTGGTCAAAAAAATGTGTTATATTACACAATGTTTTTACTTTTCCTAGTGGGTAATGCTGGTTACATTGTTCCAGAAAAGCAACTAATCCCTGTAATCATCATGGGCATTATTACAGCTATGGGAATGGGTGGACTTCAGTCTGTCAGTAGAAGTGTTTATGCAGCTATGTTGCCAAAGGGTGCTGAGGGAGAATTTATGGGATTCTTTTCAGTCCTCTCTAGATTTTCAGCTATCTGGGGTCCATTAATTTATGCATATGTCAGTGCCTCGACTGGAAACCCAAGACTTTCGCTTCCAGTCATTACATCTTTTTTCTTAATTGGAGCATTGCTTCTTAGAAAAGTAGATATGGACAAAAGAATTAGCGAAGAGGAGTGGGCTGCTAGTTAGTTTGAATTAATCTTGATAGATTAAAAAATAAAGCAGACACTGTAATTGGCCCAACCCCACCTGGAAATGGTGCTCGTGAACTAATTACCTCACCTATTTCAAATGTGTCAATATCTCCATATGTTTTACCATCGACTGAAGATATTCCAATATCAATTATTGTTGCTCCATTTTTGAAATAAGCACTATCGTACATTTTTGCTGAACCTATTGCAGAAATAAAAATATCAGCTTCTTTTGTAAATAATTTTTGATTTGTAGTCCTACTGTGAATGATTGAGACATTAGCATTGTAACTTTTTGATGACAAAATTTTAGCTAATGGCGCTGATACCAATCTTGACCTTCCAGCAATAACTATGTTCTTATCTTCTGTTTGAATATTGTAAAAATTTAATAATTCCAATACTGCAAGTGAAGTTGCTGGTATTAACTTATATGTATCGGAAAACAAACTTCCAAGATTGTAAGATGTTAATCCGTCTACATCAATCTCATGTGGAATACGGTTAATTGCTTCTTCTGGATTTAGATGGCTTGGGAGTGGGAGCTGAATTATCAGGCCATCAGTAGCTTTTGACTCTTCAGATATAATCTCCTCTAAAGTTTCCTGAGATGTATCAGTATCTAGTTTTAACCAATTGAATTCTACTCCAAGTTGTGCTGCTTTTTCTTGTTTACGCGTAACGTATAATAAAGAAGCTGGGTTATCTCCTACTGTAATTGCAGTAAGGTGAGGTTTCTTGTTATCTTTGCTGTATTCTTGAAAGACATTTTTACTGATTTCATCAAGTTGCTCTGCAACAGGTGCGCCAAAAAGTATTTGTTCCATTTTTAATAGTTTAATAATTATGAAACATACTTACTAGATAACTTTATTAAAATAACAATGAGCAAAAATGGATATTTCAAAATTAGATCAAAAAATAAAGCCTTCTGGAACAATGGCTATTTCAAACAAATCTAGAGAATTAAAGTCACAAGGCAAACCAGTTATCGGGTTTGGTGCTGGAGAACCAGACTTTCCTTCCCCAGATTATGTAGTAGATGCAGCTATAAAAGCAGCAGCTGATCCTAAAAACCATAAGTACTCTCCTGCAGCAGGTCTTGAGTCACTCAGGCAAATAATTGCAAAAACTACTAAAGATTACTCAGGATTTGAAATAAATTCAGATAATGTAATTGTTTCTAATGGTGGAAAGCAATCAATACTAACTGCATTTTTATCTACATTAGACCCTGGAGATGAAGTTATCATACCTGCGCCATATTGGACAACTTATCCAGAAGCAGTGAAAATTGCTGGAGGGACTCCTGTTTTTATTGAAACTGAAAAGAGCAATAATTTTAAAGTTACAGTTGAACAATTGGAAAAAAGTAAATCTAAGAATACAAAAATGTTAGTTTGGTGTTCCCCATCAAACCCTACAGGAGTAGTTTATTCAAAAGAAGAAGCTGAAGAAATTTATGAATGGATATTCAAAAACGACTTATGGATTTTGTCTGATGAACTATATGAACATCTAGTTTATGAAGGAGAAACATCTCCATCACCAGCCATATACGATCCAGAATTAAAGAATACAATTATTGTAAATGGTGTTTCAAAGTCATACTCAATGACAGGGTGGAGAGTTGGTTGGTTAATTGGAAACAAAAGTGTAATAGGGCTTGGAAAAAAAATACAATCACAAGCTACCTCAAATGTTTCTAATGTGTCCCAATTAGCTGCAGAAGCTGCACTACTTAATGGGCTTGATGTAACTAACGAAATGAAAATAGCCTTTAACAGAAGGAGGCTCTTTGCAACGGAAAAAATTAATAGCATTCCAAATCTTAATGTTGTAGATAGCACTGGAGCTTTTTATCTATTTGTTGATGTGAGTCACTATTGTTCCGGAAAAAATGGGTTGAATACTTCTGAAGAATTTTGTGACTGGCTCTTAGAGAATTACTTTATAGCGTTTGTTCCTGGTGAAGTTTTTGGAACTCCAGGATTTATGAGATTATCATATGCTTTAAGCGATGAAGATCTTGATTATGGATTGAGTCGACTAAGTGAAGCTATTGATAATTTGAATGAATAACATAACAAAAAAAAGTCTTTTTTCTTGGCTTCTTTTCGATTTAGCAAATACAGTTTATGCATTCATTATTCCTGGTTTGTACTTTTCAGTATGGTTAGTAAGTGAAAAAGGCTGGACAGACCAACAATTAGGATTAGCTACTTCAACGGCAATGGTTATAGTTGCTATTTTAGGACCATGGATTGGTAGAAAATCAGATAGTTCTCAAGGTAAAAAGAAAATTTTATTTTTTATGACTCTTATTTGTATTATTTCAACTTTCTTACTTGGCACATTTTCAGTTGAAGTATCGGTTCTATTATTCGTTTTTTCATTAATTGGGTTTAATTTAGGATCAGTAGTCTATGACGCATTGCTTGTTTCTGTTAGCAATGAGGAAAACAGGGGGAAAATATCTGGTTTAGGAGTAGCCTTCGGATACACAGGTTCATTAATTGGTTTTGGAGTTGCTACTTTATTACAAAATATGGGATACAGCTATGTAGAAATATTTAAATCTGTTGCTTTTTTGTTTTTAATATTTTCACTACCTGCATTTTTATTTATTGAAGAAAAAATTACATCTAAAGAAAAAGTTAAAATTAGCATTTTGAATTCTTTAAATGTTGTTATTAACTCCTGGAAACACTCAAGACAATACACTGGGCTTACAAGATTTTTAGTTGGAAGGTTTTTTTATGCCGATGCAATAAATACTCTAATTAGTGGATTGTTAGCAGTTTATCTAGTTGAAGAAGTGGGTCTTACTCCAGCAGACAGCCAAAGTATCCTTGCTTTAGCTATAGTTGTTTCAATTATAGGTGGGTACATATTTGGAAAAGCTGCCGATAGATTTGGCCCAAGAAGATTGATATTAATTAGTATTTTTTGTTGGATGCTTTCTTTATCGCTAGCAATTATTGCTACTGAATTTAATCAACTTTGGTTAATATATGTCACTGGTGTTCTAGGAGGATTTAACATTGGAGGAATTTTTGCTGTTGATAGAGTCTTTATGACTCGACTTTCTCCTGAAAAACATTTGGGTGAGTTTTATGGTTTATATTCAACAGTTGGAAGATTTGCAACAATTATAGGCCCAATACTTTGGGGACTAATTGTTAATAGTTTGGGATTAGGAAGGAATGTTGCAATGGGATCTTTAATAGTTCTCTTAGCTATTTCTTACTACATTATTAGTGGAGTATCAGATAAAGCTGAAAATTAAAAAAAGAAAAACCTCTTTTTGTTTTTTACTTCTTCTAACTGCTGTCTTGTATTTTTAAGTTTTTCTCTAAGAAAATCTGCTTCAGATTCTGCTTTAGCTGCCCTTTCACGAGCTTCAGCCATTTGTTGACTTGCCTCATGTAAATTACCTAATTGATTTAAGACTGTATTCCAAGCATCGAGAGGAACAAGAAGACTACCTTCTTCAGGAACCTCAATATCTTTATGTAGATTTTCTGATGGCTTTTCCTCTGAAATACTTTCTTGAGGTTTTTGATCGGTATTTTCTTTTTTTAGAAAATTGTACTTTTCAGCCATCCTGTCTTCGTAACTACTCATTAATAAAATCCTCTTTCATAGTATCTAAAGTTGTGTTTTTAAAAACAAATCCTTTTTCAAGTAATTTTTTAGGTATTGCTCTTATACTATTTAATCCTAATTGCTCACCTAGTTCCCAGCCAACAGCTATACGCATAATTATTGGAGGTAATGGAGGAGCAAAATATTTTTTATTCATTGTTTTAGCAATAATTCTTGCGAATTCTTTTTGTTGAAGAGGTTCTGGGGCGGTGCAATTAACTGGTCCGCTAATGTCTGAATTTTTTAAACAGAAAATATAAGCTGAGACAAGATCATCAACTGATACCCAAGAAAAATATTGTTCTCCTTTTCCAATGGGGCCTGATAAATTTAACTTAGAAACCAGTGTAAAAATTTGAGTTGCTACATTCCCCTTGCCAAGGACAATACCCGCTCGACACATTACTACTCGTACACCCAGCTTACGAATTTCATCTAAAGGTCCCTCCCATGCTTCTTCAACAACAAGTTGTAGATACTGACCCCGATTATAAGAAGTCTCCTCAGTAACTACCTCATCTCCATGATCTCCATATACATCATTTCCAGAAGCAGTTATAAAAATGTTTGGATGATTTTCAGATGATTGATATGCCTGTATGAAGGTCTCAGATGCCCATTTTCTTGACCAGTATATTCTTGATTTTCTTTCTTTACTCCACCTTCCACCTGCAAAAGGAAGGAATCCAAAAATATCTTTAGGTGCAATACTTTCACCTGCTAGATGTATAACTGCATCAAGGGATTCAAATTTCTCTTGATCAATTTCTTTTTTAGAAGGTTTCCAATAAATTTCATTTTCATTCTTAGGTTCTCTTCTTACAAATTTGTAAACTTCAAAATCAGATTCATTTAAAGCTTTACAAAGTTTCCTACCAATAAAACCTGATGCACCAGTTACACCTATTTTCATTCTTCTTCACCGTAAAAAACAAAAAAGTTTTTAAGAGTCTCCTCTACATCAGATATATCTGATCCTAAATTTCTATTAAAGTTAACAGTTACGATATTAGATTGAATAAAAATTGTTTCTATATCATTAGTCTCTTGAAACAACTTTAAAGCTAGCTGACCACTTACATCGGGTATTAATGATGCTTCAGAAATATTATGGAAAGTCATTCCCTCTTGACCTGAAACAGACCTATTCAAATCAAAAATAATTGTCTTATTCAACTTTGTGCTTTTAACTTCAATAATTTGCCCCATTACAAATCTCCAATTTCGTGAACTCTTATCAAATTTGTTGCAGCCTCAATATTTGGAGGTGTTCCTGCAACAACCACTACTTTATCACCTTTATTGTATTTTTTTTCACTAATTAGAAAGTCATTAGCAGCTTTCAACATCTCTGAAAATGTTTCTTTTCGTTCTATAGGATATTGGTCTACACCCCAAAGTAAATTCATTTGATTCAATGTTTTTTTCTTAGTTGAAAATGTAATAATTTCTGCTTTTGGCCTAAAGTTAGATATTAGCAAAGGTGTTCTACCTGTTTCTGTGAAAGCGATTATCGAATTAGCATCTACTTCATTTGCCACCTGAACTGCAGCCCTAGCTAAAGTAGTAGTTATTGAGTCTTCCTTCGAATCTTCTTTTGAAAGTAATGAAGAGGTATCATTTCTAGAATCTGTTTCTTTACAAATTATAGACATAACTTCAACTACTCTATTTGGATTATCGCCGATAGATGTTTCTGCCGACAGCATCACAGCATCTGAACCCTCAAGTATTGCATTGGTAATATCGGTAACCTCAGCTCTAGTAGGTCTATAAGAAGTTTTCATTGATTGAAGCATCTCAGTTGCAGTTATAGATATTTTTCCTCTTTTGTTAGCGGCATCTAAAATTTGCTTTTGTACAAAGGGAACTTGCTCTAATGGAAGCTGAACTCCTAGGTCTCCCCTAGCCACCATGACTCCATCCGCAACATCTAAGATTTCATCAATGTTATCTAAAGCAGTTTTTAATTCTATTTTTGCTATTACTTTTATATCTTTTGGAATGATTTCTTTTACAATATTTATATCACTTGCATTTCTAACAAACGAAACTGCAACAAAATCAACATCATGTTCTGATCCAAATTTGAGATGTTCTTTATCTTTTTCTGTTATAGCTGAGACTGACAGATTAGAGTCTGGAAATGCTACACCCTGATTATCTCTAAGCTCTCCACCAATTAAGATAAGTGCTTCTAATTTATCATTTTCTTTTTCAACTACTTTAAGTACTATTTGTCCATCATCTATAAACACTCTGTCGTCAACATTTACATCTCTCAATAAATTTTCATAATTGATAAATACAATGTCATTGTTTGATTCAGTTTCAATATTTGTTAAGGTAACGTTTTTACTTTTTTCTAAAAAAGTATTCTCAGATGAAATACCAGTTCGTATTTTTGGTCCTTGAATATCTTGCATAATTGCAACTTGCTTATTAGATTTTCTTGCCCAGGAAATTACATTTTCATGATCCTCTGTTGCAATAATTTTTGTTTTTCTATTCATATTGATTTAATACTTTAATAGCATGGTATAACAAATTTAAGAATATGAATAGAAAAAATATTATAGGTATCCCAATAAAAAACCTTGAAGAACCGATGTCTAGACTTGCTAGTACATTAGATAAAAACCAAAGAATTGCCTTACAGATTGGACTTATTAAAAATTTAGCAGAATGTTTTAGAGGTAAAGACAACGATATATTTTTGATTTCAAATGATTCAGAAATAGAAAAATTAGCAAAACAACTAGAGATAAATTTTTTCAATACAAAATCCGTTGGTTTGAATAAAGAAGTTATAGAGTTTTCTAATAGTTTTAAAAATTACCGAAGCTGGATGATATGTCATTCAGATTTACCTTATATAACAAAATATTTTGCAAAAACAATAAGCCAAGAAATTGAAGGAGCTGAAATTTTAATAGCAAAAAGTAAAGATAGTGGTACACCATTTATTGCTGGAACTGTTAGCTTTGATGAGTTTAGATTTGGGGTTAAAAGTTTTGATAAACATTCAAAATACCTTAAGGAAAATAAGTACGAATATAAACAAATTTTTAGCACTGAATTTACTTTTGAACTTGATGATGAAAATGACTATCAAAAATTTCTGCTTAACCAACCAAGGTGGTTTAAAAAGCTAACAATTTAGCAGCCCCGACCGGATTTGAACCGGCGTTTCTGCCTTGAGAGGGCAGCGTCCTAGGCCTCTAGACGACGGGGCCTCTGCTCGGGGAGAAGGACTTG
>LULI01000538.1_pt1 | contig 10785 bp, 13 predicted proteins | sample 728191 | NCBI WGS metagenome assembly LULI01 (sample SAMN03860293, study PRJNA289734) | marine metagenome | biome: seawater column; feature: ocean; material: water; isolation source: Red Sea water column Station 169 - depth 50m | place: Saudi Arabia: Red Sea | collected 2011-10-15 | depth 50 m | reverse complement strand
CCGTTAAAGAAGGCGATACAGTTAAAAGAACAGGAGCTATTGTTGATACTCCAGTTGGAAAAGAACTTCTAGGAAGAGTCGTTGACGGTTTAGGAAACCCGATAGATGGCAAAGGTGCTCTAGATAAAGGTATTAAGAAAAGTAGGGTTGAAGTAAAAGCGCCTGGAATTATTCCGAGAAAGTCTGTCAGCGAACCTATGCAAACAGGTTTAAAATCAATCGACAGTTTGGTTCCAATTGGAAGGGGTCAGAGAGAATTAATCATTGGAGACAGACAAACTGGAAAAACTGCAGTTGCAATTGATGCAATCATCAACCAGAAAAAAATTAATGAGTCTGGCGATGAAAAACAAAAACTTTATTGTATTTACGTTGCCATTGGTCAAAAAAGATCAACTGTAAGACAAATTGAAAAGACTTTAGAGGAAGCTGGAGCAATGGAGTATACAACTATTGTTGCTGCAACCGCTTCTGATGCTGCCCCTCTTCAATTTCTGGCACCATATACAGGATGTGCAATGGGAGAATACTTTAGAGATAATGGAATGCACGCATTAATTATTTATGATGACTTATCAAAACAAGCAGTTGCATATAGACAAATGTCTCTGTTGTTAAGAAGACCTCCAGGAAGAGAAGCTTACCCAGGTGATGTATTTTATTTACATAGTAGATTATTAGAGAGAGCCGCAAAACTAGGAGATGATCATGGTGGCGGATCATTGACAGCACTGCCAATAATTGAAACTCAGGGTGGAGACGTATCTGCTTTTATTCCAACAAATGTAATATCAATTACAGATGGGCAAATTTTTCTTGAAACAGAGCTATTCAATCAAGGAATTAGACCCGCAATCAACGTTGGTCTGTCAGTTTCAAGAGTAGGGTCTTCTGCTCAAACTAAAGCAATGAAAAAGGTTTCTGGATCAATGAAACTAGAGCTGGCTCAATACAGGGAGATGGCAGCTTTTGCACAGTTTGGTTCTGATTTAGATGCCGCTACTCAAAAACTTTTGAATAGAGGTTCAAAACTAACCGAACTTTTAAAACAGAAGCAGTATTCACCCATGACAGTTGCTGAGCAGGTTATATCAGTATTTTGTGGTGTAAAAGGACATTTAGATGAAATTGAACAAAAAGATATTGCAACATTTGAGACTAAAATTATTGAAAAATGTAGATCTGAAAAACCTGAAATAATTGATTCTATTAATTCATCAGGAAAACTTGATGAAGATAATGAAAAAGTATTAACAGAATTAATCTCGGATTTAAAAAAAACTTTTAACTCATAAAAAATGGCAAGTTTAGACGATTTAAAAAAAAGAATATCTAGCGTTAAATCTACACAAAAGATAACTAAAGCAATGAAAATGGTTGCTGCAGCTAAGTTGAGAAGAGCACAAGAAAGCGCTGAAAGAGGAAGACCTTACTCTGAGAAAATGAATAACATCATATTAAATCTGTCTAGTGGTGTTTCAGACAAGGAAAATGCACCAAAGTTATTATCTGGTACAGGCGATGATAAGGTTCATCTTTGTGTTGTATTGACAGCAGATAGAGGTCTTTGTGGTGGTTTTAATTCAAATATTATTAAAAAAGCAAAATCTTATTTTCAAAAAATTTCTGATACAGGAAAAACATTAAAAATTATTACTGTTGGTTCTAAAGGATATGATCAATTAAAAAGACTATACCAGGATAAAATAATTGAAAATATTTCATTTAAAGAATCAAAAAATGCAAATTATTTTGATGCTGACAAAGTTGGAAAAATAATTATAGAAAAATTTGAGAATAACGAGTTTGATGTATGTACAATATTTTATAATCAATTTAAAAATGTAATTACTCAAATCCCTCAAGAGCAGCAAATAATTCCTTTAAAAACTGAAGAAAAAGACAACAAATCATCGGAGGAGAACTATGAGTTTGAACCAGATGAAGATGAAATTTTAGGAAATTTACTTCCAAAAAATATTTCAACTCAAATTTTTAAAGCGATGTTAGAAAATTCAGCTAGCGAACAGGGTTCGAGAATGAGTGCAATGGATAATGCAACCCGAAACGCAGGTGAAATGGTTGACAAACTTACTATTGAATATAATAGAAGTCGTCAAGCAGCAATTACTAAAGAACTAATTGAAATCATATCAGGAGCAGAAAGTTTATAATTATGAGAAAAGGAAAAATTACACAAATTATTGGTGCGGTAGTCGACGTAAAATTTGAGGGAGAATTACCAGAAATATTAACAGCATTAGAATGTAATAATGGAGGAAACAGACTTGTATTAGAAGTTGCTCAGCACTTAGGTGAGTCTAGTGTAAGAACAATCGCAATGGATGCAACAGAGGGTTTAAAAAGAGGTGATGAAGTAACAGATACAGCTGCTCCAATTAAGGTTCCAGTTGGACCAGAAACTTTAGGCAGAATCATAAATGTAATTGGTGAGCCTATTGATGAAAGGGGCGAAATTAAACCAACAGATAATTGGCCTATTCATAGATCTGCACCTGAATTTAACGATCAATCAACTGAAACAGAAGTTTTAGTAACGGGAATTAAGGTTATTGATCTTTTAGCACCATATGCAAAAGGTGGAAAAATTGGTTTATTCGGTGGAGCTGGTGTTGGAAAAACAGTTCTTATTATGGAATTGATCAATAACGTTGCAAAAGCTCACGGAGGATTTTCTGTTTTTGCAGGTGTTGGTGAAAGAACTAGAGAGGGAAATGACCTTTATCATGAAATGATAGAGTCAGGAGTTATTAAAACAAACGAAGCAGGTTCAAAAGCAGCATTAGTTTATGGTCAAATGAATGAACCTCCTGGAGCAAGGGCAAGAGTGGCTCTGACAGGTTTAACTGTTGCTGAATATTTTAGAGATCAAGAGGGACAAGACGTTCTTTTTTTCGTTGATAATATTTTTAGATTTACTCAAGCAGGTTCAGAGGTATCAGCTTTGCTCGGTAGAATTCCGTCAGCTGTTGGATATCAACCAACTCTAGCTACTGACATGGGTAACTTACAAGAAAGAATTACAACGACTAACAAAGGTTCAATTACCTCTGTACAAGCAATTTATGTTCCTGCAGATGATTTAACAGATCCAGCTCCAGCAACATCATTTGCTCACCTAGATGCAACGACTGTATTATCTAGACAAATTGCTGAAATAGGTATTTATCCAGCTGTGGATCCACTAGACTCAACGTCTAGAATTCTAGACCCTAGAATTGTTGGTGATGAACATTATAGAGTAGCTAGAGAAGTTCAAAAAGTATTACAAACTTACAAATCACTGCAAGATATTATTGCAATTTTAGGAATGGATGAACTATCTGAAGAGGATAAGTTAATTGTTGCTAGAGCAAGAAAAATTCAAAGATTTTTATCACAGCCATTTTTTGTTGCAGAAGTATTTACAGGTTCTCCAGGTAAATTGGTAGATTTAGAGTCAACAATAAAAGGTTTTGATGCTATTTGTAAGGGAGAGTATGATCACTTGCCTGAAGCAGCATTTTATATGGTTGGGACAATAGAGGAAGCTATAGAAAAAGCTGAAAAAATGGCTAAGGATGCAGCAGCTTAATGAGTGAAGGTTTTAATATAGATATTGTTAATCCTGAAAAATCTTTTCTTTCAAAAGAAAATGTTTCAGAAGTAGTTGTTCCTGCTTATGAGGGTGAAATGGGAATTTTAAAGGACCATATACCAATTATCTCATTTTTAAAACCTGGTATCATAAAAGTTATTTCTGGCTCTGAGGAACATAATTTTTATGTTGAAGACGGTATTGTTGAATTTAAAGATAATACTTTATCTATTTTAACAAGCTCAATTTTTGACATTAAAAGTGCGAATAAAAAACATGTTTCAGATGAAATCCAAGAAGCCGAAAAAGAGTTAAATAAAGATGATTTAAATGATCAAAAAAGATTTTTGTTAAATCATAAAGTCGAAATTTTAAAATCTATAAGTATTAATTAATAACCTTTTCAACTTCTTTCTGTATTTCTTGATAAACATGAAGTTTAAAATCTACAACTGTATCAGTAATCTTACTTAATTCTTCCCATTTCCAATCTAAAAATTCAGGATATTTTGTTTTAATATTTATTTCTTCATCATTTCCAATAAATTTTACAATAAACCATTTTTGTCTTTGACCTTTATATTTGCCCTTCCAAATTATTCCGAGCAAATTCTCAGGTAAATAATAGGTTGTAAAACCATCTATTTCTTTAATTAATTTCACAGATTTAATACTTGTCTCTTCTTCTAGTTCTCTTAAAGCTGCTTTTAGATTGTCTTCACCTTTGTCGATACCTCCCTGAGGCATTTGCCAAAAATTTTTTGGATTATCAATTCTTTTTGCTAAAAAAACTTTATTTTCTTTATTTAATACTACTATTCCCACTCCACTTCTAAGTGGCAACTTTTTAAATTTTTCTTGCATTTTAACCGTTAAGTAATTTTAACGCGTAATCAAGTTGATTGTCAGTGTCAGTATTTATTCTAAAATCATCTGACCCTTCAGCGATTTCTATATCAGGTGTAACGCCTACTTGAGAAATTGATTTTCCAGATGGTAAATAATATTTTGAAACAGTAAGTCTTATAGCTCCATCATTTTTCAATGGAATAATAGATTGAACAGATCCCTTGCCATACGTGCTTTCGCCTACTAATACTGCTCTCTTGTGATCTTGAAGAGCACCTGCAACTATTTCAGATGCGGATGCAGAGCCATAGTTGATAAGTACAATCATAGTTTCTCCATTTAAAACGTCCCCTCTCTTTGCAAACCATTTTCTATTTTCGAATTTTCTTTTACTTTTGGTTGAAACTATTTCCCCATTTTCAAGAAAGAAATCAGAGATTTTTATAGCTTGAGAAAGTAATCCACCTGGATTATTTCTTAGGTCTAAAATATAATTTTTAACTTTTCCACTTTTTTTAAACTCTTTTATTTTATCCTCAATCTGATCACTACTATTTTCATTGAAGGATGTAAGCCTAATATATCCCGTTCTATCGTCAATGATTTCAGATTTAACAGAAGCTACTTTTATAATGTCTCTTGTAATAATAAATGTTAATGCCTTTTTTTCACCAACTCTTCTAACTGTTATTTCTATATCAGTTCCAACGGGACCCCTCATTAAATCTACAGCCTCCGTTAAAGATTTGCCTTGAACTTGTATATCATTGATTTTTACAATGTAATCGCCTGCTTTAATCCCAACTTTAGAAGCTGGGGAATTGTCTATTGGTGAAATCACTTTTACTACACCTGCCTCCATACCTACTTCGATACCCAAACCTCCAAATTCTCCACTTGTTTCGGTTTGCATATTTTCAAATGAGTCTGGAGACATATATGCCGAATAAGGATCTAGAGATTGTAATACACCATTTATAGCCGCATCCATTGCATCACTTTGATTTACATCCTCAACATATTCTTTATTAATTTTATCTAGTACTTCACTGAATAGATCTATTTTTTTATAAATATCATCTTCATTTGCAGATTTTGAAATTGTTGAAAAATTACAAAATAAAATAATTATTAGTAAATTTTTAATTTTAAATCTCATATAATTAATTTCTCTTTAGGTATTAATTCGGACCACATTTTTTCTAATTCATAAAATTTTCTTTTTTCAGGATTAAAAATATGAACAATTAAATCAATTCCATCAACTAACTTCCAATCATTACTTTCTTTACCTTCAATTTTACAATTTTGAATTCCACTTTTCTTAAATTTTTCAAAAACCTGCTCTGATAAAGCTTGAATATGTCTCGATGAAGTTCCGCTAGCTATAATCATATAATCAGCCATTGATGATTTACCCTCAAGATCAATGGAAACTATATCTGTTGCTTTATTAAAATCTAGTGTATCGATTATTTCTTTTTTTAAACTGGAGATTTTATCCATTAATTAAATTTAGAGTATCAAATTTTTCTTAATTGAGAAGATGAAATTTTGACTTTATTAAATTTAATAAATTCAACGCTTTTCCTATTATATTTTTTATAAACGGGGGATTTAATGGCTTTGGTTTTATAACCATCTCTATCAAAAACTATTATTTTACATATCTTTAAAATTTCTTTGTAACTTTTCCACTTATGAAAATTAATCAAGTTATCTGCACCAATAATAAAATATAATTCATTGGATTTTTTTTTTAAAAATTTAATTAAATGAATGGTTTTATTAGATTTTATTTTTTTTTCATAAAACTTAACCTCTATAAATTTATTCTTTAAATTTATTTTTCTAGCAAATGCTATTCTTTTATTTATATTAATTAAACTTTCATTTTTGAAAGGATTCTTGCTTGTTATTGCCCATATAATTTTATCAAGTTTTAAAATTTTTTTTGCAACTTTACTAATTTTAATATGACCGATGTGCGCGGGATCAAATGTTCCACCAAGAATGCCAATTCTTTTTTTACTTTCTAATTTGGCCTGAACCATATATTTCGTATTTGTAACTTACAAGTTGGTTTAGACCAACAGGCCCTCTTGGAGGCAATTTGTTTGTTGAAATTCCAACTTCTCCACCAAATCCAAATTCACCTCCGTCTGCAAATTGTGTAGAAGAATTTTGAATTGCTATAGAGCTATTTACACTTTTAATAAAATATTTTGCTGTCCTGTTATTGTTCGTAATAATAGCATCTGTATGCATAGTTCCATATTTGTTTATATGTCCAATAGCTTCTAAAATATTTTGAACAACTTTGACTGATATTTTTGATGATAAATGTTCAGTAGACCAAGTTTTATTATTTGCTATTAACGTTTTTCCAGAAAAATTTTTTTTTATAGTTTTATCACCATAAATCTTACAACCACTTTTTGTTAACTCTTCTAATATTTCGTTGATATTTTTTAATTTATTTTTGTGTATCAAGAGGGTTTCTGTGGCGCCACAAATACTCGTGTTTCTCATTTTTGCATTTTTAACAATTTTTTTTGCCATATTTAAATTTGCATCTTTATCTATGTAAGTATGACAAATACCTTCCAAATGACCTATTACTGCAACATTTGATAATTCTTGAACTTTCTTGACTAAATTTTTACCTCCCCTAGGTATTACCACATCAATATATTGACCCATTTTTGAGAGCATAAAATCCACAAGTTTCCTATCTTTCTTTTCGATAAATTGAACAAAATTTTTATCTATTTTGTGTTTAGCTAGACAAGTTCGGAAATAGTTAGCTAAAATTTTATTGGTAAAATAAGCTTCTGATCCCCCTCTTAAAATGACACAATTTCCAGATTTGAAACATAAAGTCGATACATCTGCAGTAACATTTGGTCTGCTCTCATAAATCACCCCAATAACTCCAATTGGTATGCTTACTTTTTTAATTTTTAACCCATTAGGTCTTGTCCACTTGCTCAATTCGTAATTGACTGGATCTTTTAGTTTTATAACAGTTTTAATTGCTTCTATTATTGAATTAAGTTTCTCATTGTTAAGCTCTAATCTATTAACCAAGTTTTCTTTAAGACCTTTTTTCTTTGCGAATCTTATATCTTTTAAATTTTCTAGTAGAATTTTATTTTTATTTTTAAAAATTAATTTTACAAAACTTTTAAGGACATTATTTTTAATTTTAGTATCTATAATTTCATGTGCTTTTTTTGAATTTTGTCCTAATTTTATTAAATATTTACTCATTATATTCTTACCATATCATCTTTATGAATAACTTCCGATTTTGAAACATATCCCAATAAACTTGAAATTGTTTTTGAATGTTGCCCTTTAATTTTACTTATTTCAGCCGATGTGAAGCTACTCAAGCCACGAGCAAATTCATTCATGTTTTTATCTAAAATTTTAATATGATCTCCTTTATTAAAATTTCCTCTAACGGTTTTAATTCCAGCAGCCAACAAACTCTTGCCTTTTCTTAGGGCGTTTAAAGCACCGTCATCAATTATTACATCTCCTTTTGGAGAAATAGAACTTATAATCCATTTTTTTCTAGCGTCTAATTTTGATATATTTGGCAAAAACCAAGTACAATTATTATCTGATAAAATTTTTTGAATAGGTCTATGAACTAAACCATTTGCAATTGCCATATGACATCCTGAAAGTTGGCAAACCTTTGCTGCATCAATCTTAGTCTTCATGCCACCAGTTCCGTGCTCACTTATACTTTTCGTTGCGATTTTTTCAATCTTATCATCAATAGTGCTTATTTCTTTTATTAATATTGCTTCTTTATTTATTTTTGGATTTTTTGTGTATAATCCTTCAACATCAGATAATAAGATTAAACAATCAGCACCTGAAATTTGTGCAACTCTTGAAGCTAATCTGTCATTGTCACCATATTTAATCTCAGATGTTGCGATGCTATCATTCTCATTAACTATTGGGACAAAACCTAAACTAAATAGATTCTCAAATGTTCTTTTAGCATTAATTGCTCTTCTTCTTTTCTCAGTATCCTCAAGAGTTAATAATATTTGTGAAAGATTAATTTTTTTTGGACTGAAAAATTCTTTAAACAAATTCATTAATTCGATTTGTCCAATTGATGCTACAGCCTGACTTTTATCTAATTTTAGATTTTTTTTGTTTAATTTAAGTTTTTTACAGCCAAGTGCTATAGCGCCTGAGCTAACGATAATTATGTTTTTTTTTAAATTTTTTAAATTTTTGATATCTTTTGCAAATTCATTTAACCATTTTCCCCTTATTTTTTTATCTTTATCAATAAGAAGAGAAGAGCCAATTTTTACAACAACAGTCTTTGAGTCTTTAAGATACATAATTTATTAATTTAGCTTTGACTTTCATTAATGCGTCTTTTCTAAGTGTAGATAATAGTAATACATTTTTTTTTGTTTTTTTTTTAAAGTTTTTTACTTTTTCATTTACTTCTATTTCATCCAATAAATCTATCTTGTTTAAAACTATTAATTCATCTTTTTTCAAGAGATCACTACTATACTCGCCCAATTCATTTCTTACTTGATTATATGATTCCTCAAGATTGTTTTCTGTAATGTCTATTAAATGTAATAGAGATTTACATCTTTCTATATGTTTTAAAAATTTGATACCTAAGCCAGTTCAGTGTTATTTCTTTATCATCATAAATTGTGACACCTAAATTTGGATTTAAAGTGGTAAATTTGTAATTTGCTATTTTTGGGTTGGCACTTGTTATGGATGCAAGTAGACTAGATTTACCAGCATTAGGAAGTCCTATAATTCCAATATCAGCAATAGTTTTGAGTTGAAGCCATATCCAAAATTCCTCTCCTTTAGATCCCTTAGTAAATTTTTTTGGAGCACGATTAGTTGAAGATTTGAATCTTGTATTTCCAAATCCTCCCTTTCCTCCTAAAGCAACAACAAATTCTTCATTTTCATTTTTAAAATCATAGATTAAAGTTTTGTTATCTTCCTCAAAAACTTGTGTACCGACAGGAACTTTTAGAAAAAGAACTTCACCACCTTTCCCTGTTTTATTTTTTCCACTACCATCGCCGCCTCTTTGTGCTTTAAAGTGTTGTTGATATCGAAAGTCTATAAGTGTGTTTAAGTTTCTTTCTGATGTAAGTACTACAGAACCGCCTTTACCACCGTCTCCACCATCAGGACCTCCAAACTCAACAAATTTTTCTCTTCTGAAACTAGGTGATCCCGATCCGCCATCGCCAGCTTTTACGTATATCTTTACTTGATCTAAAAATTTCATGATACAACTATGTTAGGAGTTGTGAGATTTAATTGGGTTTTACAGATACGTAAGTTCTATCTGACTTACTTTTTTTAAATTCTACTTTACCTTTAACTACAGAAAAAATTGAGTGATCTTTTCCCATCCCTACATTTTCTCCAGGGAAAATTTTTGTTCCTCTTTGTCTTACTATTATATTTCCAGGAACAACAAACTGGCCACCATATTTTTTTACTCCTAGCCTACGTCCAGCACTATCTCTACCATTCCTTGACGATCCACCAGCTTTTTTTGTTGCCATAGTTTACCTATTTATTTTGAAACTTCCTTAGTTTGAGTTTTTATTTCTTTTGAAGCTTCCTTTTTTATTTCCGCCTCTGAAATTATCTTTCCATCTTTAGCAAAAATTTTATTTATTCTAATTAAAGAAAACTGCTGTCTATGTCCATTTTTTCTTCTAGAGTTTTTTCTTCTTCTTTTTTTAAAAATTAATACCGTTCTATTTTTTCCATTTTTAATTAAGTCTGCTTCAACTTTAGCTCCTGAAATAGTTGGTTCTCCTAATTCAAGATTTTTATCATCTCCGTAAGCTAAAACTTCGTTAAATTCCAATTTAGTCTCAGGTTTCGAATCTTCTAATCTTTCAATCTTAATTATTTCTCCAGCTTGCACTTTATACTGTTTTCCACCTGTTTTTATTACTGCGAATGACATAGTTAGTCCTAATTTTTATAAACAGCAATATAGTCAGGGTCAAATTATAGTCAAGCTGAATAACTTAGAAATTATCCTTTAAATCTCTCAATTTTGAAAATGTTTCCAAATCTTCAGATTTTAAAAAAATGTTGCAATCTAGCTCGTCCTCAATTGTGGTTGGAATAGTTGGTAATCCTTTATCTAATAAATTTTTTATTTTTTCAAATTTTTTGTTTAACTTCTCATTTTGTTGATCTTGCATTTTACAAAACTCTGCATTTTTCATTGTGTATTCATGTCCACAGAATATTTTTGTATCTTTAGGGAAATTTTTAAATATTTGAAG
>LULI01000715.1_pt1 | contig 10787 bp, 8 predicted proteins | sample 728191 | NCBI WGS metagenome assembly LULI01 (sample SAMN03860293, study PRJNA289734) | marine metagenome | biome: seawater column; feature: ocean; material: water; isolation source: Red Sea water column Station 169 - depth 50m | place: Saudi Arabia: Red Sea | collected 2011-10-15 | depth 50 m | reverse complement strand
GAGAAGAAGCGCAACGAGATCTTGCAGATGGCGATGCTTGAGCCAAAAATGTGCATCCTCGACGAAACGGACTCCGGTCTGGACGTCGATGCAATGAAACTGGTTGCTGATGGCGTGAACGCGCTGCGCACCGAAGGCCGTGGTTTCCTTGTGATCACCCACAACCAGCGTCTGCTGGACCACATCAAACCCGACGTCGTGCACATCATGGCGAACGGCCGCATCGTGAAGGCCGACGTCGAGAATGCGCAGCCGGGCCAGGCCAAGGCGGTTCCCGCTGCCACCGCGTCGTCGTCGGAAACCGCCTCGGCTCCGGTGGCGGCCTCGACCTGAACGATGCGTGGTCGGAGGTCATCATCGAGTTCGATCACCGGGCACGCCACGTCATCGAGAAACTCGTGGGCGATCACCAGACCTGTGATGCGCCCGTCCCGTCCGGTGATGTCCTCGACGTCGCGGGTCACGCGCACCTGGCGCCACTGAACGGCGGCGGGCAGGTCATCGGGTCGTGGCCGCACATCCACCCCGATAAGGGTGACCTCGTCGTCGACGAGTGCCGCGAGTTGGGTGAGAAGGGCTCCTGAGCCACTGCCGATGTCGACAATGCATCGAGGCAGCGAACTGTCGGTGGCTGGGCGCGGGTGCTCAGGTGCCGGTGCAAGAAGCGCGGCGATTCGGCGGGCGGTCGCCGTACCGGCGTCGATGGATGTGCGGAAATGCTGCTCGGGCCCATGGTGTGTGTAGAAGGTGTGATTGGCGTCCTCCCATGCATCGACCCACGCGCGAAGGGGCAGCGTCGACGGGGCATCGGACATGTCGGCACGCTAGTACCCCCCCTAGGCTTTGGTGCTGTGAGCGACGCAGCGCCGTCTCGTTTGCGGATTGCCATCGTGGGCTCCGGTCGCGTCGGGGCGGTCCTGGGTGCTGCCTGGCATCGAGCCGGACACCGCATCGTGGGAGCGACAGCTCGATCGGAGACTTCTCAGCTTCGTGCTGATGCGCTGTTGCCGGGTGTCAGGATTGCGGATCCGTCAGCGGTCGCTGCCGACGCTGATCTCGTCCTCGTTGCTGTTCCCGATCCGGACCTGCCGGGTGTGGTGGAGGAACTCGTGGAATCCGGTTCGGTGGGTTCGGGCCAATTCGTCGTGCACCCCGCTGGCCGCTACGGCCTTCGAGTTCTCCAGCGCGCCACCGACGTGGGGGCGATCCCGCTCGCTATCCATCCGGCTCTTCCGTTGACGGGCACCATGATGGATCTCGAGCGACTTTCGGGAGCTGCTTTCGGGGTGACGGCGCCGGAGGGAATGCGCACGGTAGCCGAGGCGCTGGTCGTCGAACTCGGTGCCGAACCGGTGTGGGTTCCGGAAGAGGCGCGTGGTCGGTACCACGCAGCGTTGGCTTTCGCGGCGAACTATGCGATGACCCTCGTGAACAGTTCCCTCGCGCTGCTTCGCGATGCGAATACCGAATCTCCCGAGAGACTTATCGGTCCGCTCGTGCGCGCGAGTGTCGAGACAGCACTCGAGCGCGGTGAGGGCGGTCAGACCGGTCCGATCTCTCGGGCTGATGACGCGACGGTGGTAGAGCACCTGGCATTGCTGAGCGAGCAAGCACCGTTGGTGGCGCAGGCCTACCGCGCACTCGGTCTGCTGACCGTGGATCGGTTGCTCGATGCCGGAGTTCTCGACACCGAGCAGGCGTCGCGAGTGCTGCGATCTCTCGAGGAAGCGCCATGATCGTGACGCGCATCCTGGACTCAGTGGATCGAGTGCAACGTCGTGTGTTCGTCCCCACTATGGGCGCGCTGCACGACGGGCACCGGGAATTGATCAGGGTGGCTCGCCGGAACGCGGGAAGCGATGGAGAAGTCGTCGTCAGCGTCTTCGTGAACCCGACACAGTTCGCGGCCGGGGAGGACTACGACTCGTACCCGCGAACCATGGAGGCCGACGAGGCCCTGTGTCGTCAGGAAGGCGTCGACATCCTCTACGCCCCCTCCGTCGACGACATCTTCGGATCGAGTACGAGGAGATCCGCGGTAACCATCGACCCGGGACCTCTGGGCGATGAATTGGAGGGCGCATCACGACCCGGACACTTCAGCGGAGTTCTCACCGTGGTGGCTGTCTTATTCGCCAAGGTGCGCCCCGATGCTTCCGTGTTCGGCGAAAAGGATTTCCAGCAACTGGAGCTGATCCGTCGCATGAACGACGACCTCGGGTTTGGCATCGATGTCATCGGTGTCGACACCGTTCGAGACGCCGATGGGCTCGCCCTGAGTTCGCGGAACTCGTATCTGACGGACGAACAGCGAAAAGATGCTCGGGCCATCCCGCAGGCACTTGCCGCCGCACGAGCAACGGCCACCGCAGGCCCAAACGCTGTGCTTACCGCGGCACAGCGGGTCTTGGATGATGCCGGCATCACCATCGACTACCTCGAGGTTCGCGGAAATGATTGTGAGTCGCTGACATCTCCAGGTACGGCGCGGCTTTTTGTTGCCTGCCTGGTGGGAACCACGCGGCTGATCGACAACTGCGCCGTGGAACTGGGGAGCGTGTGACGCACATGGAGCATGCCCGCACTCGAATCCCCGGTCGTCTTGCCGCTCCTTCGCCCGGGTGGACCGCTCGGGCCGACGTGATCGTGGCGGGCTCAGGCGTGGCCGGCTTGACGACCGCCCTCAGGGTTCGGGCGCTGGGGCTGAGTGTCCTGTTGGTGACGAAGGCGACGGTGAACGAAGGCTCTACTCGGTGGGCGCAGGGTGGGATCGCGGCCGCTCTTGCGGATGATGATTCACCTGCCGAGCACATGCGAGACACCCTTGAAGCGGGTGGAGGGCTGTGTAACGAACGGTCTGTCGACATCCTGGTGACTGAGGGTCCGGATGCTGTTCGAGAACTCCACTTCGACACCGACCCGACAGGATCGATCGCGTTGACCCGTGAAGGCGGTCACCATCGCAATCGGATCGCTCATGCAGGAGGTGACGCAACGGGAGCCGAAGTGTCCCGAGCTCTCGTGGCGGCCGTCCGCGCTGATCCGGGAATTGATGTCGTGGAGAACGCCCTCGTCCTTGACATCATCACGTCGGCGAGTGGCCGAACGGCCGGAGTAACGCTTCACGTGATCGGACCAGGACAACGTGACGGTGTGGGCGCAGCATTGGCTCCATCAGTTGTGTTGGCGACTGGCGGTCTCGGCCAGGTATTTGGTCAAACGACCAACCCGTACGTGGCGACGGGTGACGGCGCAGCGCTGGCTCTGAGGGCAGGGGCAGCGGTCGCCGACCTTGAATTCGTCCAATTCCATCCGACCGTGTTGTGGTTGGGTCCGGTGGCGAAGGGGCAGCAGCCCTTGGTGTCCGAAGCGGTGCGAGGTGAGGGCGCGTTCCTCCTCGACGCTGACGGAAAGCGCTTCATGGTCGATGAACACCCGATGGCTGATCTTGCACCCCGAGATGTGGTCGCCAAAGCGATCATGCGGCGCATGCGCGAGTCGGGAGCAGCCCACGTATGGCTCGATGGCCGCGAGCTGGGCGCCGATACCTGGGTTCACCGATTCCCCACCATCCTCGAGTCGTGCCGGATGCGCGGGATCGATCCGGTGAGCGACCTCATCCCTGTCTCTCCGGCGCAGCATTACGCCTCCGGTGGTGTTGTCACCGACACCGACGGCCGTTCCACGATTTCTGGTTTGTACGCCTGCGGGGAAGTTTCGTGCTCCGGTGTTCATGGAGCCAATCGCCTGGCATCGAATTCCCTGCTGGAAGGGCTTGTCTTCGCTCGGCGGATAGCCGACGCGATCGAGGTCGATCGAGCCGGGCGGGATGTTCCGGAGTCGAGTGACAACGATGTGGCCATGGGTGTGCTGGCCAATGAGGTGCGTCGTCCATTGCAGCAGACGATGGACGCGAACGCTGGCGTGTTGCGTAGTGCGCAGTCGCTGGCGAGCTGCGCGCAATGGTTGGACGATGCCCTCGACCAGCCCAGCGGAACGCCACGCACGGAAGACTGGGAGACGACAAATCTGGCAACCGTCGCTCGCGTGCTCGTCGAACAGGCTCAGGCGCGTGAGGAGTCGCGAGGTTCGCACTGGCGCGAGGATCACCCAGATCCGCAGCCTGAGTGGCGGGTCCGCTTGGTCACGACGATGGATTCTCGCGGGAATCTGCACCCGGTGCGTCGTTCCCCCGATTGGTTGCCTGGATCACTCGAGGACTCGGAGGTCTAAGTGCCGTACTCGACCCACGGATTGTCTGCCGAGACGGTCGCGTTGCTCACAGACGCGGGCCTTCGTCCCCTCGATGTTGAATCGTTGGCTGTCCGGGCCCTGGAAGAAGATGTCGACGGAGGCGTTGATGTCACAACGGTGGCGACCGTGCCCATGGAGCAGCGCGGGCGCCTGGCTCTGGTGGCTCGCGGTGGCGGAGTCGTCGCCGGGCTTGTGGTGGCTCGAGCGATCTTCGAAGTGGTCTGCGGCGATGACATGACGTGTGACGTGAGTGTCGAGGAAGGTTCCCTTGTTGAGCTCGACACGGAGTTGATGGCGGTGACATCGTTCACCCACAACCTCCTGCGGGCCGAACGGCCAGCGCTGAATGCAGTGAGCCACCTCAGTGGCATTGCGACCGCGACCCGCGCGTGGGTCGCGGCAATCGCCGACACCGACGCGAGTGTTCGCGATACCCGCAAGACAACCCCGGGTCTGCGCGGCGTCGAAAAGTACGCGGTGCGTGCTGGTGGCGGTGTTAATCACCGCATGAATCTCGCCGATGCTGCCCTGGTGAAAGACAACCATGTGGAAGCGTCGGGTGGAGTAGACGAGGCCTTTCGCGCTGTGCGACGCGCGTTTCCCGAGATTCCCATCGAGGTGGAAGTCGACACCCTGGAGCAACTCGACGTAGCTATCGATGCGGGCGCTCACCTCATCCTGCTGGATAATTTTTCGGTGCAGGAAATGGCCGAAGCTGTTCGGCGGACATCGGGACGTGCGCTTTTGGAGGCATCCGGAGGGTTGACCCTTGATCAGGCGGCCGCTGTCGCCGCCACGGGGGTCGACTACCTTGCCGTAGGTACATTGACGCACTCGTCCCCCGTATTGGACATCGGCGCGGATCTAATCGTGGTCAGTGAGGAGAGCTAATGCTGCTGGCCGTCGATGTCGGAAACACGAACACTGTTCTGGGTCTATTCACCGGGGAAGAACTTGTGCGGTCGTGGCGAATTACGACGCACGCGCGTGCTACCGGTGACGAAATGGCATTGACGTTCCGAGGTCTGTTGGACGAGCAGCCCGAGATCACGGGATTGGTGCTCTGCAGCACGGTGCCGAGCGTGCTGCATGAGTTACGTCCGATGTTGTCGTCCTTCTTCCACGAAATCCCGGTGGTGATTGTTGAGCCGGGAACAAAGACGGGTGTGCCGATCCTGACGGACAACCCCAAGGAAGTCGGTGCCGATCGCATCGTCAACACGCTCGCCGCCCATCAGCAGTTCGGTGGGCCGTGCATCGTCGTGGATTTCGGTACGTCCACCAACCTTGACGTGGTCTCGGCGCAGGGCGAATTTCTTGGCGGTGCCCTGGCTCCGGGTATCGACATCTCGCTTGAGGCGCTGTCCGCGAAGGCAGCGCAACTGAGGAAGGTCGAAGTCGTTCGTCCACGGTCTCCTATCGGCAAGAACACGGTGGAGGCCTTGCAATCGGGCGCCGTCTTCGGATTTGCGGGACAGGTCGATGGTCTCGTTGATCGGATTATTGAGGAGATCGGACCGGTGACGGCGGTGGTGGCGACCGGGGGTCTGGCTTCTGTGGTCATCGGCGAATCGGAGACCATTACGCACCACGATCCTCACCTCACGCTCAACGGTCTTCGGATGGTTTTCGAACGAAATGTGGGTTAGAGGAAGTCACATCGTCGTGACAGACGACAGTCGGAAGGGGGGTATCCAATAGCCTTGCCCATCGTGGACGGCAGTGACCTCGAGGATGACCTCCCCGAACAAATGCAGATCCGTCGCGCCAAGCGCGAGGAACTGCAGCGCCGAGGCATGGATCCCTACCCAGTGCAGTTGCCCGTCACACATTCCATCGCTTCGGTGCGATCAACCCATGGCGATCTAGAAACGGACACGGCATCCGGAGACGTCGCGGGGATCGTCGGGCGAGTGATTTTTTCGCGCAATACAGGAAAGTTGTGCTTCGCGACCTTGCGAGCCGGTGACGGCAGCGAGATTCAGGCGATGCTGTCACTCGACAAAGTGGGACCAGAAGCCCTCGACGCCTGGAAAGAGCTCGTGGATCTCGGGGATCAGGTCTTCGTTCATGGTGAAGTCATCACCTCTCGTCGCGGGGAGCTCTCGGTCTTGGCTGACGAGTGGCGCATGGCGTCGAAGTCCTTGCGACCGCTGCCTGTTGCCCACAAGCCGCTGAGTGAAGAGGCCCGGGTTCGACAACGCTATGTCGACCTCATCGTGCGGCCGGAGGCAGCGCAGATGGCGCGGCTGAGAGTCGAGGCGGTCGCCGCCTTGCGATCAGACCTCTCCAGTCGCGGGTATCTCGAGATCGAGACCCCCATGTTGCAGACGCAGCACGGCGGGGCTGCAGCTCGGCCCTTCACAACGCACTCGAACGCGTTGGACATGGATCTGTTCTTGCGTATCGCTCCCGAACTCTTTTTGAAGCGCGCCGTTGTCGGTGGCTTGGAACGGGTCTTCGAGATCAATCGAAATTTTCGAAACGAAGGCGTCGACTCAAGTCATTCGCCGGAGTTCGCGATGCTCGAGTTCTACCAGGCGTATGCGGACTACCAAACAATGGCGACCATCACCCGAGAACTCATTCAGGGTGTTGCTCGCCGCATCAGCGGTAGTGAGCAGCTTTCACGAGCGGACGGATCGAGTATCGACCTGTCCGGTGAGTGGTCGATGATCGATCTGTATGACAGTGTCTCCACTGCTGTCGGTGTCGACCTTTCTCCCCAGACACCGGTGTCCGAAGTCGAAAAGCTATGCGAGCAGGCAGAGATTTCGGTCGCACCGACGTGGGTCGCGGGGAAGATGATCGAAGAGTTGTTCGAGCACCACGTCATTCCGTCGCTCACCACGCCGACCTTCGTGATGGATTACCCCGTGGATACCTCGCCATTGGTCCGGGCGCATCGATCCAAGCCAGGCGTTGTTGAGAAGTGGGACCTATACGTCGGCGGAGTTGAACAAGCCACTGGGTATTCGGAATTAGTCGACCCTGTCATTCAGCGAGACAGGCTCACCGAGCAGGCGAGTCTGGCAGCCCGCGGAGACGACGAGGCCATGAGTGTCGACGAAGATTTCCTTCGGGCGCTGGAACACGGTATGCCGCCGTGTGGTGGCGTTGGATTGGGAATCGACCGCCTGCTGATGAACCTCACCGGTTACGGAATTCGGGAAACCATTTTGTTCCCGCTGGTGAAGCCGGAACGAAAGTGAACCTTCCCCGCATCCGCCCCGCTCGAACGCCGGACGTTCGGGCGATCCGTGGTCTGATCGACGAGTATTCCGGTGATGGCCACCTTCTTGCGAAGGCGGCCGTGACGATTTTCGAAGACATTCAAGAGTTCGTTGTCGTCGAAGTCGACGGCGAGGTAGTGGGCTGTGGTGCGCTGCACGTTATGTGGGAGGACCTGGCAGAGCTTCGAACCGTCGCTGTCGCCGGGACGCACGTGCGGTCGGGTATCGGCTCGATGGTCGTTACTGAATTGATTCAGCGAGCGCGAGACTTGGGTATCCGGCGGTTGTTCTGCCTGACATTCATGGCCGACTTCTTTGTCGAGCATGGATTCGGTGAAATCGACGAGGCTCCGGTGGATCACGACGTATACGAGCAGTTGCTGCAGTCATATGACGAAGGTGTGGCTGAGTTTCTTGGCCTCGAGCGCGTGAAGCCCAACACCTTGGGCAATCATCGAATGCTGCTCGAACTTCGATAGTTGAAGCCGACGACAACGTAGGGCGATCAGCCGGTGTTGCGTAAGCCCGTGGCGATTCCGTTGATGGTGACCGATAGGGCCCGCTGAAGTTCGACGTCAGGATCGGTCAAGCGGCGACTGCGCTCAAGAAGTGAGATCTGGAGAGAGTGCAGCGGGAGTAGATACGTATCGCGCGTGGCCAGAGTCCGGCGCAGGGTCGGATTGTCTTCGAGCAACTCCTGCTGTCCGGTGACAAGCAATATCTGTTGCGTAGTGCGCTCGTGCTCTTCGGTGATGGCGTCGAAAACGTGATGCAAATCCGCGGGCACCAGACGATCGACGTACTGCTTGGCAACCTCGAGATCTGTCTTCACCAGTGTCATGGCGACGTTTGAGATGAAGTTCGCGAAGAAGTGCCAGTTCTCATACATGTCGGTGAGTTCGGCGTCGAAGCCGGCTGCTCGCACCGCCTCCAGGCCGGAGCCAACACCGAACCAACCGGGAACGATCTGTCGCGACTGAGTCCAACCGAACACCCAGGGAATCGCTCGCAGATCGTTGATGCCGCTGCTGCCGTCCGGACGTCGTGCCGGTCGCGATCCGAGGTGCATCGCTCCGAACTCTTCGACCGGTGTGGACAACGAGAAATAGTGAGGTAGGTCGGGATCCTCGACCAGGGCGCGGTAACTCGATTGAGCATGCGTGGACATGGTGTCCATCACGTCATCCCAGCGCGCGATCTGACTTTCCGACTGTCGTGAGTGACGGTGCAGAAGGGACGCATCGAGTACCGCCGCGACCATCTGCTCGAGATTGTCGCGAGCTAGGGCCGGAACGAGGTACTTGTCGCTGATTACCTCTCCTTGCTCGGTGACCTTGATCTGACCGTCGAGCACGCCCCATGGCTGGGCCAGGATCGCCTCGTACGTGGGCCCGCCGCCGCGGCCTACCGTTCCTCCGCGACCGTGGAAAAGGCGCAGGCGGACACCGTGCCGAGCCGTGACGTCTCGTAGTCGGCGCTGAGCGAGGTGAATCTCCCACTGTGACGATGTGATTCCGGCATCCTTATTGGAGTCGGAGTAACCCAACATGACCTCTTGCACATCACCCCGCGAGGCAACGAGGGATCGATAGACCGGATGCTGCAGCAGCTGATCGATGATGACGTCGGCATTGCGCAGCTCCTCGGCCGTCTCCAGCAATGGAACGAAGCCGACTCGAGATGTCCCCGTGGATGTGTTCACCAAGCCTGTCTCGCGTGCCAGCACCACGGCGGCCAGGATGTCGTCGGCGCCTCGAGTCATGGACACGATGACGGATTCAATGGGTCGGGTTCCGTAGGTATCGAGTAGATCGCGGACGGTTTCCATGGTCCGGTAGGTCACCGTAGCGGCCTCATCAAGCGCCGGTGGTTGTGGAGACAATGGCCGGAGAGCACTGAGCTCGTCTGCCAAGAGCGTCGTGCGTTCCTCGCGATCAAGATCGTCGTAGCCGAAACCGAGACGCTCGAAAAGTTGCCGGAGGGTGTCATGGAACTTCTGCGCGTGCTCGCGTATGTCCAAAGTGGCGAGCGGTAACCCAATTGACGCGACCACTCGGATGGACTGATCCAGAATTCCGTGTGCTGCTAGTTGACCGCGGTGCTGGAGAAGATCGTCACGGATCAAAAGAAGGTCAGCGAGAAGTTCTCGGGTGCTGTCGTAGTCGCGTCCAACTCGGTGTGGCCCCCGGTCGTGCAAGCGCTCTCGCGTGAGTCGCAGACGCATTCGGATGATAGTGAGTTTGAGTCGAACCGGTTCTTCAGCGTTGATCCGCAGAAAGCGTGGATCGAGATCTGGAAGGAAGCGCAAGTCGGATTCGACAGAGTCGCGGAGCGCGTCACTGGCGCCGGCAATGCGTTCGGAGATAGACAGATCTTCCAGCAAACGATCGATGTGTGGCATCAGGTTCAGTACTGCGTGATCACGCTGAAAACGAACCACATCGGCCGTCACATCGGGTGTGACGAAGGGGTTGCCGTCTCGATCGCCTCCGATCCACGACCCGAAGCTGACCGGACGCGCATCGGGAGGCAGTTCGACTCCGAGATCTCGGAATGAATTGGCAAGGTCATCGAGAACTTGCGCGAGGGGGCCTCGGGTGAGGTCGTCGAGGTAGTAAAGGGCATTGCGTGCTTCATCGAGAACCTGCGGCCGCTCGAGTCGCAGTTCATCGGTTTGCCAGAGCAGATCGATGACTTGAGCCAGGCGACGCTCGCGTTCGCGATCCGACAACCCTTGATCGAGAAGCACATCGGCTATCCGACGTAGTTTGACCAGCACCGAGCGTCGAGCGGCCTCTGTCGGGTGGGCAGTGAAGACGGGTCTGACCGACATTGCCGATGCCATCTGTCCCACCAAGGCGGGGTCGAGGTTGGCCTCCCGCGCCGCGTCGACGACGCGATGAAGTGGACCGGAATGCACGCGTCTATCGGCCTGCGCGTCGTGAGCGCGCTCGACCTGCTCCGCCACGTTGGCCAGATCGAAGTAAATCGAGAACGAGCGGGCCAACGTCGTTGCCGTGGCGACGTCTACGGAATCAAGAACTGTGGCAGCTGCGGCAGGGTCGCTGCGGACAGCCAACCGCACGGACTCGACCATCTCCAGCAGGGCGTCACCTTCCTGCCGGGCAAGCGTTTGGCCCAGGAGATCGCCGAGCATGCGGATGTGTGTCCGTAGGCGGGCACCTTCAGACTCTGAGTCCATGGGTCCGAATTGTTCCGTATCGCTTATTTCCCTGAGGTTTCGCGGTGGGCGTACCCCGCCAGGGGTGGCCGTGGTCGCGCTATCGGCCACCATGCGGG
>LULI01000575.1_pt1 | contig 10787 bp, 12 predicted proteins | sample 728191 | NCBI WGS metagenome assembly LULI01 (sample SAMN03860293, study PRJNA289734) | marine metagenome | biome: seawater column; feature: ocean; material: water; isolation source: Red Sea water column Station 169 - depth 50m | place: Saudi Arabia: Red Sea | collected 2011-10-15 | depth 50 m | reverse complement strand
AAACCATATTTTACCTACCAAAGGTGCAGGAAAATATACCGGTGGTTTGTTTGTTGGAAAATTTATTAAAACATTAAGTTTTCAAAGAATGACTAAAGAATCCACCAAAGAAGTAGGCGCAGCATGTGCAAGAATTTCAAGATATGAAGGTATGGAAGCTCATGCAAGAACTGGAGATGTGAGGCTAAGAAAGTACGGATTTCAAAATTAGTTTTATTAAACTCTTGAAAATAATAAAAGTGTTACTCCTAAGACAAAAATTATAATACCCATTATTTCCATTACTTTTACTTTTTCCTTAAAGAAATATCTTGAAGAAAAATAACTAAATAGTAATTCAATTTGACCAACAGCTCTGACAAATGATGCTTGAATTAATGTGAAAGCATAAAACCATGATAAAGATGCAAAAAAACCACCTAAGCCAATTAACATACAATCATATTTATCCTTATAGAGTTTTCTAAATTCTTTTTTTTCAAATATTAAGAGATATATGGTTAAAATTATTGTTGGAATTAAAAGGCCAAATAACAAGGTTGATATTACTTTTTCAAAGTTTGACTCAAAATTTTCTAAGGAAAGCGCTGCAGATCTAAAATAAACAATGCTCAGAGCTAAGAATAAACCTGAGATCAATCCAATTAATGTGGTTTTAGAAAAAATATTTTGGAAAAAAAATTTTAGATTTTTAATTGATAAAATTATTACACCTAGCGTTGATATTATAATTCCACTAATCCCTACTAAGTTTAACTTTTCATTAAGTATTAAATATTCAAATATAGCAACTTGTACAACTTCAGTAAAGCTAAAGGTAATGCAAAAGAAAACCTTACATATGTTGATGCAATAGTCGATACATCTTTATTTATTTTTTTCTGGAATGATGATCTTAAGTTTTGAAAGAAAGCAGCGATGATTGTAACTATAATCCAATTCATTGAGAGTAAAATTTATTGAGTTTTCAAAGAACTTTAAATTCTTCTTCCATTTTCATCAAATATAAAAATTTCTTTAACATCAAATTTAAGTTCGTTTTGAAAATCTACCTGACTAGATATTTTTGCACTAAGCTCTAAATTATCATTACTCATGTAAACTATTTTTTCATTTCCTAAATTTTCTACTAATTCAATTTTAGGTTTAAATTTAAATTCAGATGACTCTGACGTATTAAAGTGTTCAGGTCTAATACCAACAGAATAATTTCTTTTATTAAATTTTATTTTCTCAAAAGTTATTTCATTACCTAAAAAGTTAATTTTATTTTCTGAAATTATATTTTCATTTTTTAAAGGTAAAATATTCATTTTTGGTGTCCCAATAAATTGAGCTACGAAAATATTTGTTGGATTATTGTAAATTTCATCAGGAGTTCCTACTTGTTCAATATTTCCATGATTTAGAATTACAATTCTATCAGCTAAAGTCATCGCCTCTACTTGATCATGAGTAACATAGATCATATTCGTTTTGATTTGATTGTGAAGCTTTGAAATTTCTACCCTCATCTCTGCTCTTAAAGCTGCATCCAAGTTAGATAAAGGCTCATCAAATAAAAATATTTTGGGATTTCTGGTAATTGCACGTCCAATAGCAACTCTTTGCCTTTGCCCTCCAGATAATTGCTTGGGTTTTCTTTCAAGCAATTCCTCAATTTTTAAAATTTTAGCTGCTTGCATAACTTTTGTTTCAATTTCTTCCTTAGATTTCTTTTCAATCTTCAGTCCAAATGACATGTTTTCATAAACATTCATATGTGGATAAAGAGCATAAGATTGAAATACCATTGCAGTTTGTCTTTTTGAGGGATGAAGGTCATTAATTTTTTGATCATTTATAAATATTTCACCCTCATCAATTTTTTCTAAACCTGCTATCATTCTTAATAAAGTTGATTTTCCACAGCCAGATGGGCCAACTAATACAAGAAATTCGTCATCTTTTCCTATTAGGTTGAAATCAGTTATAATCTTGTTTGATCCGAATGATTTATGAACGCCTGCGAATTTTATATTTGCCATTTCAACTTTTAACTTTTTCTAAAATATCTAAGCCTATTTGTTTTAAAATATGAAGTATATCAATTGGTACCCAATTTTCACGAATTTTTCCTTCATCATGATGATAAAAATCCATAACTCTCATCGAGAGTTTTTGATTATTTGCTGTAAAACCTAACCAATCATTTGATCCATAATAAGCCTCTAAACTATGCCAACCAGCACATAAAGAAAATTTACCATCCCCTATTTCACAATAATGACCAAGTTTGAAATAATCTCTTTCAGTAAATGATTTTCTAAATGGCAACTGATGCATATCAATAAAACCCTCTAAAGATCTTGAGGTACCAATCCCACATGGTCCATACCATATCATTTTATCATGCCAATATTCTCTTTGAGGATGATCTATTAATCTTTTTTTTAATTCTTTATCAGGCAGGTTCTCTTTTTCAGGTTTAAAATTAAGACTTCTATTCATTGAAAGAGCTTGTCTCAAATTTGAATTTGAAATTTCAACATCTTTTTCAAAAAAATTTACACCATCAGTATTTATTGGGGGTAACCAAGCTCCTTCAGATCCTCTCGATGGATTGATTGGAAAAATACCACATTGTCTTAAGAAATCTATAACATCAATTAAAATATGACTTTCAACTATTTTGTCTTCTTTAAGTTCATGTATTTCACAACATCTAAGATTAATCATTTTAAAATTTGGTTTAATCCCTAACCATGACTTTTTAAAGTATCCAGATAACGTTGAATATGACCCTACTAAAATTTTATCCCTAAAAGCTCCCCCTACTACAATGTTTTCTCTTCTTTCTAAATCTGGGAAGGCTTCTAGTAATGGTGTCCAGAGCTTCTCTTTTAAATTTTTTATTCCAACAAACTCATTTAAAGGATGAAAACAATTGACCTTTACATCGTTTATAAAAACCTTGTCTAAACTTTTATCTATTTGTTTCAATCCTAAATTTACAATTTGATTTAAATAGGTTCTAACTAAATTTTTATTTCGAAAATTTTGTTCTGGTGAGAGAACAATATCTTTTATATTTGTTTTAGTTTTAAGTCCTGTATCAAATTGCTCTATTTGCATATATTTATTTATTGGAAATATTCGTGTATCACAATATTATAACTAAAAAAATATGAATATTAGACTTGCTAAATTTAAGGAATTAACTCCAAGCACTTTACCCTTTGTTGAAGGTAAATTGGAAGGTCATAAAGAGAGAAAAAATTATTCTATTTTAGGGCCAGGTGTTGCTGAAGATACAAATCAATCAATAAAAATATCAGAAAGACATGGATTTAATTTGGGCGCTGTTTCTGCAAAACCCTTTAATGGTTCTGGCCTTCATAGCCATTTGACTGCCGAAGTATTCATAATTTATTCAGGTAAATGGAGGTTTTATTGGGGTTCAAAAGGCGGAGATGAAACAATATTAAATGCAGGGGATATTATATCTATGCCTACAAATATGTTTAGAGCATTTGAAAATGTAGGAGATGAAGAGGGTTTTATTTTTGTTGTTCTTGGTGGAGATGATCCTGGAATTGTTACTTGGATACCTGAAGTTCTAAAAAAAGCAAAACAAACAGGTATGGCGCTATTAGATGATAATTCTTTGATTGATTTAAATAGTCAAGAAATCCCAAACGGTAGAAAATTACTTAAACCTATATCTAAGGATGAAATTATAAAATTTGACAATTATAAGCTAGAACAATTACAAAAAAATATATGTGAGACTAGCAAAAGACTAAAGCATGAAATTAATATTGGAGATAATGTAAAAATTTCACATATTTTAGGTAACAAATTTCAAAATAAATCAATAACGCCAATTATAAAACAGGATACTGGATTTAGCTTAAGCACTTTAAAATCTACAATAGGAAAAGTTGAAAATTTAAAATTTGACAAACCTACAATTTTTTTTTCACAAAAAGGAAAATGGAATATTCAAACAGACAATTCTTCCTTTGAATTAGATTATAAAGACACATTTTCAGTTCCAGTTGGATCCAACATTAGTATTCAAATTGACGAAAAAAATGAGTCACTACTTAATTGTGTGTCAAAAATATAATGAAAGGTTTTGATAAGAAATACAAAGACTTTCCTGACTATATATTAAAAATAACTGAGCAAATTTGGGAAGGTAAAGATGTAGAGTCTATTGGTAAATTTTATACAAAAGATATACCAGTAAGATCACCTTTTGGTGTTACTTATGGCAGCAAACCAGTTATAGACGCAACATATGCAACTTTAAAAGAATTTCCTAACAGACAATTGTTAGGTGAAGATGTGATTTGGAATGGTAATGACGAAATTGGATATCATTCTTCCCATAGAATATTAAGCAAAGGCACCCATCTAGGTAATGGTTTTTACGGTAAACCTAGTGGAAAAAATATTTATTATAGAGTAATTGCTGATTGTGCATGTAAAGAAAATCAAGTTTATGACGAGTGGATTGTTAGAGATCAAGGAGCAATGGTAAGACAGATTGGTTACTCTCCAAAAGAATTTGCAAAGAAAATAATAGAAAGTGAAGGGGGAATTTTAACTGCATCCAAGTTATTCAATTGTGAAACTGATAAAAGCTCGAATTATGAAGCTGAGAGATATAAAAAAGGATCAAAAGCTGAAAAATATACAGAAATACTTAAAAATATTTTTAATAATACCTATAATTTTGAGGGCTATGATAGAGCTGCTAATATTTTTTGGCCTGGAAATGTAATTAGCCATGGAAGAGAGGGTATTAAAGAAAAATGGATTTCTTTAAAATCAATATTTTCAAACATAAAATTTACTATAGAACATGTAGGTTTTTTAGAGGAAGCAGGTCAAAACCCAAGGGTATCAGTTAGATGGTTTTTAGAAGGCGCTCACAGTAACGAAAGTAAGGATTATGACAAACCCTCAAATAAAAAAATATTTATAATGGGAATTAATCATGCAGAATTTTACTCCAACTCTATTATAAGGGAGTGGGTGTTATTTGATGAAGTTGCTATATGGAAACAAATTTTATTAAATCATGGTTAAAATAAAAACTACACATGTTGGAAGTTTGCCCAGGTCAAATGAACTCTCAAGTCTTTTAGCATCAAAGGATAATAAAGAGGAAATTAGCATAGAAAAATTTGACGAAGTTGTAAGGAAAAATGTTTTAGAAGTTGTAAAAAAACAAATTAACACAGGAATTGATATTGTAAGTGACGGAGAAATGTCAAAAATAAGTTATGCTACATACATTAAAGATAGAGTTAATGGTTTTTCTGGTGAAAGTGAGAGAAAAGCTCCAAAAGATTTAGATGATTTTCCATCTTTTAAAAAAAAACTAGTTCAATCTGGAGGAACCCCTACATATAAAAGACCTTGTTGCACAAGTGAATTAAAAGTAAAAGATAATGTTTCGATTAGTAAAGATATAATTAATTTTAAAGATGCATTAAATAAAAATTCTCATAGTGAAGGGTTTATGAATTCTCCATCTCCAGGAGTTATTTGTAACTTTCTGCCCAATAAATTTTATAAAAATGATGATGAATATTTAGAAAAGCTTTCAGATATTATGAAATTTGAATATGAAAAAATTATTGACAGTGGTCTTTCTCTTCAGATCGATTGTCCTGACCTCGCTCTATCAAGACATATGATATATAAAGATATTTCAGAGCAAAATTTTTTAGAGAGAGCTAATAAACATGTTGAAGTTTTAAATAAGTCACTAGAAAATATTGATCCATCTAAAGTAAGAATGCATATTTGTTGGGGAAATTATGAAGGACCTCATACACATGATATTGGGTTAAACAAAATTATTGAGATAGCTTTTAAAGCTAAAATAAATAAGTATTTGATAGAGTCTGCTAACCCTAGACATGCTCATGAATGGGAAGTATTTGAAAATATAAAACTACCAAAAGATAAGATTATTATTCCTGGAGTAATAGAGTCCACGAGTAATTTTATTGAACATCCAGATGTTGTAAAACATAGAATTTTAGTCTTTTCTAAAGTAATAGATCCTAGTCAATTAATGGCTGGCACTGATTGTGGTTTTGGCACATTTGCAGGATTTGGAAATGTTGATGAGAATATAGCTTATAAAAAACTTGAGTCACTTGTGATTGGATCAAGACTTGCGTCAAAAGTGATTTAAATATCTCTTTTATTAGATAATCCTTAAAGATATATTTTATTAGAATAATTATAAACAACAAAAAAAAGAGAGATAATATGAGAAAAATACTAATAACCTTATTGTTCGCCCTTTTTGGAACAACAGCAAATGCCGATGGGCATTGCAGTAAACCAAGTGGTTCAATAAATATTTTAGCAAATGATTTTCCTGCGTTAAGAACTTTTGTAGAAACAGCTAAAGGATGTAAAGGAAGTGCAGATTTTAAAGTTACTCACTCATCTGAACACAACAAAATAGCTGTTCCAGCTTTAACTGCAAACCCTTCTGAATTTTCGGCAAGAATTGCAGCTAATAGTTCAATTGTTCCTTTAATGAATCAAGATTTAATTAGACCTATGGATGATCTAGTTAAAAAATATGGAAAAGGAATACAAGACTCACAATTAATAACAATTGATGGAAAAGTTATGGCTGTTGCTTTTATGGCAAACACCCAACATTTGTATTACAGAGAAGATGTTTTAAAAGAATTAGGTATACCTGTGCCTAAAACTTACGAAGAGGTTGTTGCAGCATCTGAAAAAATAAGAGCTTCAGGTAAAATGCAACATCCATATGCAGCTGCGTATAAAGCTGGATGGAATTTAGCTGAAGAATTTGTAAACATGTTCATTGGTCATGGGGGTGAATTCTTTAAAGCTGGAACTGCTGAGCCAAATATCAATAATGCAAAAGGTGTGGCTACACTAAACATGTTAAAAAAATTAGCGAGTTTAAGTAATCCTGATTATCTAACTCACGATAGTGAAGCAATTAAAGTTGAGTGGGAGTCTGGAAAAGTTGCTCTTATGACATTATGGGCATCAAGATCTGGAACTTTATTAGATGATGAAGGTGATGCAAAAATTACTGCAGCAACTAAATTAACAGGGCCAGCAACTGTTGGCGGAGGAAATATTCCTGCAGCTACATTATGGTGGGATGGATTTACTTTAGCAAAAAATAGATCTGACAGTGATGCAGAAGCAACTTTTATTGCTTTAGCTCACGCTGCTTCAAATAAAAAAATGGTTGCAGACGCTGCTGACCAAGCTGTTTGGTTAGTTGAGGGTTTTGTACCAGGACCAAAATCTATTGGTGTAATTGAGGCTGTAAAAATGGGAGCCAAACCTTATCCTATGTTACCACAAATGGGTTTAATGCATGGTGCATTAGGAAGTGAAATAGTTGAGTTCTTACAAGGTAAAGAATCTGCAGAACAAGCATTGAAAGATGTGGAAGCTGCTTACATCAGTAAAGCTAAAGAACAAGGCTTTCTATAAAACAAATATTTAAGTGGGGATTTAATCCCCACTTAATTTAAAATGCCAAATAAAACTTTTTTCTGGTTTTTCTTGCCAACTGGATTGGCAATGATTTTATTTATTGGTCTGCCAATTATATCTACTGGCATTCAATCTTTCTATGCCCAACATGATCAAGTAGTAAAAGAAGTAAAAAAATGTGATCCATTTGGTTGTACGGTTTCAATAGTAGTTGATCAAGAAGCAACCTCTATATTAAGAGATGAAAAACCTTTAGGTAAATTTAATGGATTTGGCACTTATGTAGATAGAAATCACTTGGCTATTGAGCAAATTTCTGATTTTTGGAAAGAAACTGACTCATTTGGAGAATTTATCAATCAAGTTACAAATTTGCCTTTTTATAAAGCTCTTTTGTTTACTTTAACGTATTGTTTATTTGTAACTCCCAATGTTTTGTTACTAGGTTTCATTATAGCATTAAGTTTAAATGCAATATCCAGAAAAATAAGAGGCCCACTAATATTTGGTACAATATTACCAATGATAGTTACTCCATTAGTAGGATCTCTCGTTTTATTTTGGATGATTGATGCAGAAGGTATTATTGGTGCAAATTTACAATTAATGATGGAAGATCCATATTTATCATTAAAATCATCTAGAACGCTTACATGGATAACGATAATTATCTATGGAATTTGGCATCACTCTCCTTTTGCTTTTGTAGTTTTTTATGCTGCATTACAAACTGTGCCTCAAGAACCTGTTGAGGCAGCAATTATTGATGGAGCGTCAAGATACCAGAGAATTAGACATATTGTGTTGCCACATATTTATCCAGTTGTTACTTTTGTGGCTTTAATATCATTAATGGATAATTTTAGAGTCTTTGAACCAATAATTGGTTTTAGTGCTGAAGGAAGTGCTCAATCTTTATCATGGTTAATCTATGATAATTTAGTTAATGAAGAAGTAATTTTATTTGGATCTGCAGCAGCAACCTCAATGATGACTATTATTGGAATAGCCATATTGCTTGCACCAGTATTAATTAGGACTTGGAAAGAATTTAGGACGGCAAGATAATGGAATATGGTTTAGACAAAAGATCAAACGCTCTTAAAACATTTAATACAACTTTTATAATCATTTGGTTATTAATTGCATGCTTTCCATTTATTTGGACTTTCTGGGGATCGTTTAAAGTAAGAGCAGATTTTTTTTCCAGAGCTGATTGGTGGTATGCAATCTCAGCATTTAATACTTTATTAGAAACAGGCGGTCAGTTTACTTCAAAAGCATATTCTGAAGCTTGGACTGAAGGTGAGTTTTGGAAAGCATCAAGAAATACGATTATAGTAACGGTTTTTGTTGTCTCTATATCGCTATTTTTAGGAACTTTAGGAGCTTATGCTTTATCTAGATCTACTGAAAGATATGCATTTTGGATATTAATTGCAGCATTAATTTTTAGAGCGATGCCACATATTACTTTAGTCTCTGGGTATCTTTTTCCTTTTTTTGAATTACAAATTTGGGGAATCTTACCAACCACAATTGTAGTTTTAGTTGCGATCAATCAACCTTTTACATTATGGCTTCTCTACTCTTTCTTTAAAACTGTTCCTAAAGAATTAGATGAAAGTGCGTTAATAGATGGTTGCTCATATTTTCAAGCATTCAGATATATAATCATGCCAGTGATGTGGCCTGGAGTAATTACAGCTGGTTTGTTTAGTCTTATGTTGGCTTACAACGACTTTACAGTCACTGCATTATTATTAAATCAAGAAAACCACACAATGGTTCCAAAAATACAAAGTTATCTTGGTACTAATCAACATGAAGGTAATTTAATGTGGGCTGTTTCAGCAGTTGTGTCTGCAACCGCACCATTGTTTATGTTAGTCATGTTTTTTCAAAGACAAGTAATAAGTGGCTTAACCACTGGTGCTGTTAAAGGGTAATGGCAATCAAAGCCATATTATTTGGTTCTATTGGCACGATAGTAGAAACATCAAATATTCAAAGAAATTGCTTTAATTCAGCTTTTAAAATCTCAGGATTAAAATGGTATTGGAGTAAAAAATTGTATCAATCAATGTTAAAAAAATCTGGAGGCGAAAAGTAATTAATGTAATCAAATATTGTAAAAAAAATAAAATTAAGATTGGCTTTGTAACCTCTACTACAAAAAATAATATTGATGCAGTATTTATATCTTTAAATAAATATTTAAAAAAAAGTGATTTTAATTACATCGGACACAACAAAATTATAAAAAACTTTAATAATAAAACTGATATTTACTTACATTGTCTAAAAAAATTAAAACTTTCAAATAAAGATTGTTTAGCAATTGAAGATACAGAGATTAGTTTAAAATATGCTAAAAAAGCTAAATTAAGATGTGTTGCCTTCCCGGGCGATTATCACCGCTCCGGGAAGTACAAGGATTCATTTATAAAAGTTAAACGTCTTAACTCAAAAATATTTGCTGATTTATAGTTGGTCTATTAAACCTGGTGCTAATTTCTTAGACTTTGATGAAAATCTTAACTTTTTAATAGCATCTAGGTTAGATTTATCGTCTCCAACAACCACAAAACCAATCATTCCCATATTTTTGTGTGGTGTACACCAGTAAGCATAAATTCCTGGGACCTCGAACTTGTATTCAACATCCTTATTAAACTTTGATTTAAACTTACCAACTCCATCTGGTACACCCTTTTTTATGAATTCAACGTTATGTCCTTTATCTGTTGCCTTCCAAAGAACTGTATCACCAGGGTTAACTCTTACTATTTTAGGCTCAAAAACATTTGATTCTTTATCAAGCCTATTAAGCATTTCCACTGTTACATCCGCACCTAAAGCTATATTCGTAAAAAATATACTGATTAATATTATAAATGAACTTGTTAATTTATTATATTTAGTCATAGCGCTGATATATTCTTTTAAAGTCAATAAACAATAACTATATGGTGTAACAAGTTGACACGTCTTTAATTGGTTTTATCTAATAATCTATCAGCCCTCAGAGTAGTGAAAATTATTATTATTAAAAATGGGATACACAATATGTTCATTATTTTCCAACTTGTGAAACTTAAAACAATACCTGCTGTTAAACTTGCAGTAGCTTGAACTGAAAAAACTATAAAATCGTTAAAACCCTGTGCTCTAAATCTTTCTTCTTCTTTATAGTTTAAAACTAATAAACTTGTTCCAGATATAAACAGAAAGTTCCACCCAAGACCCAAAAAAATTAATGAAAAAAGATAATTTATGAC
>LULI01000567.1_pt1 | contig 10798 bp, 11 predicted proteins | sample 728191 | NCBI WGS metagenome assembly LULI01 (sample SAMN03860293, study PRJNA289734) | marine metagenome | biome: seawater column; feature: ocean; material: water; isolation source: Red Sea water column Station 169 - depth 50m | place: Saudi Arabia: Red Sea | collected 2011-10-15 | depth 50 m | reverse complement strand
GCACCAGCTGAAGAGGCTCCTGCTGAAGAAGCTCCTGTAGAAGAAGCACCAGCTGAAGAGGCTCCTGCTGAAGAAGAAGCTCCTGCTGAAGAAGAATCTGAGGAAAAAGATTCTTCAGAAAATGAATCAAAGTAATCTTATTTGCATCGGTTCTATAGGCAAGCCTAGAGGTTTAAAGGGTGAGTTTTTTCTAAATTCCTTTTGTAATCCTGCTGACAATATTGTTACTTACCGACCTTTAATAACAATCGAAGATAATAATGTGCATAAGATTGAGTATATAAAGAAATCTCATAATAAGTTTGTTTCAAAAATTGTAAATGTATCTGATCTTGACCAAATTAAGTTATTCACCAACAAAAAACTTTACATAAAAAACTCTGATCTTCCAAAGCTCTCTGATAAAGAAGTTTATTGGCATGAGCTTAAAGGCATGAATGTTTTTGTTCATAAGACAAATGAAAATCTTGGTGTTGTTAAAGAAATGAATAATTTTGGTTCAGATGATTGCTTGGTAATAGCTAGCACAAAAGATTCAATTGATAACAAAGAAAGACTAATTCCTTTTATTAAAGATAAATTTATAAATCATATTGATAAAACAAATAAGATTATATACGTAGATTGGCAAAAAGATTTCTGATTATGAATATTAATATCTTAACTATATTTCCTGAAATATTTGATGCACTTAATTTTGGAGTAGTATCAAAATCTTTAGACAAAGAGTTATTAAAAGTAAAAACTTTTGATATAAGAAAGAATTCAATAAACAAACATGATCAAGTTGATTCTAAGCCTTATGGTGGTGGAGAAGGAATGGTGATGATGGCTGAACCAATAATTAGTACTCTTAAAGAAATTGATAATAAAAATACTGGAAAAATAATTTATTTATCTCCCCAAGGAAAAAAACTTAATCAAGAAAAAGTTCAATCTTTATCTAAATTAAAAAATATCACTCTAATCTGTGGAAGGTATGAAGGAATAGATCAAAGAGTTATAGATGAATATGTTGATGAGGAGCTATCAATCGGAGACTTCATTTTATCTGGAGGTGAATATGCTGCAATTTGTATAATTGATGCGATATCAAGACATATTCCAGGAACATTAGGTAACAAAAACTCTTATTTAAAGGATACTTTTTCAAACGGACTCTTAAAATGGGATATATATGCTAAGCCTGAAAAATTAGGTTCATTAAAGGTTCCTGAAGTACTTCTTTCAGGAAATCATAAAGAAATTATAAAATGGAGGGAGGAAAATTCTTTACTTAATACTTTTTTGAAAAGACCAGATCTATTCGAGAAAATAAAATTATCAAAAAAACAAAAAAAACTCTTGGAAGAATTGGCATCTAAGGCTATCCTATAGGCCTTTTTAGGCGAATATTATGAGTGATAATAAAGATAATAAGAAACAAGGCTTTTTTTCCAAACTTTTTGGAGGATCTTCATCGCCTAATGAAAACAACATTCAAGAAAAAACATCTGAAAATAAAAGTGAAATTCCTTCAAAGTCAGCTTTAAATAAGATGAAAAAGGCTGATATTATAAGCATCGCCAAAGATAAAGGGCTAGATTTAGATATTAAATTAACAAAAGCTATGCTTTTGGAAAAATGGGAAAATCACTTTAACCAAGATGCTGAATTATCAAGTAACATTTCAAAGGAAGCACAAGCTGAAGAAGATGTTCCTGCTAAAGAAGCTCCTGTAAAAGAAGAAGCACCAGCTGAAGAAGAGGCTCCTGCTGAAGAGGCTCCTACAGAAGAAGAAGTACCAGCTGAAGAAGAGGCTCCTGCTGAAGAGGCAGTTCTAGCACATAAAAACTTAATCAATTTTTTATTAATTCTTATGAGGAATTTAATAATGGAATACAATGCAGCATTAGAAGCGGTTGTTTCTTTGTCTTATCGTGACAAATTGCGTTTAGCTCAACTGTTAATCCAACTAGCACGAAAAGAAGAGGAAGAACAATCTGTAAAAGTATCTTTAGAGGAAAAAACTCCTGCTCAAATCATTAAAAACTTTGAAACTAAGCAATTAAAAGAGGATACTCCAGACTTTAGACCTGGTGATACTGTTGCAGTGTCTGTAAAGGTTAAAGAGGGTGATAGAGTAAGATTGCAGGTATTTGAAGGAGTTGTTATGGGTATAAAAAATGCCGGATTAAATTCTTCTTTTATTGTTAGAAAGATTTCTAGTGGTATAGGTGTTGAGAGAACATTTCAGTTACATAGTCCCATGATAGAATCTATCTCAGTTAAAAGGAAAGGCGACGTTCGACAAGCAAAACTATTTTATTTGAGAGAAAGATCTGGAAAATCTGCAAGAATAAAAGAAAGACTAGATTAGAAAAATGCAAACCCCTAATAAAGAAGACCAAAATCTTAGGTCTTTCTTTAACTTTTTAATAATTGAAAAAGGCCTATCAAAGAACACTGTTAAAGCATATGAGACCGACATTAAAGGTTTTATAAAGTGGATAAACAAAAATAATAAACAAAGTTTGCTAAATATTAAAGAAAGTAGCGTAAATCAATATATATCTTATTTATTTAGCTTAAAGCTAAAGAGTTCTTCAGTAAATCGTAAAATATCATCTTTAAAATCTTTTTATTTATTTTTACTAAAAAAGAAACTCATTAGATACTCACCCTTTAGTGAAGTAATTTCACCAAAGCAAGAAAAATATCTACCTGCTTCAATGTCAGAAAGCGAAGTTGAAAAATTATTAAATAGTCCAGATCCTTCTAAGGAAATAGAGCAAAGAGATAAAGCCATGATTGAAATGCTTTATGCTACTGGCATGAGAATTTCAGAATTAGTTAACTTAAAAATAACAGATATAGATATGAATAGATCTGTAATAAAAGTAATGGGTAAAGGTTCAAAAGAAAGATTAATACCATTCGGAGAATCAGCATCTGAGGCACTGTTTAATTATCTAAAGATAAGAAAAGATTCATCGTCTAAAGAAGTTTTTATTTCTAATAGAGGTAAAAAGATTACCAGAGTAGCTTTTTGGCAAAGAATTAAAGTTTATTTACTAAGGGAAAATTTAAAGATTTCAATTTCACCACATACCCTTAGACATGCATTTGCAACACACTTATTAAATAGGGGCGCTGATCTGCGATCAGTTCAGCTTTTACTAGGCCATAGTGACTTATCTACAACTCAAATATATACTCACATTGCAAAACAAAGATTGGGAGATGTTTTAAAAAAACATCATCCAAGAGGATAAGTAATGTTTAAGCTAAATATATTTACAGTATTATTTTTTTCAATTTTTATCATTTCAGATGAAAATTTAATTAATGAAAAAATAACAACTATTTTGCCGCCAGGAACTAATATTGAATCAATTGAATTATCAGAATTTCCAGGAATCTATAAGGTTTACTATGGGGATCTTCAGCCTATATATGTTTCACAAAATGGAGATTTTTTTATTTATGGCGATATGTTTAATATAAGTTCAGATGGAATAATAAATTTAACTGATAAAGATATTCTTCAAAAACGTAAGCTTCTTATGCAAGAAATAAATAATGAAGAGCTTATTTCATTTAAAGCAAAGAATGAACTATTCACTGTTACTGTTTTTACTGATGTTGACTGCGGATATTGTAGAAAACTACATGACGAAATTACCACATATAATGAAGCAGGAATTACTGTTAATTATGCTGCTTTTCCAAGATCTGGGATTGGAACTGAAACCTTTTCTAAAATGGTAGGCGCATGGTGTTCAAACAATCCAAAAGAAAGCATTACAAAACTTAAAAATGGAAAAAAACTAAAGTTAAGTTTTTGCGATTCACAACCTGTTGCAAAACATTATGCTATTGGAAATAAAATAGGAGTTACTGGCACTCCTGCAATTGTTTCAAGTAACGGAGAGCTTTTACCTGGATATCATTCAGCTGAAGATTTACTCAGCAAACTAAAAGGTTAAATATGAATGAGTTAAAAATTGGAATATGTGGTTGGGGAAATGTAGCAACTGGCCTATATAAATCTATTCATAAAAATAAAAAACAAATTGAAGCGGCTGCTAATACAAAAATAGACATTGTTGTTATTGGTGCAAGAAGAGATAATCCAAAATGCGACCCAAAGGAAGTTAACATTGAAAGAGACATTTTTGATGTGCTCAATCATGATATTGATGTTATGGTTGAATTAATTGGTGGCGTGGATGTTGCCCGTGAATTAATTTTAGCCTCTATTGAAAAAGGCATCCATGTTATAACTGCCAATAAAGCAGTTCTATACCATCACGGCGATGAAATCTTTAGCAAAGCTGCAGCAAAAAATGTTCATGTATTGTTTGAGGCTTCAGTCTGTGCTGGAACTCCCATTATCAAAATGTTAAAAGAGGAATTAGCTGGAAATAGAATTAGTAAAATTTCTGGAATGTTAAATGGAACTTCAAACTTTATTCTTTCTCAAATGGAAGATGGTGCAGAATTTGATACAACCTTAAAAATTGCCCAGGATGAAGGTTATGCTGAACCTGATCCTAGCTTTGACATTGAAGGGATGGATGCTGCTCATAAAATTGGTATTCTTTCATCTATTGCCCTAGGAACACCACTTCCTCCAAAAGATTTTTATGTTGAAGGCATTACAGATATTGATTCTAAAGATTTTGAATACGCCAAAAATTTAGGTTTCACAATTAAACATTTAGCTGTAGCTGCTTTATCAGAAAAAAGCATTCAATTAAGAGCTCATCCAGTTCTTATAAGTTTAGATAGTTATCTTGCAGGTTTAAAAGGTGTTAGAAATGGAATTGAAATTGAAACTGATTTAATTGGTACATTACATGTTGCTGGCTCAGGTGCTGGACAAGAGTCAACCGCTTCTGGATTAATTTCTGATTTAATTCATTTGTCTAATTCCGATATTAATTTTTCCTCAACTGCTTTATTAGCATCTGAAGCAAATATTCAATCAATAAAAGAAATGAGATTTGGTTATTATTTTAGGATTAAAAGTACTTCAGGAGATATAGATTTAAAGGTTATTGAAAGTATCTTTGATGACAATCAAATCTCAATAAATTTAAATAAGTTTGATGATACAAATATTGTGGTCGTTACCGATCCATTTATAGATAGTTTGCAAGAACTAGTAGTGACAGCATTAAACAATTTAGATGCAATTGTTGGAGTAAAAACAATAAGAATAGAGCTTTAATTTAAAATGTTATTTCATAGCACTAGAGGCAAAGATAAAGACAAAACTTTTAAAGAAGTTTTGATGCAAGGCCTAGCAAGTGATGGCGGTTTATTTATGCCAGATTATTGGCCTGCTGTAGATTTAGAGCATTTAAAAAATTGTAATACATTTATTGACGTTGCTAAGCATATTGTTCCTTTATTTACTGATTCTTCATTTGACAGAAATGATGTTGAGGATATGTTGGACAATACATGGCATGATTTTGCTGAAAAGAATTTATTAAAAATAGTTGAAATCAATAAAACTGCATCAGTATTAGAATTATTCCATGGACCTACAGCTGCTTTCAAAGATTTTGGTCTTCAACTTGCTGCAGCTTTTTTTAATAAGACATTAGAGACTGAAAACAAAACAGCAATAGTTTTTGGTGCAACATCTGGTGACACTGGATCTGCAGCAATTGATGCATGCAAACATTTCAAATCAATAAAGAGTTTTATACTTATTCCAGAGGGCAATATGTCTGAAATTCAAAGAAAACAAATGACAACAGTAGACAAATCAAACGTTTTTCCAATCCTTGCTGATGGTACTTTTGATGATTGTCAGGATATTGTTAAAGAAGGCTTTAAACAAAGGAGCTTTTTAAAAAATGATCAATATTTATTGGCAGTTAATTCAATTAATTGGGTAAGAATTATTGGGCAAATTTGTTACTACTTTTATGCAGCATTAAGATCTAATAACCTTTCTCAGCCTTTAAATTTTTCTGTACCAACTGGAAATTTTGGGAATGTTTTTGCATGTTATTCTGCTTCAAAAATGGGATTACCACTTTCAAAAATTATCGTTGCGGTTAATAGCAATGATATATTGTATCGATTTTTTAAAGAAAATGATTATAGTAAAAGAGATGTAACTGAGACTATATCTCCCAGTATGGATATAAGTGTTGCAAGTAATTTTGAAAGATTATTATATGATTTCTATTTAGATCGAAATTCAAAAGTTTGTTCAGATATTTATTCTAATTTTCCTAAAACTGCCATAAATATTAATGAAGATGTATGGCAAAAGTCAGACGAATTATTTTTAAGTTATAGTGTTGACGATAATGCAACATACGCAACAATGAAATATTTTAAAAATGAATTTAATTATATTATAGATCCACATACTGCTATTGCGGCTGAAGCAGTTTTAAAGCTAAATGATTCATTGAGCGATAAGACATTAATTTTATCTACAGCTCACCCTGCAAAATTTCCAGATGCTCTCAAGAAAAGCAATATTTTGATGGAGGATATGCCTAAAAGATTAACAGATGATATTAATAAGAAAGAAATTGCTAAGAAGATAAGCACCTCAGATAATTCAATTTATGAATACATAAGAAGCAATAACTAGTTTATGGATATTCAAGAACTAAAGTTAACACTTTCAGATCTAAATGAAAGACTCAATGACATAAAGATTAATGTATATAAAATTGATTCAAAAAAAACAAGGCTTCAAGAAATTGAGTCTCAACTATCTCAAGAGAAAGTTTGGTCTAATTTAGAATTATCACAAAAGCTAAGCAAAGAGAAAACTGCAATAGAGAAAACAATCTCATCATATAATAATGTCTCAGCTAGATTATCTGACTGCCAAGTATTATTAGATGTTTCTGTTGAAGAAAATGACGATTCCTCATTTCAAGAAATTTTTGATGAGACGCTTAAATTAAATGATTTAGTTGAAGATTTAGAATTTAGTAGACTTTTTACAAACAAAATGGACTCTTCTTCAGCATATGTAGAAATTCAAGCAAGGTCTGGAGGTACTGAAGCACAAGATTGGGCTGAAATGCTTCTTAGAATGTATACAAAGTGGGCAGAGGGCAGAAACTTTTCAGCAAATCTTATTGAAATTTCTCATGGAGATGTGGCAGGAATTAAATCAGCTTCACTTCACGTTGATGGTGATTATGCTTACGGTTGGTTAAGAACTGAAACAGGAATTCACAGATTGGTAAGAAAATCTCCATTTGATTCTGGTAATAGAAGACATACATCATTTGCTTCTGTATTTATATCTCCAGAAATTGATGACTCAATTGAGATAAACATAAACAAAGCAGACATCAGAACTGATACATATAGAGCTTCAGGTGCAGGAGGACAACATGTAAATAAAACTGATTCAGCAGTGAGATTAACACATATTCCTACTGGTGTTGTAGCACAATCTCAGAGCGATCGTTCTCAGCATAAGAATAAAGAAAATGCATTAAAACAATTAAAATCTAAGCTTTACGAGTTAGAATTACAAAAACAAAATGAAGAACAGCAAATTCTTGAAGATAGTAAGTCTGATATAGGATGGGGAAGTCAAATCAGATCATATGTATTGGATCAATCAAGGATTAAGGATTTAAGAACCAATCATGAAACTGGTAATACTTCAGCTGTTTTGGATGGAGACTTAGATGATTTTATGAAATCATCATTGAAGGCAGGCGTTTAAATGGAAAAAGATAATATTGGTGGCGAAAAAGCCATTATTGAAGAAAGAAGAAAGAAGCTAGAACAACTTAGAGATAAGGGTGATGCTTATGGAAACTCATTCAAACCTCAAAATAATGCAAAGAGTCTTCATGAAGAATATGGAGCATTTTCTAAGGAAGAGCTTGCTGATAAAAATATTAAAAATATCTCCATAGCTGGTCGAATTGTTTTAAAAAGAGTTATGGGAAATGCTAGCTTTGCAACTTTAAGAGATGCGTCTGGAGATATTCAAATCTATGTGACAAAAAATAATGTAGAGGAGAGTGTTTACGAAGATTTTAAAACATGGGATCTAGGAGACATAGTTGGTGTTTCAGGCTCTTTATTTAGAACAAAAACAGATGAATTGACTATTGATGTGTGGGATCTTGAAATGATTACAAAATCTTTAAGGCCTATGCCAGAGAAATTTAAAGGCTTAACTGATATTGAAGCAAGATACAGGCAAAGATATCTTGACTTGATGACAAATAATTCAACTAAAGAAATTTTTATTAAACGGACAAAAATTATTGACTCAATGCGAAGAAAAATGAATGAAGTAGGGTATCTCGAAGTAGAAACTCCTATGATGCATCCTCTAGCAGGTGGTGCTGTGGCAAGACCATTTGTAACGCAGCACAACGCACTTGGACAAGATCTTTTTTTAAGAATAGCACCTGAACTTTACTTAAAAAGATTGCTTGTTGGCGGTTTTGAAAAAGTTTTTGAGATTAATAGAAGCTTTAGAAATGAAGGATTATCTACTAAGCATAATCCTGAATTCACTATGATGGAATGGTATGAGGCATATGCTTCAATGCAAGATCAAATGGATCTTACAAAAGATATTATTTTAAATGCTGCTTCAGCTGCAGGATGTAAAGAATCAATAGAATGGGATGAGAACAAAATTAATCTTGGCAACTTTAAACAATCAACACTCTCAGAACTTGTAGTTGAATATAATCCTGAATTAAAAGATAAAGACTTATCTGATAAAAAAATTCTTGAGCAGTATTTAAAGAGTATAAGTGTAAAAATTGAAAAAGCATGGGGTCCAGGCAGATTACTTTTAGAAATTTTTGAGGAAACAGTTGAATCCAAATTAATAGATCCAACTTTTGTAACCGAATACCCCGTTGAGGTTTCACCTCTTTCTAGAAGAAATGAACATAAACCAGATTTTGCAGATAGGTTTGAACTATTTATAGGTGGAAAAGAGTTTGCAAATGGTTTTTGTGAGTTAAATGACCCTGAATATCAAGCATCAAGATTTGAAGATCAGGTTGCAGCAAAAGATTCAGGTGATAAAGAGGCAATGGATTATGATCATGACTATATTACTGCATTAGAGCATGGTATGCCTCCTGCAGTAGGCGTTGGTATGGGAGTGGATAGATTGGTAATGTTATTGACTAATCAGTCCTCAATAAGGGATGTTTTGTTATTTCCTCAACTTAAGTCTTAGACTTGTATAGGCATTATTAAACTTTATGTTAGATTTAACGCTCGCTTTAACAGTTGGAGTTCCTCTAGCAATACTCATATATATTGTTAGATCAGATCGATTCCCAGAACCATCAGGTTTAGTTTTAAAAACCTTTTTTATAGGCGTAGCAATAATAATTCCTGCTGGATTCTTAAATAGTTTCATTGTAATTATGGAAAATTCTTCAGGATATGATTTATCTTTTTTAGCAGGATTTACCGAGGAACCGCTTAAATTTCTTGCCTTTATGCTTTTTGTCTTTTCTAAGACAGATTTTGATGAACCAATGGATGCTATTGTCTATGGAACAGTCATCTCCTTAGGCTTTGCTACTTATGAAAATATTGAGTATGTGTATCTAATGTATGGCGATCAATCATTTCAAATTGCTATTTTAAGAGCAATTAGCGCAATTCCACTTCATGCATCTTGTGGAGTAATTATGGGCTACTATATTGGTTTATATGCTTTTAAAGGAAAAAAAATAGAACTACTTAAAGCTTTAGTAATTCCGGTTTTTATTCATGCTCTGTATAACTTCTTAGCTGGATATGGTGGCGAATTAATATTTTTTGGATATCTTATTTGTGTTATTTATTTTGCTAACAAACTTCATAAAGAATTTGTATATGAGCAACAACTTAAAATTTCTGAAACAGAAACAAAACTAAGATAATTACAATTTACCACCGAAATTTATCAAAATTCTCTGGATTCGCCCAGCCTTTTGGGTTATTCCATGTTCGCTTGTTGTTATAGTTTTTTAGGTTATAAGAAAAGCACTTTAACTTATTAGTTGTATCTCTTAATTCAGTTTGAAGACCTAGTTTGAGCATCTTTTTATCTATTTCCTTGTCATTATTAAAGTCAGTAAAGACGACTATTTTTTGACTTAGTAAATTTTTAATTTTTCCAATATCAGTTTCAGAGAGATTTATATCGTCCAGCACAATATATAAATCATACATATCATTAATGTTTTCATTAAATTTTGGAGATATAAATATTGAATGGATATCTGTTTTCTCTAATCTATGTAAAAGTTTTGAAATATCATTTTTTGTTAGTAAAACTATATTTTCAGGATTTTCATCATCAATTATATTTGATATAAAGCTGTAAACTATTTTTTCTTTCTTTGTCATTTCATCAGATGTTTCACAGCATCTCTTTCAGAAAGAAGTTCATCAATTGATATCTGAAACTTTGACTTTCCAAAATCTGATAATGCAATATCTCTTTTTATATCAATAGTTCCATCACTTAGTGTTACTAGAGGAAAGCCACATATAATACCCTCAGGCACGTCATATGAGCCATCACTAGCAATTGCTGCACTAAATGAATTTCCTTCTTCTGTGGGGCTCTCACAAGCCATCACAGTGTCAATAGCTGCTTTTGCTGCAGATGTTGCTGAAGATGCCCCTCTGGCGTTAATTACTGCTTTTCCTCTTTGCTGAACTGAAGGAATAAAGTCTTTTTCTACCCAACTTATATCATTAATTACTGTACTGCCCAATTGATTATTAATAATCACGTTTTCAGAATCAGGGTACATTGTTGGACTATGATTTCCCC
>LULI01000752.1_pt1 | contig 10817 bp, 14 predicted proteins | sample 728191 | NCBI WGS metagenome assembly LULI01 (sample SAMN03860293, study PRJNA289734) | marine metagenome | biome: seawater column; feature: ocean; material: water; isolation source: Red Sea water column Station 169 - depth 50m | place: Saudi Arabia: Red Sea | collected 2011-10-15 | depth 50 m | reverse complement strand
CCCAGGAGGCAGTGATCGCCGCGGCCGAGGAGGCCCGCCGGCGGCTGGGCCGCGACCTGCCGCCGCCACCGCAGAAGCTCAGCAACCGACCGCCGCGGCGCCGGCCTGCCCGGTAGCCGGCGAGGACGACGCCGGCAGTTGGGTCGGCACCTCGTCCTAGCGTGCTTCCCAGCGCCCCGATCCGGTACCCGAGAGCCGGTCGGGGCGCTTCTGCGTCCCCTGGGTGATCTCCCGCTGGCCGCCCGCCGAGCTCGAGCGGTGGAAACGACTTCGGCCGGTGTGATCGCTGCCGGGCCTGGATGACACCTAGGTGACTGCGGGACCGATCAACGTCTCGCAGTCACCTAGGAGGAAGCCATGTCCACCACCGTCACCTTCGCCGGCAACCTGGCCGAGGCACCGGAGCTGCACCACACCCGGGAGAACAACAAGCCGTTCGTCACCTGCCGCGTCCTGGTCAACCGCCGGATCCAGAACGACCAGGGGGAGTGGGTCAGCGACGAGCCCACCGCCCACAACGTCAAGATCTTCGGCTCGGCAGCCACCCACGTACACGACAGCTGCGGATCCGGTGACCCGATCTTCGTCCACGGCCTCGAGCGCACCGAGAGCTGGCCGGACAAGGAGACCGGCGAGAAGCCGCTCCAATGGATCTCGTCGTTCAGTCCCCGGACGAGCTGCTCGCCGCGGTGCCGCACGTCCTCGGCTTCAAGCCCGAGGAGTCGATCGTCCTGGTGCCCTTCCGGCCCGGACTGCCGATCACCCGCGTCGACCTGCCCCGGACCGCCGCCGATCGCGAGGAGGTCTGGGACGCACTCAGCGGCCCGTACGGCCGCCACGCCCGGCCCGGTGCCCGCCTCGCCATCATCTGCATCACCGAGGACCGCCGCAGCGCCGAGCTGGCCAGCCAGCACCTGTCCAACCGTCTCCAGGACGTCGGCATCACCACCCACATCAGGCTGTGGTCCGACGGCGAGCGCTGGCGCGAGTTCAACACCGGCCAGACCGGGCTGCAGACCCCCTCGACCGCTGAGCGGATCGCGGCCGCGACCGTGCTCACCGGCGCCGCCCAGCCGGCCGCCAGCCGCGAGTCCCTGGCCGCCTCGATGGTCGGCGACCGCGAGCCCATCGCCCAGCTCCTCCCCGCGGCCCGGGCCGCGGCCGCGGACAGCCCTCCCGCCCTCGAGCGGGACTGGGCACTGGACCGCCTCGAGCAGTTCCACGCCGACGGCAACCGGCTCTCCGACGTCGACGGCGCGCGGATGCTGGTGGCGCTGGAGACGATCAGCACCCGGGACGCGCTCTGGGAGGATCTGGACCGACCTCACCCGCCGCGGCCCGGACGAGGTCCGCGCGGCGCCGGCCTCCATGCTCGGCTTCGCCAGCTGGCTGCACGGCGACGGCGCCAAGGCCTGGTGCGCGCTCGACCAGGTGCCCGCCGACCGGCCCTGCTCCATGGCCGCCATCGTCGCCTCGGCCTTGCAGAACGGCATCCACCCCCGCGAGTGGGAGCGATACCAGACCCAGATGCGCGACATCGCCGCCGACCTAGACGAGTCCTTCGTCCCCAAGCCACCCGGCCAGCAGCGCGACATCCCGGGCACGCAGCCCGTCACCGACCGCCCGACCCCGGGCCGCTGAGGAGGACCCCGATGAACCACGACGACGACACCCCGGTGCAACACAGCGCCACCGAGCGACAGCTGCGACGCCTGGTCGTGCCCGAGCCCGCGGCCTACGCCGCCGACAAGCGCCTTGACGTCATCCACGAACCCGACCTCGACCTACTGTGGGGAGGCCAGGAATGAGCACCCCTCGCACCGACGTCGACGAACGGCGGAGGCCGCCCGGAATGTTGCACGCCACGGCGTACCGATCACGTGCTCGGAGGCAGCGGAACGGCTGCGACGCACCGTCGAACTGGTGTCCGGGCTGGTTTTCGTCCTCGACGACGACGGCATGTTCACTCCGTTGCCCAGCAGGAGATTCCCCGGTGGCAGAAGAGACCGGGTTCGCAGACTCTGTCGCCTGCGCTGCCGTTCACTACGCAGGCCAGCCCTACTACCCCGAGAACCCCCAGACCTAGCGAGTCGAGCTCGCGGTTCCCTGGGACACCGCAACTGCGCGGGTGCATCTGCTCAGCGCACCATTGGTTGCGCGGCTCACCGGCCCCACTCCCAGCTGCAACCAGAAACAAGTTGAAGCGGCGCGGCTACTGAACAGGCTCAGCGCCGACGTGGCCTTCGAGTTCTCGCGTGATCTCACTTGGCGCCTCGCGCTTCCGTGGACCGCCCCGCCGGGCTGCCATGCGGCCTTTGTTGTTGAGCCGTCTTCGAGGAGCCTTCACCGTTTGGCCTGGGACGCGGCTGCTCCGCAGGTCAGCGGGGTTCATTGGGAGCCCTGTCCCTCGCCAAGCCGGGCCTCGTACGACTGAGCGGCATCCTTCCTGGATCCGCGGCTCGCGGACGGAGTCACGCCTCATCAGGATGCTCCTGCGCAGTCGGCGGGTCCGAACCGTCGACAGAGACGATGCCCGGCCGAGGCGGTGGCACCGACCGCCGGAATGATTACGGTGCGTTTCCGCGCCGGACCGCCTCCTGACTGCCGCGAAGACCGGGAGTCGGTAACGGGTCGGGCGGGTCTGGTGCACGGATCGCCTGAGCTTTCACGGCTTATAGGCGGTGAAGCAGGCGGCCCCCGACCGCCTAGCCGGCGCAGGCTCAGTTGAGTCGCCGATAGTGGTGTAACGCGGTCGCCGAGATCGTCGCCGGCGTGTACGGCAGACGTGGGCGCGGCCACCGCGTGATCCTTTCGAGTTCACCTCCTACAGCTCACTCGAACGGAGTCATCACGATGACCGCTGCCCACATTGTCGACCCTGCGCGCCTGCTCGGCGAAGCCCTCGCCGAAGCGTCCCCGGATCTGATGCGATCGCTGCTGCAGACGATGATCAACGCCCTGCTGTCCGCTGATGCCGACGCGGTCCTCGGCGCCGAGTACGGCCGCCCCTCCCCGGGCCGGATGGCGCAGCGCAACGGCTACCGCCATCGCGACCTCGACACCCGGGTCGGCACCATCGATGTGGCGATCCCCAAGCTCCGCAAGGGCACCTACTTTCCCGAGTGGCTGCTCGAGCGCCGCAAGAGGGCAGAGACCGCGTTGATCACCGCGGTCGCGGACTGCTATCTCGCCGGCGTTTCCACCCGGCGGATGGACAAGCTGGTCAAGACCCTCGGCATCGACTCGCTGTCGAAGTCGCAGGTCTCGCGGATGGCCGCTGAGCTCGACGAGCACGTCGAGCAGTTCCGTCACCGCCCCCTGGATGCCGCTGGCCCGTTCACCTTCGTCGCAGCCGACGCTCTGACGATGAAGGTCCGCGAGGGCGGACGGCTCATCAACGCCGTGGTGCTGCTGGCGACCGGTGTCAACGGCGACGGCCACCGCGAGGTCGTCGGCATGCGCGTAGCCACATCCGAAACGGGTGCGGCGTGGAACGAATTCTTCGCCGACCTCACAGTACGCGGCCTGACCGGGGTCCGGCTCGTGACCAGTGACGCCCACCCCGGCCTGGTCGACGCGGTCGGAGCCAACCTGCCCGGCGCGGCCTGGCAACGGTGCCGCACCCACTACGCAGCGACCTGCTGTCGGTGACGCCGAAGTCGATGTGGCCAGCGGTCAAGGCGATGCTGCACAGCGTCTACGACCAGCCTGACGCCACTGCCGTGCACGCCCAGTTCGACCGGTTGCTGGACTACGTCGCCGAAAAGCTCCCAGCGGTCCACGACCACCTCGACGGCGCCCGGGCTGACATCCTGGCCTTCACCGACTTCCCTAAGGACGTGTGGACCCAGATCTGGTCCAACAACCCCGCCGAGCGACTCAACCGCGAGATCGTCGCCGCACCGACGCCGTCGGGATCTTCCCCACCCGCGAGGCCATCGTCCGCCTCGTCGGCGCTGTCCTGGCCGAGCATGTCTTCGCGTCAGATGTCACCTGATCGTGCAGAAGTCCCAACCGTGTCGCGTTGAGGCCCCGAAAACCACGACGAGGGCCGCCTCGCCAGGTCGCATCGGAGCAAGAAGTGGGAGCCAGGCGATTGACGCCTTTCCCGCGCTGCGGGCAAGGGCTTCACCACAGCCCCGCCGTTCCGCGAAGAGACGTCTGGCGCGGCACCACGGTAAAGATCGCTGCGCGCATCGCCGCCCCGGCGGCTGAAGGACGATTGCTGGCCAGCCTGGCCATCGCCGACGGAGCGGCCGTCTTGGGGGTGCCTAGGCGCCCGCTGGGCGTGGCGACCCGGCGTGGGCTGCCCGGCGCGACGACCCGGGCGACTTCGCGGGACCCGGTGTCGGGTCGAGTTGTGAGCCGACCGGGCGCGGTCCGTCATTGAGTCACGAACTCCGTGATGTAGACGTCAAGCACCTCGTCCTCGTACAGCTCGACGACCCGATCGACCAGGACCTCGCGGAGTTCTTCACGTCGCGAAGGCTCGGCTAGCCCCTCGACCTTCTCGCCGGTGTAGACGTTGATCAGGGCATCGAGTGCCTTGCTCCCGTCTAGTTCCTCGACCACTTCCGCTGACATCTGCAGGGCGATGCCGACGCGGAGGTAGTGACCGGCCCCCAGGTTGACCTGGATGGCCTCGAGGGCAAGTACCTCGCCCGGCTCCGGCTCCGCAGGCTCAGGTGCGGGACGAACCAGGAACCAGTAGCCACCACCTGCTGACGCTAGCAGCAGGACGACGAGGGCAGTGATCTTCTGTCGACCGGGAGTCTTCGCCACACCATCGTCTGGCGGGCTCGAGGCCGAGTCTTTCGTGGCCATGACTGGGGTCCCTTCGTCCGCGATCGGGGCCGGTGACGACCCGTGGGACCAGTCCGGCCCACGCACTCCATATTCGGTCGATCGTCTGGCCGCCTGAGGCGATCTACTACACGTACTAGTAGATGGGTGCCGCGTGCCCTGCCGGTCAGTGGACGCGCGTCACCACGTCGCCCGGTGGCACTCGGTGTCGGGGTCGACCTCCACCTGGAGCGTGGCGTGGCTGATGCCGTGGTCCTCCTGGAGCACTCGTTGGGCGGTCGCGAGGATGTCATCGGCCGTGGGCCCTGCCTCGACCACGAGGTGGGCGGTGGCGACCTCCATGCCGGACGTGAGTGTCCACACGTGCAGGTCGTGCAGGTCGCGGACGCCCGGAAGCGACTCGAGGTCGCGGATCAGGGAGTCGATGTCGAGCTGCGCGGGGGCGTGCTGTCCTAGCACGGCCAGGACCTCGCGCCCGAGCAGGAGCGCGCGCACAGCGACGAAGGCGGCAATGGCGACGGCCAGGAGTGCGTCCCAGCCGGAGCTCCCGGTCGTCAGCACCAGCACGCCGGCGACCAGCACCCCGACGCTGCCTAGCGCGTCGGCCATCACCTCCAGGTAGGCGCCCTTGACGTTGAGCGACTCCTGAGCGCCGGCCCGGAGAAGCGCGAGGGAGACAACGTTGACCAGCAGTCCGAGGCCACCGACGACCAGCATGGGTCCGGCCTGCACCTCGACCGGCTCCCCGCGGCGGGACCACGCCTCCACCAGGATGTAGGCGGCGACCCCGAGCATGACCAGGACGGTGAAGCCGGAGGCGAGGACCTCGGCGCGGTACGAGCCGTAGGTGCGCCGCCCCGAAAGGTCTGGACGGGTGGCGATGGCGGTGGCCAGCAGGGCCGCGCCTAGGGCGACCACGTCGGCCGCCATGTGACCGGCGTCGGACAGCAGGGCCAAGGAGCCGGTGAGGATTCCGACGGTCAGCTCGACCACGAAGAAGGCGGCGACCATGGCGAAGGTGACCGCGAGCCTCCAGCGGTGCCGCGCACCTGCGTGTCCGTGTGCGTGCCCGGCTCCCATGACGCGTCCCCTCGTCCGTGTTCGATCACTGGCTACTATCGTCCATAGTAGACATGAAGGGAACTCCCATGACCAACCAGAACAAGGCCGCGGTCGCGCTCGGCGTCCTCGTGACGATCGCGGTGGTAGCGATGCTGCTGGTCGTTCAGTCCCGCGGAGGTGACCAACCCGCACCGGTCGCGACCGGCTCGCCGGAAGAGTCGATGCTGGTCCGCGAGGACAGCCGGATCCTCGGGGAGGAGGGCAGCAGCGGAGTCGCCGTCGTGGAGTTCTTGGACTTCGAGTGCGAGGCGTGCGCCGCCGCCTACCCGGCCGTGGAGCAACTGCGGCAGGAGTACGCCGGCGAGGTCACCTTCGTCGCGCGATATTTCCCGCTGCCGGGTCATTTCAACGCCGAGCGAGCCGCGCGCGCCGTGGAGTCGGCTGCGCGACAGGGCGAGCTCGAGGCGATGTACCAGTGGATGTACGAGACCCAGGCCGAGTGGGGCGAGGCGCAGGTGCCGCACGACGACCTCTTCCGAGGCTTCGCCGAGGAGATCGGCCTCGACATGCAGCAGTACGACGCCGACTACGCCTCGGATGAGGTGGCCGCCCGGGTGCAGCGCGACGTCGACGACGGCCTGGAGCTCGGGGTGCAGGGGACACCGACGTTCTACGTCGACGGCGAGCCGCTGCAGCCGCGGACCTACGAGGACTTCACCTCCGCGATCGACGCGGCGCTGGCGTCGTCGTGACGGGGGACCAGCGCCTGGGCCTCGGCCTGGCCGCGGGTGGCGGGGTGGGCCTGGTGGCGGCTGCGGTGCTGCTCGTCGAGCGATTCCGGTTGGCCGACGACCCGGCGTACATCCCCTCGTGCAGCGTGAACCCGGTGCTGAGCTGCGGGTCGATCATGGAGTCGTGGCAGGCCGCACTCCTGGGCTTCCCCAACCCGGTGATCGGCGTGGCAGCCTTCCCTGTGGTGATCACGACAGGGATGGCGCTGCTCAGCGGTGCCGTGCTCGCGCGCTGGTTCTGGCAGGGCCTGCAGGTCGGGGTGCTCACAGGGCTGGCGCTGGTTGGGTGGCTGGTGTTCCAGAGCCTCTACCGCATCGGCGCGCTCTGCCCGTACTGCATGGTCGTCTGGGCCGTGGTGTGGCCGATTGCGTGGTACGTCACGTTGCGCAATCTGCGCTCCGGGGCGCTGGGGCGCTGGGGCGCGGAGTCGCCCGTGGTGGCCCGCGCCCAGGAGTGGCACGGCCTAGTGACCCTCCTGCCGTACGCCGCGGTCATGGTTGCCGTCCTGGTCCGCTTCTGGTCCTTCTGGACCGGGTGATCGACATGCAGGGAGAAGCCCAATGAACGGGGGGGCACAGGGAGCGATCCTCGACGGATCCATGGTGCTCGCGCTGCCGGTGGCCGCGCTGGCCGGTCTGCTCTCCTTCTTCACGCCGTGCTCGCTCCCCCTGGTGCCGGGCTACCTCTCCTACGTCGCCGGGATGGCCGGCTTCGGTCCGGAGAGCGGCGAGGCCGGGACCCTGCGTCCGCCGAGGGCGCGTCTGGTGCTGGGCACGGCATTCTTCGTGGCGGGCTTCGCGCTGGTGTTCACAAGCTACGGCGTGGCGCTGGGCTCCCTCGGGTCCCTGCTCCTGGAGCACCAGGAGACGGTGTGGCGGGTCTCGGGCGTGGTGACCATCGTGCTCGGCCTGCTCTTTGCTGGCGCTGCTGCGAGGGTGCCGGGGGTGCGCCGCACCCTCCGCCCGCGCTTCGCGCCCCGCGCGGGCCTGGCAGGCGCTCCCGTGCTGGGGGCCGTCTTCGCGGTGGGCTGGACCCCGTGCATGGGACCCGCCCTGGCCGCAGTCCTCACGCTCTCGACCTCGGCTGCTTCAGCCGAGCGAGGCGCGGTGCTGTCGCTCGCCTACGCGCTGGGCCTCGGCCTGCCGTTCCTGGTCGCCGCCTTCACGGTCGGCTCGGCTATGAAGGTCTTCACCGGCGTACGACGGCACGCACGCAGCATCGCCGCGGCAGGCGGCTCCATGATGGTGGTCCTGGGGGTGCTCCAGGTCGCAGGGGTGTGGGCGGTGCTGGTCGCCTCCCTGCAGGGCCTCATCGTCGACTGGCAGGCGCCGCTGTGAACCGCTGGGGTCGAGCCGTGGTGCTCCTCGCCGTCCTTGGCGTGCTCGTCAGCGCCGTGGCGCTGGCCCTGGCGTTGCGGCAAGCAGAGGACGGTGGGGGGCGCGGTCAGTCCACTGACCTGGTGCAGCAGTTCCTACCGGAGGAACGTCGCGTTCTCGGGGACTTTTCTGTGGAGCTGCTCGACGGTCGCCGGTTCGACCAGTCCGACCTGATCGGGACGGTGAGCGTCGTCAACGTGTGGGGATCGTGGTGCGGACCCTGTCGTACCGAGGCCCCTGACCTCGTCCGGGTGGCGCGCCGGCTAGGAGATCGGGTGAACTTCCTGGGGATCAACGTCCGTGACAACCCGGCGTCGGCGCAAGCATTCGAGCGAGCCTTCGAGATCCCCTATCCCAGCGTGCATCCGGACGACGCCGGTACTGCGATCTTGGCTTTCGACGGGGCGTTGACCGCGGCGGCGGTCCCCAGCACCGTGGTGCTCGATGAGCAGGGCCGGGTCGCCGCGCGGGTCGTCGGCCCGGTGGACGCCGCGACGTTGCGCGGCCTGGTCCTCGACGCCCTCGGTGCCTCGAGGTAGGTCGTGAGGTCGAGATCGTTGAGGGCCCACCCCGACGGACCGCGGCACAGAGCGGGACGGGCGGCGCGTTCGTACCGGAGTGCCCGCGCCGGCCTGTTGCTCATGGTCCTCGCGACGGGGGGTGTCCTGGCTGGTGCTCCGCTGTTCTCCGGCGTGAGCGATCGCGGTGCGCTACCCGTGGACGTCGACCAGCCTCGTCGACCCGACGCGCAGGTCGGTCCTGGGCTGGTGGGGGCCCAGCCCGTGCACCCCGGCGCCGTGGTGAAGCGGAAGGAGGACGTGGCCTACACGGTCGAGGTCGAGCGGCCACTGCCCTTCACCCCGGCCGAGGTCGCGCGCGAGGTCGAAGCCACGTTGAGGGATCCCCGGAGCTGGGGAGGCAGGTTGGGAGTCACCCTGCGCCGGGTCGAAGCAAGGCCCGGTCTACGCATCCTGCTGGCCACACCTGCCACGACCGATGCCCTGTGCGCTCCGCTCGACACAGCGGGGCGCGTGTCCTGTCGCAACGGCCCGCTGGTCGTGCTGAATGCGGTGCGCTGGGCCTCGGCGGTTCCCTGGTACGCCGACGCAGTGTCGAGCTATCGCACCTACGTGGTCAATCACGAGGTGGGGCACGCGCTGGGGCGGCCACACCAGCGGTGTCCGGGGCCGGGATCGCCGGCACCGGTGATGCAGCAACAGACCTACGGGCTGCAGGGGTGCCGACGGTCGGTCTGGCCGTCCCCGGCCGAGGTGGGAGGAAGCTGAGGTCCGGGCAGGTCAGGGACGGGCGACCGCTGCGGCGTCCAGCCGGCAGCAGTCGCGGGTCGCGGCCTCGATGCCGGGGGCAGCCGCGAGCGCGATGGGCATGGCGAGCACCACGCCGATGGCCGGAGCGACGAGGACGCCGGTCCACGACCTGCGTGCCGGGGTGGCTGCGAGCCGCCTGACCCGCTGCACCGATGCGGTGTCGCTCGCACCGAGGGCTACCTCCGGACGCGCGCCAGCGCCCATGGTGACCAGGGCGCGGGCCAGGTCCCGCCGCTCGGCAGCCGTGCTGGCGCTGTCGTCCGCCGACATCTCCACGAGGACCCGCACGCGCACGGCCGCGAGCCGGAACAGGGGCACCGCCGGGAAGGTGCGCAGCAGCGCCTCGGCCAGGACGATCGGCAGGTGGTGGCGTGCCGAGAGGTGTCGATGCTCGTGTCCGACCACCAGTCTGCGCTCGGCATCGGTCAGGAGGTCGACAGCGGCGCTCGAGAGCACCACGGCACCAGCCCGGCCGGGAAGGCAGTAGGCAAGGGGTACGTCGGTGTCGATGATCGTGAACCCGTCCGGGTGGGTATGGCCGACGAGCTGGAGGTGCGCTCGCTGGCGGCGGCGACGGGCGCTGTCACGCAGGCTCAGGCGTACCACTGAGAAGCCGAGCGCCCCCAGGAACATCCCGACCGCGGTCAGTCCCACGATCCCGGGCCATGCCCCGAGCGGGGTCTCGTAGTGCGCGATGACCACGGGTGAGTGGGAACCGAGCTTGTCCGCGAGATAGGCCTCGAGCGGTAGCCAGGGCAGAGCGAGGACGACTCCCGCCAGGGCGGCGGCGAGCACGACCGAGAAGGAGACGGCCTGCCAGGCAAGGACGCCGTTGCGCGGGGAGAGGTACTGCCAGGACCCGCGATCGATCAGACGACCGCCCCAGGTGGCGGCGATGACCGCCCAGGTGAGCAGCAGCACGGCCGCGGTCACCGGTCGGTACCGTCGTCCAGCAGGGCGGCACGAAGCTCGTCCACCTCCGAGCGGTCCATCCGGTCCAGCAGCTGGAGCAGGGCCGCGGACCGGTCCTCACTCGCAGCGAGGACCTCGTCGAGCAGCATCGCCGTGTGCTCCTCGCGACTGGAGATGGCGGCGTACAAGTAGGCCTTGCCGTGCTTCTCGCGTCGGACGAGTTTCTTTGAGTGCAGCTTGTCCATCACCGTCATGACGGTCGTGTAGGCGAGTGGCCGCTCCCTCACGAGGTCCTCGAGCACCTCCCGCACCGAGACTGGCCGGCCCCACGTCCACAACCGGTCCATGACCGCGGCCTCGAGCTGACCCAGCTGTCTCATGATCGATCGGCCTCCTCGGCAGTTCCAAGGACCGCCGTGCTCTGGGATGGCTGCATCGTATCCGTCCTGGCGGACAGACCTGCCAGGTAGGCGTTGTAAGCGTGTAGCTGACGGTCGCCCTCACGCGCCTCGCTGCGGTCGAAGCGTCGTCTCTCGCGCCGGTC
>LULI01000777.1_pt1 | contig 10884 bp, 8 predicted proteins | sample 728191 | NCBI WGS metagenome assembly LULI01 (sample SAMN03860293, study PRJNA289734) | marine metagenome | biome: seawater column; feature: ocean; material: water; isolation source: Red Sea water column Station 169 - depth 50m | place: Saudi Arabia: Red Sea | collected 2011-10-15 | depth 50 m | reverse complement strand
TTCTTGGTGGACTCCGCAGTCCCCTCAAGGTATTTCTGTTCTTACTGATTTTCATAAAAAACTTATTCAAGAAAATAAGCTGCATGGAATAGAAATTGCAAATGGAATAAATTATTCAGATGAGGCTTTTCAAATAGCTATAGATAACGATTTAACAATCATAGGAACTTCAGACGTTCATAATTTAATTGATTGGGACTATTCATTTTATAAAGGTAAACATCGTCCAGTCACATTGATCCTTTCAAAAGGAAAATCTGAAAATTCAATTAAGCAAGCATTATTTGAAGGGAGAACTATTGTTTGGTTTAAGAATAATTTAATTGGTTTAAAAAATAATTTATTACCTCTTTTAAGTAGCAGCCTATCCATGAAAAGCTTGGGATACCAGGAAGGAACAACAATATTAGAAGTTTTAATTGAGAATAAATCTGATGCAACAATGATGTTGAGAAATTTCTCAAAATATACTTTGTCTCAAAATACTAATTTTTTTGAAATTGATCCTCACAGCAAGAAAATTATTGAAATTAAAACTATAGAAGCGTTGAAAAACATTGAGCTTATATTTTCTGTAGAAAATGCATTCATTGCACCTAAAAAGAATGCGCAATTGAGTTTTAAACTAAGGATTTAATCATCGCTGGTGGGCGATACAGGACTTGAACCTGTAACTTCCACCTTGTAAGGGTGGCACTCTACCAATTGAGTTAATCGCCCAAAGAAACGAGGATTATAGTATTCAAGTCTATGCAAGTCATCACTTAGTTAGGCTATCAACAAAATAGACAATATAGAAATATTGAGGCATATTTTATTTAAAATTTCTTAAAAAAATCATGTTAGAAGCACAACCATTAAAAACTCGTTTAAACCTAAACGATGAAGAATTTATTTCAAATAAAAAATCTATGCTCGGAAAGCTCGATGAGATTGATGAACTGCTCGATGAAGCTGAAGCTGGCGGTGGTCCGAGGCATCATGAAAGACTTGCTGCTAGAGGAAAGCTTCCTGTAAGAGAGAGAATTTTTAATTTTTTAGATCCTGATAGTCCATTTTTAGAAATTAGCCCACTAGCCGGTTATAAGTCTGACTATCCAGTAGGAGGAGGTTGCGTAGCCGGCATAGGAGTTTCTGCCGGTGTTGAATGTATTATTTTTGCTAATGATCCAACAGTTTTGGCTGGGGCAATGCAAGCGTTCTCAGTAAAAAAATGGATGAGAGCAATGCAAATTGCCAGAGACTGCCGCATTCCTTTTGTGCAATTTGTTGAATCAGCTGGCGGAGATTTGAGACCTAGAGGAAACCGCTCTTCAGTTGCTTTAAATGTTGGTCATTTTGCTGAGTCAGGAAGACAGTTCTATGAGATAACCGAACTATCAAAGCTCGGTATTCCAACTGTAACAATTACTTTTGGATCTTCCACTGCAGGGGGTGCTTATCAGCCGGGAATGTCAGATTACAATATTTTTGTTAAAGAACAGTCTCAAGTATTTTTGGGTGGTCCGCCATTAGTTAAAATGGCAACAGGTGAAGAATCTGATGCCGAAAGTCTAGGTGGAGCAAAGATGCATGCTGAAAAATCTGGTTTAGCGGACTATTTTGCGGAAGATGAAATGGATGCAATAAGAATTGGAAGAGAAGTTATGTCTCATCTTGATTGGTCCAAAGAAGGTAATTCTCCCGATTCTATCTATGAAGAGCCAATTAATGATCAAGAAGATTTATTAGGTATTGTGAATCCAAGCTTGAAAAGACCTTTTGATGTTCGTGAAGTAATTTCAAGAATTGCAGATGGTTCAAGGTTTGAAGAATTCAAACCTCTCTTTGGTCCAACAATTATATGCGGTTTCATGAAAATTCATGGGCACACAGTTGGAGTTTTGGGAAATAATGGTTCCTTATTTCCAGATTCATCTCAAAAGGCAGCCCACTTTATTCAACTATGCAATCAGATAAGTATCCCTCTTGTTTTTTTACAAAATATTACAGGTTTTAATATTGGAAAAGAATTTGAGCAGAATGGATCGATTAAAAAAGGGGCACAAATGCTAAATGCAGTTTCAAATTCTGAGGTTCCTCATTTGACAGTTATTCTTGGAAACTCATACGGTGCCGGTACATATGCCATGTCTGGAAGAGAATTTGGTAATGCTTTTACCTTTTTATGGCCAACAGCAAAGATTGCCGTAATGGGAGGAGAACAAATAGCTGGAGTTATGTCGATGGTAAGAAGAGCAAAAGCTATGCGTGATGGTCTCCCCTTCGACGAAAAAGAAGATGCAAGAATTGTAGAAGGTCAAAAAATTTCTCATGACAAAGGTTCTGAAGCTTTAATAGCCACAAGTGCAATTTCCGATGATGGGATTATTGATCCAAGAGATACCAGGACAGTTCTTGGTATTTGCCTTTCTGTTGTAAACAATAAAGAAGTTAAGGGATCAGATGGATTTGGAGTGTTCAGACTATGATCATTAAAAAATTACTAATTGCAAATAGAGGCGAAATTGCAAGTAGAGTGATCAGCAGCGCTAAAGATATGGGAATCTCATGTGTTGCTATTTATACGCAAGATGATGCTAATTCTCCTTATGTTAAGGAGGCTGATGAAGCTTATAAATTGGAAGGAAGTTATTTGGATGCGAAAGAAATAATTTCTATTGCAAAAAATTCAGGTTCTCATGCAATTCATCCGGGATATGGCTTTTTATCTGAAAATGCTGGGTTTGCAAACTCTGTGAAAAAAGCGGGGATTATTTGGATAGGACCAAGCGGGAATGTCATTAAAAAAATGGGAGATAAAATTACCTCTAAGAAACTAGCTGAAAAGGCTGGTGTTCCGACTCTTCCTATGACTTCTGACGCCAAAGATGCAAAAAAAATTGGATATCCAATTCTTGTTAAAGCTTCTGCTGGAGGCGGTGGTAAGGGGATGAGAATTGTTGAAGATCCCAAAAAATTAAAAGAGAGCATATCAGCTGCAGAGCGTGAAGCCGAGAGCGGTTTTGGCGATAAAAGAGTTTTTTTAGAAAGATATATTGTTGAAGAATCTCCTTCCTCAGTTATTGATCAAGAGCTCAGGGAAAAAATTGGATCTGCAGCCGTTCAGCTTGCTTCTGCACTTAAATATGAATCTGCAGGAACAGTTGAATTTTTATTTGATGATAAAACGAAAGAATTCTTTTTTTTAGAAGTAAACACGAGACTCCAAGTAGAACATCCGGTAACAGAAGAGGTAACTGGTCTAGATCTTGTGAAAGAACAAATAAAGATTGCTCAAGGCAATGAATTAGAGTTTGTTCAAGATGACGTTGAATTGATAGGTTCATCAATCGAAGTTAGGCTGTATGCCGAAGATCCTGCAAATGAATTTCTCCCAGTCACTGGAGATATAATTGCCTTTGATCCATGTGATAACCCTTCTGTACGCTGGGATGTAGGGATTGAAAAAGGAACTGTTGTGTCCTCAAATTTTGATCCTATGCTTGGAAAGGTTATTTCATATGCTGAAACTAGAGAGGAAGCTGCTCAAAAGCTAGCCTTGGCTCTTGAAAGAAGTCATTTTGGTGGCATGAGGACAAACCGTGATTATCTTATTTCAATCTTAAGGTCTGAAGATTTTCTCAAAGGAAAAACAACAACCGACTTTGTTGAGAGAGTAAATCTCAACACAGAAATTGATTTATCAGAAAAAGAAATTTTTGATCATGCTGTAGCGGTAGCTATTTGGAATCAAGCTAAAAACAGAGAAAATGCTAGTGTTCTTTCTAACATTCAATCTGGTTGGCATAACGCAAGACTTCCATATCAAAAAGTAGATTTAATTTTTGGTGATGATGTTATTGAGGTCAAATACAAGTCAAAGAGAGGTGGAGACTTTTGTCTTTCAGATGATGCTTTAGTAAGAATTTATGAATTTGATGATGAATCAATAGATATTGAAATTGATGGAAAAAGGATCATTTCAAAAATTACATATCATGAAGGAAAGTTTCTTATTCAAACCATTAAGGGAGACTTACTGTTTGAGATGAAAGAAAGGTTTGAATCCAGCTCGATAAACGAAATAGCCGGCGGCTTAACTGCTCCTATGCCTGGAAAAGTGGTTGATGTACCTGTCAAAAAAAATGAGTCTGTTAAGTCTGGCCAAACTTTAGTGATTCTTGAAGCTATGAAAATGGAGCATAAGGTAACCGCTCCAAGTGATGGAAACGTTAAAGAAGTATTGATTGCTGTTGGAGATCAGGTTGAGAGCGGCTCAACTTTGGTGATTTTAGAAGATTAATCCCACTTTGGTTCTCTTTTTTCCAAAAAAGCTGAAATGCCCTCTTGAGCATCTGGACCCGCAAAGGTTTCCGCACTTTTTTTACCTAAATAAGGTAAAGCTTCATCAAAATTCATTCCATCCTGATTGACATAGGCTTCCAGTCCAAATTGCATGGTACCCGGAGCAAGGTTAGCAAGGTCACTTGCAAGGCTATCTACCCTTTCATCTAACTGATCGTTGGGTACAGATTCATTTATTAAACCCCACTCCTCTGCTTTTTTTGCATCAATCGCTTGGCCTCTCATGCAGAAATCTAATCCAGCTCTTTTAGGCATTACTCTAAATAGGCCTGCCATTACCATATGCGGCCAAACTCCTCTGAGTATTTCTGGCGCTGAAAATTTTGCATTTTCCACTGCAATAGCATGAGTGCAATTTGTAACCATCAATAATGCGCCGGCATGGACAGAACCCTGAATTTTGCAAATTACGGGTTTATATAAATGCCTTATGGACATACTTATGTCATCAGAGCCTTCTATCCTCGGAACATTTGATTCTTCTTGTTTTCTATTTAAATCTGCTCCAGCACAAAAAACGTCACCTTCGGCAGCGATGATAACTACCCTGATGCTTCTCTCTTGTTTTGCGTAAGCTAGAGCATAATTAATTTCATTCATCATGACGTTGTTTAATGCGTTCTTTTTCTCTGGTCTATTTAGGGTAAGAGTTAAAACATTGTTGGCAATGTTTAACTTTGTTGCTTGAAAATTTAAGCCCTCTAAAGATAATTTATCTGTCATATTTTTTCCTATAAAAGTTGTTTGGGTGCTTGAATTATTTTTGCCCTTAAATATTCCCCAAGTGATTTAGCTTGAGGATCCATTCTAGTCGAAGAAGAAACTCCATCTTGAAGAATTCCACGGACATAGAAATTTAGTGAAAGAATGTTTGGTAATTCATACCTTTCAATTTCAAAGTTACTTAGATCAGGCAATAATTCCTTAAATTTGTCTACAGTTAAAAAGTCATACAGGAAAGCATAACTGTCTTTATTTTTTGCCCAAACTCCAACATTCGCACATCCACCCTTGTCGCCTGAACGTGTTCCGTAAAGATTGCCAAATGGAACTTCTTCCAGAATTGTTTTATCAACTTCTGGATTTGAGTAAGGTTCTTTTTGATAGAGAATCTCTTCGTAATCAAGCTGGCTTGTTGGAACCACTTCTTTCGTCTCTCCTAGAAAATGAACTTGTTCCCTAACAAATTTGCTGTCGACTAAAGCTGGCCAATATTCTATGAAAGGTCCGCTAGGTACTACCCCGCTTCTTCCTGTCCAACCAGGAAAATTAGCTAAAGCTAGTTCTACAATTTTTGCATTGAATAATCTGCCAACTTTATCAGCATCCTTAGACATTACATCAATTCTTAAGAATGCTTGGGCCTCCTCATTACTGTTTGGATTAATTTTATCGGTTCTGTGGAGTTGAACGTCTACCTTATCAAATTGTTCTCTTCCGCCTACATTTTCGAAAATTGAATCAGTAATCAAATCTGCTTTTTCTTCTATATCTAAACCTGTTAATAAAAGTTCAATTCCGTTTCTAAAACCTCCAGCTAAATTAATACAAACCTTATGTTTGTCTGGAGGGCTGCTTCCTTTGCAACCACTGACATAAACTCTATCGTTGGATTCTTGTTCGATTTTTAGAGTATCAAAATTGGCAATTACGTCAGGATTAATATAAGCGGGACTGCTTATTTCATATAGAAGTTGTGCCGTTACAGTACCAACAGAAACCAATCCTCCGGTATTAGGATGTTTAGTAATTGTAAAATTTCCATCCTCTTCTATTTCTGCAATGGGATAACCAACGTTACTGAATGAAGGCACTTCTCTAAAGAATGAATAATTACCTCCGGTAACTTGCGCTCCACATTCAATTAGGTGGCCAGCTGCAAGAGCACCAGCTAATTTATCGTAGTCATTTCTTTGCCAATTGAACTTCCAGGCAGCAGGACCAATTACTACTGCAGCATCTGTGACTCTTGGACAAATAACCACATCTGCTCCTGAGTCCAGCGCTTCTTTAATACCCCAAGCGCCAAAGTAAGCATTTGCAGTTACAGCTTTTTTATCATAATCAAAAAGAGATACATTCGTATCAATATTTTTTATTTCCTCTCCTGATTCATTTAATTTTGATAATTCAGGCATGAGGTCATCACCATCGATATAAGCTACTTTTAACTCTAAGTTGAGTTCTGAAACAATGTCTTCAATCATTGAAGCCATGCCTTTTGGATTTAATCCCCCTGCGTTGGTAACAATTTTTATTTCTTCTTGCTGACATTTTTCGCCTACATCCTTAAATTGTTTTAAAAAGGTTCCCACATAACCATGATCTTCACCTCTTTTAAGCTTTTGGTTATAAAGAATGGTCATAGTTAATTCAGCCAAGTAATCTCCAGTTAGAACATCTATCGGACCTCCATCAACCATATCCTTAGCAGCAGAGAGTTTATCTCCATAGAAACCGCTGCAATTTGCAATTTTTATTACTTCATTTTTTGTCATGATTACTCTTTCTCTCGTTTAAACCCGCAATATAAATTCCTATAATCAAAATAATACCACCTAAGATCTGTTGAAATAAGAGCAGTTCATTAAAGAGAAACATACTCAATATTGCTGCCGTTAAAACTTGTAAAAGCAAAATGAGAGATGTGAATTGCGCGCTTATCTGAGATAAGCCATAAATGACTAATCCTTGTCCAATGATTTGAACCAGCGTGGACTGTAATAAAAGATTCCCTGCTCCCTGAAGAGAAATTGGGAACTTTATACCGGTCTCAAAAAAACCAAGAGCTAAAAGAGGAATGCAACCAAACAAAGCTGAGTAAAGCATAAGCTGAAATGTATCTAAATTGCTTGATAGTCTTCTCACAGATACCAAATATCCTGCATAAAAAATTGCAGCCAGCAAAGAAAGTAAGTCCCCTCTAAGGTTTTTGCCTAAAAAAACATCAAAATTTTGAAGGTTAAGAATAATTAAGCTGACGCCTATAAAAGAAAGAATTAAGGAGATTAGAAACAATTTACTAATTCTTTCCTTAAAAAATAAAAAGGATATGATTCCGACGTATATTGGCGCAGTGTTAACTAACAAAGCTGCATTAGTTACAGGAGTGATCATGATTGCCGTATGCCATAGTGCAATGTCTGCACCAAAAAATATTCCAGGCAATGCAAGAATATAAAGATTTGTATTTACGAAAAATTTCTTGCCTTTAATAGCTCCGTAAATCAGTAAAATTAAGAAAGCAAAAAAGAAACGATAAAACCCTGTCATCGAGGGAGAAACTTCACTGTAACGCATAAGTATTGGAGCTAATCCAATTAATATCGCACCGATTACCGTGGAAAGGTAAAAAGGATATTTATTTTGAACACTCATCTTTAAGCATTTATTCAAGATTAGCTATACTGCACTAATGAACTGGAATGATCAAAAGGACAATAGATACATCTTCACAGTTAGCGAATTAAATAATTCAGCAAAAAAAACTTTAGAAAATTCATTTTCAGATATCTGGATTAAAGGTGAGATATCAAATTTTAAATCTTATCCATCTGGGCATTGGTATTTCACTCTTAAAGATGAGGAATCTCAAATTCAATGCGTTATGTTTAAGTTCAAAAATTCATTATTAAATTTTATCCCCAAGGAAGGAGATGAATTCATTGCTTTAGGCAGTGCTTCAATGTACTTAGCAAGAGGAAATTATCAGTTTCAAGTTGAATCACTTGAAAAAGATGGGATTGGAAGGCTTTATGAAGAATATGAAAAACTTAAAACTAGACTGAGCAATCAAGGATTATTTGATGAAAGCAACAAATTAGAAATACCTAGCTATCCTCAAAAAATTGCATTGATTACATCTGAAAAAGGAGCGGTTCTTCAAGATATTAAGAATGTCTTAAATAGAAGAGCACCGAGTATTGAGGTCAATTTATTCTCATCTCTTGTTCAAGGAGAGGAAGCAGAACAGAATATCCTCAATAACTTAAATCTAATAAAAGAAATTCAACCACAATATAAATATGATTTGCTTGTATTTGCCAGAGGCGGAGGATCAATTGAAGATCTTTGGGTTTTTAATTCAGAAAAAATTGCTTTAGCAATATCTAAGCTAAATATTCCAACTATAAGTGCAATTGGTCATGAGACAGATTTTACAATATGTGATTTTGTTTGTGACTTAAGGGCACCAACTCCGTCCGGTGCTGCGGAAATTATTTCTTCAGAAATATTTCAAATTTCTAATTCTTTAGAAAATTATGAAAAATTTTTAAATAAGGTTTTTTTTAATAATTTAAATTTTCTTAATCAAGAAGTTAAAAACCTTAGTCAAAGAATCATAAACCCATTGAATAAAATAAATGAAAATATTCTTAAGCTAGATGAGAGCACTCTTAGATTGCATAATTCTTTTTTGAGTGGATTCAATAAAGTGAGGGAAATCATAAACTTTTCAAAAAGGTCCATAGATTTATTAAACCCAAATTCTAAATTGGCTCGATTTAAGGAAAATATAGATGATAATTTATCAAAAATTAAAACGCTTCATTCAAAGCATCTTAGTGAGAAACAAAATCTCATCACATCGTATTCTTCGCAGATTGAGCAACTAAGTCCTTTCAATGTTTTAGAAAGAGGTTATTCAATTGTCAGGAATAAAAAAGGAGTTGTGGTCAAATCAATAGATGATATTTCTTTGGAAGATAAAATATCTGTCACTTCTGCGAAAATATCCTATGAAGCTGATGTTACAAATATAAATAATGATTAGAAAATTATTGCCGATAATTTTTTTAATTGTTATTTCCTGTTCAAATAAAATAATAAGTATTAAAAACGACTGTAACTTTCCTAAATCTAATCTTGTTCCAGGCGGACACATCACAGTTACTTCAAATGATTATCAGGAAAATTTTCAAGGTATTCAGTGTTTTAATAGAGATAAAACCTTTACTTTGGTTTACCCAGTCCCATTGGAGCTTAAAAACCAAAGAATTTATGTTTCTGATAGAGTTTTTGTTATTCAAGAAAAAAAATTTAGGGAGTCCAGAATCACTATAGAGGACCAAAATTTTATAAAAATATCTCCTGAATCAAGGAAAAGAATAAGAGAAGAACAAGTAATATTAAATTCCAAATATGCAGTTAACTCAGATCAAATAAATTTAAATTGGCCTATGATTCAGCCAGTTTCTGGTTATATTTCGAGTAGATTTGGATTGCGTAGATTTATAAATGGTTCTCCTAGAAACCGCCATCTCGGTCTTGATATTGCTAACAACGAAGGTACAAAAATAATTGCTCCATTAAATGGAAGAGTCATTTTTGTAGGAAACCTTTTTTATAAAGGAAACAATATAATTCTAGATCATGGGAATGGATTTCTTTCATCTTATTCTCATTTAAATGAGATATTTGTAAGCGAGAAGGAATATCTTGAAAAGGGTCAACTAATTGGAACCGTTGGCTCTTCAGGAAGGGTGACCGGCCCTCATTTACATTTTGAAATCTTCATTAAGGGAAGAAGAATTGATCCCGAAGGTCTAATTAATGAGCTCCAATCTTTGGATTATTGATTCTTTTGTTTGTGGACCTTTCAAAACTTCTTTCACATTTAAATCTCTATCAATGATTACCGTCACGGGAAGAGTTTCTGGAATGTCAATTCCAAAGATTTGATAGGGACTTGTTAAGAGAGAAGGTATCCTTGCATTGAACCTTATTAGTTGTTCGTCTAATTCTGCTCCAGCAAGTTCATCGAAATGAAATAAGTAAACATTAAGTTCATCTTTATTCTCTTCATATAAAGCATTCAATTCAGGAATCTCTTTAATACAAGGTGGGCACCAGTCTGCCCAAAAATTTATTACTGTATTCTTTTCCTTTAAATCTTCCAGCATCAAACCATTTTGTTTCGATAGTACAGACTTATCAATCGATATGCCTCTTTTATTGAAAATTAATTTCATCAATATTCTTTTTTCCTCATCGTTTAATTCAGCAAAACTCATAGCAGAAATTGATGAGATTCTTGATTGAAGATCCTTCAAATTAAATTCGATTGAATTAAGAGGTTTATCAGAAAGAAAAATTATTTTACTTTTATCTGCTTCGTTTAATTCGTTATAAAGGTTAAAAATTCCTAACTCCCAATTGGAATCAGTAGGAGCAAGATCTAACCTATCCAATACTATTACATCGAAATAAGATATACCTTCTAAGATTTTTTCAGAAAAATAATCATCTTCTAGAGAAGCATAAAAAATCTTTTTATCAAAATGAAAACAATTGATAAACGAATTTAAAATATACTTTTTCCCTGACCTTTCGTCTCCGTAAAGTAGGATAAATTTATTAGTTTCAGAAAAGAAATTCTCAAGCTGTTTAAAGTTTATCTCAAATGTATGAATGGACTGCAAATTCTCTTTTGATAGATAAATTTCTGAATTGAACTTGAAAGTTTTTTGATCCATCACTTTATGTTGCGAAGGATTTTTATGCCCGGATCAATGAAATAGACTATCAAGCTTAAAG
>LULI01000409.1_pt1 | contig 10895 bp, 9 predicted proteins | sample 728191 | NCBI WGS metagenome assembly LULI01 (sample SAMN03860293, study PRJNA289734) | marine metagenome | biome: seawater column; feature: ocean; material: water; isolation source: Red Sea water column Station 169 - depth 50m | place: Saudi Arabia: Red Sea | collected 2011-10-15 | depth 50 m | reverse complement strand
TAAAAAAGGAGTTGGTAGTTTTCTTTTAGCAAAAGCAAGTGGAGCAAGTAACAGAGACGCATTAATCGCAGGTGGTATAGGTGCATTAAGTGGATATGGATTAGCTGGTGGGTTTGGTAGTTTAGGAACATCTCAAGTTGCAACTGGTGGAGCTTTTGGAGTTGGTAAAGGTGGGTTATCTGCTTTAAGTGCAGTAGGAGGTGGTGCTACAGCAGGTGCTTTAGTACCAGCAGCGATGAAAGGACCTCCAAAGCCAGGTGAACCTCTTGAAGAAATGAATGTAGGATTTAAGGGAGTTGACCCACAACAATATGCACAAGCTACACAAAATTTACAAGGTATCACACAAAGAGCAACTTACGCTGATGCTCCGTCAACAGATGTTGTACAACCTAGTGTTTATGATTTTAGTAATCAAGAAATGTATACAGCGAAAGAAGGTGGGTTAGCAGAGATAAAAAGATTTAGAGAAGGTGGTGTGAATTATTTACCAAGCAAGACGGACCACGATGAAAACGATTACAACAATTACATTAGAGCTGAAGGTTATGTAGAAGATGGAAGTGGTAATGGTGATAAAGACGAGGACACAATGTTAGCACAATTAGCTGATGGAGAGTTTGTATCAAGAGCAGATGCAATCTTAGGTGCAGGAATTATGGAGGGTGCTAGTCCTGAAGATTTTAAAGAGATGAGAAGATTAGGTGCCAAGTTCTTTTATAAACAACAAGATCAGTTGAAAAGAATATACGACATAACCTCATGATTAATATTGAAAAGGTTGATGTCGCAGAACATTGGACAAAAGCATCTGTAATGTTAAAAGATGCGATAGATTTAAGTAATGGTAGGCATACGATAGAAACAACCTACAACAACTTAAAAAAAGGAGTTATGAGATTGTACGCAGTTTATGTTAAAGATAAAATTAAAAGTTATTTCGTAACTCAAATTACAGTTTATCCTGCTAAAAGTGTATATGGTATTATTTTTTGTGGTGGTAAAGAAGTTATACGACATATAAAAAAAATAGAGGCGTTTTTTAAAAATGAAGCAATCTTAAATGGTTGCAGAGGATTAGAAATTATAGGAAGAAATGGTTGGGAGAGGATCATTGATAATATTCCATCTTTAGAATTTCAAGCAAAAGGTGTGTTTTATGAAATGGATACTTAAACTTTTACCAAATAGATTAAAAGTTTGGTTATATAAATGTTTATACGAAGACATTGCTGAGAAGGGAGAGTATGAAGATACAGAACTTGCTCACGTTAATCCTTATGAAGTAAAGTTATTAAAACAAATTGGTGGTAAAGGAAGACTAAATCAAGCTACTGGACTAAAAGGTTATTTTGGTGGTGGGGGATCACCAGCACCAGCACCAGCTCCCTCTGGCTCTGGAAGACAAGAAACTATATCAAGAGAAGCTCCAGAAATAGAAGCAAGAAAATTAGCCTTATACGATCAAGCTATTGACTTAGCCAGACAACCTATGGAGATACCAGAGTATAAAGTTGCAGGTCCTTCTCCATTAGAAACTCAAGCCTTTGAACAATCTGCACAAACAGGAATAGGTGCTGTTCCAGTACAAGCTGGCATAGGTGCTACTTTAGGTGCTGGTCAAACTGCTATGACAGATATTACACAACAAGGAGGACTGATAGATAGTTTTATGAATCCTTATCAAAGATATGTTATTGATGAAATTAACAGACAAAGTCAAATTCAATCTAACCAACAAGCAGCTGAAGCAGTTGCATCTGGTGCTTTTGGTAGTGGTAGAGAAGGTGTACAAAGAGCAGAACAAGAAAGATTAAGATTAGGATTAATTGGTCAAGCACAAGCAAAAGGATTTGATACTGCACTAGGAGCTGCTGAAAGACAAAGACAATTTCAAACCACTGCACAGTTAAATCAGGCAAGTCAACTAGCGTCATTAGGACAGACACAACAGGCGATGGCTCAAAAAGATATAGCTCAACAATTAAGTGGTGGTCAGTTACAGAGAGATATAGCACAAAAAGGTTTAGAAGCACAAAGAGCAACACAAGTCGCAAGACAAGCAGAACCTTTTCAAAGAGTAGAATTTGCCAAAGGTATTATGACTGCCTTACCAACAACAGCGTCACAGATTACACAGACTACAGGACCTGGTGCTAACCCATTAGCACAGGCTGCAGGTGCTGGTATAGGTGCATATGCTGCTTACAACTTGTTAAAACCAACTGGCTTACAAGGACAATAAAATATGGCAATACCAAACGAAACCTCTAAATATATAAGTCAAACACCTGATGAGACTCTTACTGAGGATATAAAAAAAACAGAAACTGTCCAACCAGAACAAATCGTTACTCCAAGCACAACAACCACGCAACCTCTGTTTAGTAGAAATGAAAGAGTAGCTTACACGCTAATGCCTTTAGCCAGTGCTTTGTTACAAGGTAAAAGAACTGGTAGTGGTAGTATGTTTGGTGACACTCTCGCTAGTTTAGGTCAAGGGTTAATGGGTACAACTGATGTTGCTTTAAAAATAAAACAATTAGAAGCATCAAATAAAACCAAAGCAAGTAGTGCTCTTAAACAATATAAATTACAAACTGATCCTAATAACCCAAACAAAAAAGTTCAAATAGGAGGAACAAACTATACTCCAAATATGAACAAAATATTTCAGTTAAGTGTTGATGATGTCAATGCTTATCCACCAGGAACTTTTGTAGAAAGTTCTGCTGATAAAAAAGGCACTATTAAAACTGAAAAGTTTGGTTTGTTTTATGTTGATACTGAAGAAGAAGCTAAAAGATTATATCCTAATAATCCTCGCATACAAAAAATAATAGTAGACAAGGACAAAGTAGGTCAACCAGTAATACAAGGAGATAATAGATTAGCAGCTAATGTTATTTTCAGAGATGGAGTACAAGTAAGAGAAACTTTAGATACTCTTTCTAAACAGCCAGTTGGAACTACTACAGACCCATTAGGTCAACCCACTTACCAAAAAGATAGAGAAAGTGCTGAAAAATATTTAGCAACTTTTGGTATTGATAAAAACACAAAAGGGTATGAGTCAGTTATGAATACAATAATAAATCCTGCTAAAGCAGGCAAACCAGTATTTCAAAGTGGAGTAGGATTAGTGTTATCTGCAAGAAGACCAGATAGAGCTGGTTCAAATATAGAATTTATAGGATTAGCTCCAGAAAAAGATTTAAAAGATTTAAGATATGCTGGTACTTTAGATGAGATTAAAAAGTTAAACAAAGAATCAACTGCTTTAATCGGTCAAATAAACAGTATGTCTCCTAGAATTGGTAAGGTTTTGAATTCTTTACTTAGTGGAGTAAAAACTGGTGTTGTAGAAGAGTTTTTGTTGCCTTTTAGGGCATTTGCGATAGAAACATTAGGTGCCACACCAAAGGAATTAGAAAATTTGTCAGCACAACAACTGATACAAAAATCAGCATTTGCTCTTGCACCTGCAATGAGAGAAAAAGGTTCTGGTTCTACATCTGATATGGAATTTAAAGCATATATGAAGGCAGCAGTAGCTTTAAGTGATACTCCAAAATCAAACTATATAAGTTTATATATGTTACAAAAAATTAAAGAAAATGCTAATATGCTTCTTGCACTTAGAAAAGACCTTTTATACGATGGTAAAACAGCAACAGAAATAGAAAATGCAGTTGATGAAGCAGATCCTGGTATATTTAAAACATACGAAGGATTAACCTCTAATCAAGAGGAAGAAGATGCTTGGGTTGCAACTCTCAAAAGGGGTGATGTTGTATATAATAGAGATATAAATGGTGAGGCAATATTTAGAAATGGAGATATGGATTTAGGAGAATACATTGTGTATGATGGTCAAGGTGGAGAAGTATTTGATTAAGGATATGTTATGGTACAACAATTAAAAGTAAGTGAACCAAAAGTAAAAAATATTGATGATGGAATAGAGTTTCCTAATATGCCTGAAATGACAGGTGAGTTTGCCACAATGGATGATATACCAGAACAGTTTAAAGTTATGTTTACTAGAGGTGCTTTTGGAAAAGCAGAGGTAATAGAAAATGCCTACAAAGACGATGATAGATTTGGTGGTGTTTTTGTGGATAAATTTAATAACCCTATAGTGGTTTTTAATGGTAAACCTTTTTATGTAAATAAAAAAGGGTTTTCTCGTACTGATGTTTCTGACTTTGTAGCAGAATTAGCAAAATTTGCTGCACCTACAAAATTAATGAATAGAGTAAAAACTTTAGGTGGCAAAATAGTAGCAGGAATACCTTTATATGGCACTACTGAATTAGGAGCTGAAGCATTAAGTAAGTTTTTTGCACCAGAAACAGCAGAAAGAAATGCTAAATCTTTACAAAATTCTTTAGAGGATGCAGCAAAAGTTGGAGCAGTATCAACAGCAACTGATATACTATTGCCTCCTACTTTTTCTTTATTTGGAAAAGCAATTAAAACTGGAACAACAGCAGGTTTAAACATTGCAAAAAAAGTATATCCAAAATACAAACCTGGTATAGAAAAAACTTTAGGTCAATCAATTTTAAAAGAAGCAGACATAGTGGGAGAAGAAGCAGCAAAAGAAGATATACCTTTAACTATTGGACAAAGATTAGGAGACTTAATTCAACTAGGTAGAGAGGAGTTATTAAGATATAGTAATGCTGCAGGTAAAAGAGCAAACGAAATAATTACCGATTTTGATGAAAACCAACTTAAAATTATTAGAAAAATTGCTAATAGTTTAGCTAATAAATTTGGCTCTGGCGATGACATATTAAAAAGTGAAACACCTATACAGGATGTAGTGGAGGGAATAACCACTATAGCTAGGGAAGGTGCAGAAAGCATAAAAAAGAAGTCTCAAGATTTATATACCAAAGTTCAAAATTCTGTTGACCCCACAACTGGCGTATCCTCTGTAGTTGTTTCCAAAACAACAGCCTCTGATTTATCTCAAAAACTTATACAACAACTAGATGACAAGGCAGTTGATGACGCAACTTTAAAGATTATGCCTATTTTAAAAAATGCTAAAAATCAGATTTTAAATCAATTACCAAAAGCAAAAACTTTAGTTGATATTCATAGAATTCAAAAAAACATAAATTTACAATTTAGAGAGGCACAAGGAGAGCAAAAAAATTTAATAGGTTTGTTGAAAGGTGGTTTAGATGATGCTGTGTTTAAAAATATTGATGAGGGTTTATTGGTTGGTGATGAACAAGTTATAAAAGAATTAGCCGAGGCTACTGGTTTATACAAAGATTATTTAGCTCTTACTGGAAAGATTAAAGGTAAAAATTTAGCTCAAAAAAAAGTTAATAGTATATTAGAAAAAATAACTACAGAAGGACTATCTCCTCAACAAGTGGCTAATAGTATTTTTGGTCATAATAAATTAAACAACCCAAGTGAAATGGTTGCAGTAATAAATAAGTTAGAGGCTGTTTTACCTGCTAATGCAAAAGACCAAATTATGAAAAAATTAAAAGATGGTATTTTAGTAAAAGCATTTATGGGTAAAAGTCCATCAAAAGACCTTGTTGTAAATAGAACTTCAATAGTTAATAATTACAATAAAATATTTAAAGAAGGCAAAGAGCTAGTTAATAGATTATTTACTAAAGATGAGTTGGATGCCATCGAAGTTTTCAAAGATAAAGTTTTACCTACTATAAAAGCTGAAGAAAAAATAAACAAATCAGGTACAAGTTATTTAATGGCAACCTTAATTTCCGATATGGTTGAGGGTGGGTTACTTTTAAATTTAGCTAAACCAGTTGCAGGATTAGTTGGTACTGTTGGAAGAATAACACCTTTTGTGAGTGAGTCTTTTAAAGAAGGAGCTGAGTCTTTATATATAAGAGAAGCGAAGGAGGCTACTGAAAAATTTCTTTTTAATATGGAAGTAAATCCTTGGATTAGTAACACGACACAACAAATCATTAGAAATCAATTAATAGAAGAAAAAGGTGGTGCTGCTGACATTGAACAACTACCAGCAGAATTTAGACCACAAAGTGAATTAGAGACTGATGAGGATATATTAGTTGCTGATGCAGAAACACCACAACAAAAAGTAGGTAATATACAAGTAACACAACCCAATATTAATATTACTCCACCTACGTCTCAACCACCACGACAGACGGCTTCTCTCCTCCCTAACACACCGTCTGTTGGTGGTGGTATTACCGATGTCGCAAAAAAAGAACAGTTTGGGGGTTTATTCCCTACCGACAATATTGGTAAACTAATAGCAGATAGGAAAGTGACATGAACAAAATAAAAATATTAGCACCGTATATGGTTATAGTAGCTACAGGTTTAGTTACTTGGGGTAGTTTTTCTGCTCGATTAGATGAGGTAGAAAGAAAAGCAGACAATATAGCACAGATACAACAAGACATAGCTGTCATAAAACAAGAGATCGTATGGATGAAAGCTTTCTTATTAAATATGGATAGATAAAGAGTGGTGGTCAATTGCAAAATGAAGTTGATAATAGTGGTATAAAAGGAATAGAAGAACAAGACCTTGGCACCGTAACAGTAAATCCAAACGAAGAAAAAACAGAATCTGCCTTTCCACAGTTTACTGATCAAGAAAAAAGTAAAAGAGGACTAGAAGATTTTAGAACTTTAAAAAAGAATTTTAAATCTGCACTACCTCACATACCCAACCTAGCTCAAGAGTTTGCACCAGGTGCTGACTTATTAAGATACTTTGGTGTACTAGGAGATATAGGAGGAGAACAAACTTTTCAACCTAGTACAAAAGAAAACGTAGCTACTGGCATAAAAAAAATAAAAGAAGGACAAAGAGTAGAAGGTGCAGTGGATGTAGCTACTGGTGGTTTAGAAACTTTAGGAGCTGCATCAGATGTTATGATATTAGGTGCTGGGTTAACAGGACCTTTAGCACCTGTGCTTTTAGGAGCAGGTGTAGCACTTAAAGGTATTACCAAAACTGGTTTGGCTATATTGAAAAGTAAAAAAGGCAAAACTTTTTTTGCTAAACTAAAGGGTAATGATGTAACAAGAACACCTGCTAAAGAAGGACTTGGTTATGATGTTACAGCAGAGGTTGAAAGTATAGTAGCCAATAAACCAGAAGATGTTGAGGAATTAGGAAATACAGACAATTTACCAATAAATTATGTAAGCGAAGAAATATTAGAGAAAGAGGGCAGACGAGATAGATTTCAAGAAAAATCAAGGTTAAATCAAGCTATTGACACTTTACAAAATAAAGCAAGTGGAGAACAGTTTTTAAGAACTCTAGAAAAGAAAGGTAATTATTCACCAGAAGAATTGGAACAGTCAGGATTAAAAGATTTTTTACTAAGTGAAGAAAACAAAAATAAAACTATATCTCTAGATGACATAAAAAAATATATGGACAAAAACACACCATCATTTGTAGTAGAAAGAAGAGTCAGATATCCTTCTGGTGAAGATGACTTAATCACAGAAATGACTTTTGATAATGAAGAAGAAATAAGTTTTGTTGATTCTGGTAGATATGATCTTGAAATAGAAATGTCTCAAGAATATATGTTTGATAATAGAACTGGTTCTCCTGTGAATGATTTATTGGTATATAAATTAAAAGAAAGAGATGGTGTTACTACAGGACCTGACGAAGCAAACTTTTTTCAATTTGCTGACCAAGCTAATATAAAAAAAGAGAGAATTAAAGAGATTGAAGATAATGCAAAAGCATTAATAGAAGACATACCAAGTTACGCAGAGGTTACATCACAAACCGATTTGTTCGATCCTGATAAAACAAAAAGATTTTTAGAAATGGGAGAAGATGCATATTACGAACAAGCTATTAAAGATAAAAGAGATAGATTAGATAATCAACCAGAAGGCTATGATGCTTTAGAAGAAAGATACTTTCTTGATCAAGATGGATTTATTACAGAAGAATACGCAAGAACAGCTTATGATGATGCACCTGAGATAATATATAGAGATGATGCCACTGGCTACGAAATTATAGGAGATGAACAATCAGGATATTATTCTATAAGAAGAGAAAATGGTGAATATATAGAAAACGCAAGCAGTTACGATGAGGCACGAATACAGGCTCAACAAGATGCACAAGACAGAGGAATATTAGAGTATGAGTACGATGATGATGAAGATTACGCAGAAAGAGTAGGCAAAACTTTATACCACAATTATAAAACTAATTTAGGTAAAGATGAGGCTTATGAAGAATTACCTTACAAAATATCAAGTAAAAAAGGTTACAGAAATGTATTTTTTGATGCAGAGCAAAATCATTTTCGTCAAGTTAATAATGTAGGTCATATAAGAACAACTGTAGTAGATGAGACTTTACCATCAGCTAAAGGTAGAAAAATTTTTTTAGTAGAAGAATTTCAACAAGACCCAGTGAATGTTGCTAGAAAAGATGGTGGTTTTGCACCCTCTAAAGAAGATATTGATGAAATACAAAAAATAGTTGGAGACGATAAAATAGGTCGTAACACAAGAGGAATTATTAACATTACAGGAAGTGATGGCACTTTATATAGTTTTGATACTGATTTTATGGGAGATATAAATAAATCAGTAGGATTTACTTATACGAGGATGGTTGAGGGTCAAGGCACAACCATGACTAAACATCCAAAAAACGATGAGATTATGGCATACCTAAAGAAAAATAAATTAAATCCAGCAGGTAGTGTTGATTCAGGAATACCTTTTAAAAATGATGGATATAAGTTTAATTTCAGACTAGCATTAGCAGAAGCTGTAGATAAAAACCAATCACATATGCACTATGTAGCAGGTGAAACACACGCACTGCGATATGGTGAAGCTGTACCTTTAGATAGTGTTGATAGGGTGCCTGATCAATTATTAAAAGATCAATATAAAACATTTGTTAGAGAACACGATCAAGGTAGGTATAATGATGATACACTACGTTATAACAGACAAACAGGTGAGTCTAAAGCAGAATATGTTGCAGGTCGAGATGGCAATGAAATAGCATTACCTTTTGATCCAGATTTGATGAGTCCCAAATATAAAGGGAAACTTGAGGCGTATGCTCAAGATAGGACACAAGAAGATTTTTTTGATGACATAATGATGGTAGATATTAACACAAGTGTTAATCGAAATAGAGACGGAAGTGTAAAAAAACATCATCTTATGGTAAATAAAAAAACAGACGAAATACTAGGTGTATTTTATTCCGATCAAAATCCAAATATGCAAAGACCCTCTCAAGAAAGTGATGGCAAAATGTTTAACGCAAAACTAAGAGATATGGGTGATTCTTTTAAATTAAAAGAGAGTGATTTTGCGTTTAGAGGTAAAGCAAATTTGCCAGATAAAATATCAGAGCTTCTTACCAAAGATGAACTTGAGAAACTTAAAAAAGATAGCACAGAAGAAAATTATTTTGATGTATATGCTGACATTAGTACAGATGGCAGAGTAATTGGTGGACAAGGTAAGAAAGATTTATACAACAATATGATAAAAAAGTATGGAGAAAAGTATCTTAAAAAGATTGATCCTGATGTTAAAATTCAGTATGAAATTTTAGAAGACCCAAACGGTAATCCAGTTCCTACTTATGGTTTTGAAATTACAGATAAAATTAGGAAACATATTTTAACTGAAGGTATAGAAAGTTTTAGTAAAGGTGGAGCTGTTATTATACTGAGAGAGAAAGAGAAAAAACCTGAACCAAAAAAATATATTCCACAAGTAATTCGTAAAGATTATGGAGCTTTCGTAGATAAACAATATAACTCTTACGATATTATAGATGGTTGAGCCAATATCCACTGCCCTCGCTGGATTGGCACTAGTTAAACAAAGTGTAGAGTTCATTAAATCCAACATCAGCACAGCGAAAGACATAGGTGATATTATTAACCACGTTGATGCTGCAATGAATGGTGAACAACAACTAATTAAAGAAAGAGATAGAAAAGGAGATGACCCATTCGCTGTAGAGAACGTGGCGAAAAGTGTCCTTGACGCCAGAATCGCCAGAGAGAACCTACAGGAGTTGAAATTGCTGGTGGAGATGAGATTTCCTGGTGCTTGGGGTCAAATACTAGCAGAGAGAAAAAGAAGAATTGATGCAAAGAAACAAGCAATAAAAGAAGCTAAAGCAAAAAAAATAAAAAAAATGCAAGAGATAGAAGAGTATGTCAAATATGGTTTTATAGCACTAGCTACAGTTTTATTTATCGGAGTGTCTGTAGGGATCACTATAAAGTTTTTTGTGTCTTTAGGTCATCCATTAATGGCTCACGATGTTGAATATGATGATAATAGCTGTATGATTTATGAGCCAAAATATTGGTTTATGTGTATTAATGAATCACGAGGCTATGCCGACACAGAATTATATTTAGATTATAAAAAAAGTCGTGGAAACTGGATTGAAATAGAAGATGATAAGTAGTAAAATATTTATAATAAATTCGTTTAACTCTTTTGAGTCGGAAGTAGGGTAAACCGAAGAAACGCATTACTTTTAAGGAGGTGATGTGTATGAGTAAAATGGCTTTATGGTATTTTAAAAAAGATCAGAGACATTATAAAAAATTAAATAGGAGAAAACTATGGCTATGCATGATGAAGATCAAAGAGAAGTGATTGAAGAAGTTGTTGAAGAGGTAGTTGAAGACAAAGTAATAGAAATAGTTGAAGAAAAAGTAGATGATATCATAGAAAAAAAAGTTAAAAATGTTGTTGCTGATATGATTGAATTTAACGAATTAAAATTATCTGTTGACAGAGATGAAGAAGAATACGAAGATGAAGATGAAGATGAAGACGAAGATGAAGATGAAGATGTTAAAACAAGTGATAAGG
>LULI01001191.1_pt1 | contig 10898 bp, 2 predicted proteins | sample 728191 | NCBI WGS metagenome assembly LULI01 (sample SAMN03860293, study PRJNA289734) | marine metagenome | biome: seawater column; feature: ocean; material: water; isolation source: Red Sea water column Station 169 - depth 50m | place: Saudi Arabia: Red Sea | collected 2011-10-15 | depth 50 m | reverse complement strand
CAGATCAGCACACCCATCGCCAGCACACCGCAGATATGGCGCAGCACCGTGCTTTCTGAACGGAACAGGATGGCGAACAGTCCGGCGCTAGCACCCGCCAGCACCGCCGGCCCAGTCTGCAGAGACAGCCCGGCGCCGGTCAAGACGATAAGCGCCATTGTCGCCACAATCTGCCAGATACAGCCCCACAGAGCACCGGCCAGAACAGATCCGAAAATGCCATGCATCCAGAACTTCATCAACCGGCATCCTTTGGTGAGAAGCGGATAAAGATGATTGAGAAGATTAGCAGAAAGACAACCTGGAACTAAATACTTTGGATTATTTGGATAAATTATGTCTCAAACATTACAAGCATTAAACTCTATAATTAAATATAAAAACGAAAGAGAACGTCAGAAGATTGATAGGTCTTTAGCTATGATGGATATGGCAACAAGACTTAGACAGCAAAAGATTGACAATGATAGACAAGAAAGAATGATGCAATTAAGAGAGAATCAAGAAACAAGACAAGCTGAAAAAGCAGCTTTAGATGCTGCTTATTTAAATAAACAAATAAATGCTTTAGATAAAGCCGATGTTCAACAAACAAATGAGCTTGAGTTACAAAAATTACAAGCTGAGGTAGATAAAGCTAGAGCAATAGCTGATAGAGAACAAAATAAAAATGTTGAAAAAATAGAAGACGACTTAAAAGCTGGTATAGATAATGAAATAAGATCTCAAAAAGAAATAGTATATCAATCGTTTCAACGTTCATTACCCGGTCTTATGGATGCTATTAGCAAAGGAACTATGGATAATGAATTTAGTTTAGCTGAAAGCACTCAAGTTATTAATAGTCTTTCTAAAATAGGTGAAACAAAGCAAGAAAGAAAATTGTATGAGTATATAGGTAATAAATATGGTCAATTTTTAATACCAGCAATAGCAGGATTTCAATTATCTGGAGGTAAGGATTACGATACATTAACTAATGGTTTAAGTAGATTTTATCTTGATGTAATGGATAATAATAAAATGCAAAATTTATATCAAAATGCATTTGGAAAAGAATCTGATGTTGTATTTCAAAATGATTTAAATAAATTAAACAATATTATTGAGAGAGAAAACACAAAAAAAATTTTTAGATCAATATATAGGAAATATACTACAACCTTATCTTGGAGATTTCACACAAGAAGATATAGATGAAATTAATAGAAGAAGAGCAGAAGCTGGGGAAGAAGAAATACCAGCAGGTGAATTTAAGTAAATATGCCTAGTCAAAGAGCGATACAAGCTTTATTAGATTTACAGAGAGAAAAACTACAAAACTCTGAAGAACCATTTGCATTAGCAAGTGCTTATAATTTAAATGAACCTAATGAATCTCAAAGGTTTCAACTTCAAAGACAACAACCCGAACAAACAGATAGAGATAGTAATGTAAGTTTACTACAAGCAGTTGGAGCTGGTTTATATGAATTTGGAGAAAGTGCATCTTTTGGCGCTGTAGGTTTTGCTGAAATAGGTACTGAGAGAGCATTAGGTAGAGAGATAGAATTTCAAGAATATTTTAGACAGGCTCAAGAAGAAAGTTCTTTAGCTAAAGTATTAGGTGGTGTTGGAACAGGAGCGGGTTATTTACTAGGTGCTCCTATGAAACTAACAGCTAGGGTACTACAAAAACCTGCTACATCTATTGTATCTAAGTTAGTAGGTAAACAAACAATAGGGAAAGCATCAAAAGAGTTTAGTGAAGAAGCATTAAAAGCTGGTATAGAAAAAGGTGTTGTTAATAAATATACAAATGTATTAAAAGGTAAAACTGCTTGGGCTTCTACTAAAGGGAAAGATGCAAATAAAAAGTTTGCAGAACAATTTAATAACGAAATAAATAAAAGAACAGCTAGGGCATCAGCTAGGAAAGAACTTACAGATAAGCAAATTGAAGTTGTTCAAAACATGAAAGATCGTATCATTAATAATGGTATACCTTTACAAAATCTTTCTCAATATGCTCGTACAACTTATGGTAATAGTAAATTTGGTAGGTTTGCTACGGAAGCTCTACATGATGCATTTGTATTTAGTGTAGCAGATGCAGTAATGGATGTTTCTTTTCAAGGGCAACAATTAGTAAAAGATGAAAATGCTAAATTTAATTTAGGGCAGACTGGATATGCAGTTGCAACTGGATTTCTTGCTGGTACAGCTATAAACGCAGCCACAGCACCATTCGGGCCATTGGGTAAGATGTTTCAATCTAGAAAAGATTTTGCTAGTGGATTAAGAGCATACTTAGGTACTAATACTTATAAAGGCAAAGATTTAGAATACTTATCTGGTAATATGGCTGAAATAGCTAATATGAATCGTAAAAACAATATTAGCACAAGTTATACATTTACATCTGATGGTAAACAAAAATCTATTGATTTATTACAAGACTATAATAATAGCAAAACAGTAAATAGTCAGGAAATAGCAAAACAATTAAGAAAAGAATTTGGTGATAATGCTGAGAAAAAAGCACAACAATGGTTAATGTCTCAAAAAAGATTCTATGGCAAGGAGATTATAAAAGAAGCAACAAGAGAGGGATTGGAAAATTATAGATTATTATTTCCTAGAATGATGGTTGCTGGGGCGGCTATGTCTGGAGTTCAGGGTATACAGATGTATGTTCAAGGTCAGGACTTACAAGCAGAAGATTTCATATCTAGTATGTTAATAGGTGCGTGGACACAAAGAAGAGGTAACTTTGCTAGAAGCGCAGATTTAAATGGTGAAATAAATAATTTAAGAAAAACACTAGATCATTTAGGTATAGACAATTCTCAAACATTTTTTGCATCTACATTTTCTAAACCAAACAATGTATTTGGAGTAGGTTTATCACGAGACAATGAAACATTAAAAAATTATTTGATAGAACAAAGAATAGTTAGTGATACGGATGAAACTATTACATCTGATAAATTACCAGAAGGAGAAAAAACATTTTTAGATTTAGAATCTGGAAGACCATTTGATCCTTATGATGGCAAACTAAATAAACTATATCAGATTATGAGTGAAGACTATAATCATGTAAAAAGTTTAGATCAAATATCTGAAAGACAAGCAAGAAGAATTAATGAAATTATAGAAACACAAGGTTTTAAGACAACAGAAGACATAGATAAGGCATTTACTCAAAGAGTTGAAGATGCTACGCAGAATATGGAAGAAAACTTAGTAAATGTATTAAATAGATTAAGATCTGCTGACTTAGATGGATTTAGTGTAGATGCAAATAATAATAAATTAGTTATACCTAATTCATTTGAAATAGATTCTAAGTTACTTAAAAAAGCAAAAGATGGAGAGTTTGAATCTTGGTTGGGTAAAAGTGGGGAACAAGCAGCCGAAGAGTTATTAAATGCAAAAAGAAGTTTCCATACAGTCGAAAAAATATTAATAGGTATAGATAGAGCAGAACCTAATAATACTAAAGATAATAAAATATTAACAGAAGATGCATTAAAAGATTTTTATAATATAATAAGGGATTCTGAAAAATCAATTAATAGAATGACGAATCCTAAAGATGGTAGAAGAGAATTTAGATACACAGATTCAGATTCTTATATTATTCCTTTAATACAAAATAAAGGTAAGTTGTTTACTCAAAGAATATCTGATGTATTGTCTAAAGATACAATGCCTCAAAATTTACAATCATACTTAATAAATTCTGGATTACTTAAAAAAACTCAAGATGGCGAAGTAATGTTAATAGATGATATTTCTAGAATTAAAACAGATTATGAAAATAAAGCAAATGATTTAGGTAGATTGCATGGAATACTAATGGCTTTAGGTGATTATAAAATAACAAGTGAAAAACCAAATGAACCAAAGACTACTCAAATAGAAGCTTTAAAATTTATACTTCAAGATAATAAAATAGACATAGATACATTTAATAAACCTTCTATGAAGTTTTTATATCAAATGACATTGAATGATATAAATAGAAGAAGAATGAATAATAAAGTTACTAATTCTAATGATATTAATTTTTTACTAAAACAATCTGGAAGTGCAATGTATAGTGACACTGGTTTATTATCTGAAGGTGGTGTATCTGGATTTAGTTTATATAGAGTAAATATACCTCATACTGTTAGAGGGAGAAATTTAGATAATACACTAGAATATGAATATAATAAAATACTAGAACGTTTAAATGAAGAAACAGATGGATTGGTAAAAATATCAGAAAGAAAAGTTGTTACAATTAATGAAACTCAAGGTAATCAATTAAAATTAAGAATGTTAGAAATATATGATGCTGATACAAAAATGGATAATCAAGTATTGCATGAGTTATTTGATACAATGAGCAACTCAAGATTAGATAGTGTTAAGACTAGGATGCTTGAGTATATGAAAACATTAGGTGATCCTGCTAGAATAGACATACTAACTATGTTAAGAAGGCAAGGAGTTATTAAAAGAAATGTAGATAATAATTTAGAAATAGATGAAAAATTTACATTAGAAAAAATAACAGAAGAAGCTGATGTTATAAAACGTAGACAAGAATTAAAAGATGCATTAGAACCTATTAATAAAAAATTAATGAGGAGAGGATATACTGAAGAATTTATTCAAAAAGAAATAGAAGATAGGCAAAAGATTGATAGGAGATACTTTAAAGAAGCTAGAGATGAAGTTAAGAATCCTTCAATTGGAATAGATGAATTTTATAGAAAATACCAATTTAAAATAATAAAAGATGAAGTTGATGGTATTCCAAATGTTGTTGAAATTAAAAGTTACGCAGATGAAAGCAATGCAGATAAAGTAAATAGATTTTTAAGTAAAGAATATATGCTAGACGATGATGGTAATTTAAATAAAGAATCAATAACTAAATTGCAAAATGATTTAGTATATAGAGGAGAATCTTTTAAAGATCTTAGTCCTAGAAAAAAACAAACTGTTATACAAGATGTAACTCAAATTGTTTTTGGATTAAAAGATAGAATGGATCTTCCAACTATGTCTATTAGAAATGGAACTATTATATTTGACCGTGTAAAAGAAAGAGAGTTTTTTCAAAAAAATCCTGTATTTAATTATTTAGAAGATTTAAACATAGACTATGCAATATTTGATCTCAGCACTCAATTAAATGAAAAACAATTAGCTGATGGTGAATATGGTATTGTTAAGTTAGATATTTATGATGGTATGGATAGTATTGTTATAAATAGAGGTGCTATGAAAAATATAGTAGATGATTTCTCAAGATTTTATAATCAGTATAAAGATAAATTAACAGGCAATTCTAAAAAATCAATAGAAATGCTTAATGAAACATTTAAAGAAACAAAGAATATACATAGATATGATGAAGCTAGTATAGAATTGGCAACAAGATATTTAATATTAGAAACATCATTAAAGAGTGAAACAGACCATGAATTATTAAAAGTATTAAACTCAAATGATGCTCAAGAAGTTGGTAAGTATATTAAAAGAATTAAACTTGTAACTACTAAAAACTTTATAAGACCTAATGAGGAATATTTAAAATCTATTATACAATCTAGAACTGCCTTAGGAGACGATAAAGCATCTAAGTTAATTAAGAAAAGACTAAAGATAGGAAGTCACAGAGTAGCAATATGGGATGATGGCACTGAAAATATGGCAACCTTAATTAATGAAGATTTAGTTAATGAGTTTGGGGATCAGATACCTGCGTTAAAAAATTATTCTCTTAAAAATATTATAGGTAATGCACACGAAAAAGTTTCAGGTTTTGATAGTATAAGTTTTATTTCTAAAGATGCTATGATGGAATACCATACATATATGGGGCATAGTTCTGAATCTAAAAATCCAATTAAACCTATTATATCATCTCAAGGTGAAGGTAAAACATTATTATATGGTAAAACTTTATTTGTGTATAGTCCTTCTTTAGATGGATTTTTTAAAAGAAATAATGTAGATATACTATTAACTGGTTCAGGTGCAAAAATATATGACCCTAAGATAGTAGGGGGTAAAGAACAAGATAGTGTAATTAAAGATGTAAGATGGGATGAATTAGTTGATAGTTACACAATAACAAAACCAGATAATCTTATAAGGGATTTAGATATAGATGCAATAGGATTTAGACCAGAAAAAGATGCAGATTTATTATCTGCTAGTGAATCAGATGCAGACTATAACTATATGAATAGAAAAGAACATGAAGATGCTTTCTTAGGTTTAGTAGATGAATTAACTGCTAATCTTAATTCAATGGATAAGATATTAAAAGATCCATATAAGATGAACGCTTTTATGAAAGAGCAACTTATGAACAATAATATACCTAGTTCACCAGAACAAGGAGCTTTGGGTAATCTTAGCAATATGATGTATTATTTACAATTAAGTGATGCAGCTAATCCATATGATTATAGTTCAAACCAAGTTCAAAAATATTTAGCACAACAATATATAGATACATTATTTAGTACAAGAAGATCTATTACCAACAGAGTATACTCTGATAAAGATAAAAAACTAGCATTACCATCTAATAGATATGGAGGTCAAGCTCCACTAATTCAATCAGCTAAAGGGTATCTTGGCAAAGGATTAAAGACTAGATTATTTCCAACTTTGTTTAACGATAATAATGAAATGATTTTAAGAGGGCAAATAGTTCTTCCATTTGCAGAAAGAAATACAAGTTTATCAGAATTACCAGATGATAAAAATGTAAGAATTGTACAGAACGAAAGAATATTATCTTTAGAAGAATTTAAAAATGAAATAAAAGACACAGTTAAAGATATAGATGAAATACCTAATTTAACTACATTAAGAGATGGTGATAATAAAACAATTGAAAGCATTGATGATATATTAAATAATGCAACTGTTGGTAGTGTCCATGACTTTTTAGAATCATATTCTAAACTTGTAAATAGAAGATATGAATTAGGTATAGTATCTAGAAGAAATCCAAGAACAAGACCTAATGATATAACTATGTTAGGATTAAAAGGTTTCCTTGATAAAGAACAAGGTTTAGGTGTAGAGATAAATAGTTTTGATATTGTTAATACATATGAAGGTGATTACGATGCTGATAAAGTAGATTACTTTTTTGCACATAGTGATTATATGTTTGATTATATAAAAAGAAATCAAGCATATTACGTTCAAGGAATAGACCCTGAACAATTACAACAGAAACCAACATTTACTTTTCAAATGAACGCAGATGATTCAAGGGTAGCAACATTATCTAAAATGGGTCAGAGTATTGCATTTAAAAAAGCAATAGGAATAGCACAAAAAACTCCTAGAAAGTTAAATTATTTACAAAACCTAGCTAATGTAAATCATTTATCTGGCAAAACAGTATCTCCAGAATGGGAAGATGTAGCAAGAGGAGAAGAAGGTAACTTTGTAGGGCCAGGAATATTATACAACAGTAAAGTAAATGCTGAAGGAAAAGCAACAGAAGTAGTTACAATAGATACAGAGTCTCTTGCTTTTTATCAAAGGGCTGCTTTGGAAGTTCAATATATTATTGACGGAGCAAACAATTTAAATAAAAATATAGCAGGTAATATTTACGAATGGGCAGAAGGTTTTTTATTTCCAGAATATAATAATTCAATATCTCCTACCGATGCTAAGTCTGAAGATTTAAAATCTATATTAAGAAATGGAAGAACTGAAAATGGCAAGAGAGTAAGAATATTTTCTAAATATGAATTAGTAGATGGTAAATATAGAGAAGTAAGAGAAGATTTAAATAGTGCAGATAAACTAATTATAAATGAGTTTCTTAATCAACAAAATAAATTGCTTAATGTATTTGGAGATACTAAATATGTTGCTGGTGAAAAAAGAAAAACAAGTTTTTATGATTTAAATATGGGTAGTATGGCTTTTAGAAACTTTCATAAAGATATTTATCAAGGTATGCAAAGACAATTATTTTATAAAAAGAAAGGTATACAAGATAAAAAATATTTAGAAGAAATATTAAATCCAGAAAACGAAAGATTTAAACCTATATCTTCAACAGTAAGAAATGTTTATGATGGTGAATCTGGTAATTATTTAGATAGGATAGCTGTTCAAATAGCAGATAAAGAAATATTAGAAGATAGAAAACAATATAATTTAGATATAGAAACCTATCAAGATGTAGAAAATTGGTATCAAGCTATGATAAGTAGTCCTTCTAGGTTTGAAGAATCAAGTAGATTGTTAAATGTATTTGAACAAGAAAAACCAACAGGAGCAACAATAGAAGAACAAAGAGAATTTGTATCTCAGGTAGATCAAAGAGCAAAAGGAATTAAAGACGATACCCAAGCATTTAATAGACAGATTGCTATAATTAAAAAATTAGATAATAAAAAGAAATCTATTGCAAGAACAAACTATTCTTGGAAATGGAAAAAGAAAAAAACAGATAATATAAATTGGGTTATAAAAAAGTTAAGAGCTGATGTAAAAACTAAATTTGGTAAAAATATAGATAAGATACATTCAAAAGATTTAACATATAAAAATTATATAAGTGTAGAAGATAGTAATCTTAAATCAAGTATTATTCATGCAAATACAATGAATGCTATGCTCAGAAACTTTTTTGGAACTAAGTATGATAATTGGTTTGAAACATTAAATGATGATGCTAGAAAAGATCTAAAGTCTATTAAGGATTTTAATAGACAAACATATGGATCAAATACTTTGTTAGATGAAATATTTCCTTATGGTAAAAAATCTTTAATAACAAATGAAAATATTATAAAGTATGTTGAAGATTATAGAGGAGATATGGGTTCTGTATATGAACTAAGACAAAACTATCTTACTAGAATGATAGAAAAACACGGTGTAAACTTTTTATATGCATACATGGAACCTACTAGAAATAGAGATGATATAGGTATATTTAATAACAGACCAATAGCAATTCCATACAAAGAAAGTGCTAGGTATAGACATGGATTGCAGACAATAGTTGGAATAGCAAATGGAACTTTAAAGTTAGGTGAGGATTCTACTTCTCAAGAACGAGCAAGAAATTGGGGAGAGTGGATATTAAATAGCACAATACAATCTAATGAACATTATAGAAGATTTTTTGATAAAGACATTGCAATGATGAACTTAACAGATTCTAATATGGAAAGGTTTGGATTAATGCCATTTGATAGAGGTACAGAAAATAGACTAAGAGAAGATGGTTCTGATTTTCAATGGTTATCTGAAATGCTACCATCAAATCCATTATCAACTATAAACAAATCTGTTACACAATTTTATTCTAGTTATGCAAAGATGATACCAGATAAAACAAAAGATGATTATAAAGAGTTTTTAAAAGGTATGAATGATCTTGAAGAGTTTAGTTCTAGGAAAGATTATATTAATCCTATGAAGTATTTAAAATTAAAGTTAGAAATGGATGAATCATTTTTAGAGATACTTAAGAAAGATATATTTACAATGGGTAATGAACAAGGGATACCTACTCACTTAAAAAATAATCCTATGTATACACATTTAAAATATTTAAAATTTAATCCTAAACAAGTTAAGTCAACTGATAAGTTAGTGGGTATGTTAAGAGGCGTAAATCAAGTGCATGAAGATTTAATGACTGGTGCAAGACAAAATCCAATGAGAGATTCTGGTTACGAAGCATTTAGAATGATGAAGGACTATGCAAAATGCAAGTAGATTGCAATAAAACATTCAATAAAAAAGCAATAAAATTATTAGAAGGAGTTGAGAAATGGGCTAATACTGATATGGTTGCTAGAAACATTCAGTCTCCATATCAAGCTGCTTTATCTATGTTTGAGTCTAGGTTTAATATAGAGATGGAATATGCTATGTTGTTGAGTCCAGAACAAGGTGGAGCATTTCTTACTTCAGGTAATATAAATTCTTTTATAAGGGACTTAAATAAATATGCTCAACGAGTAGATAGTGGAAAGTTTACAGAGTTTCAAGCGACTGAGGGATTTATGGTTGGAACAGTTCTTGGTAAAAGAGATCCTGTTTTAGCTGAAAGTATTAAAAGTTTACGAAGAGTTGTAGATAATAGTAAGAAAAGATCAAACAATTTAAATGAAAAGTTTACTAAAATAGTAGAAGGGTTAAGAGCATCTGGTGGAATAGTTGGCCCATTTAGTAATATAAAATTTAATAAGGCTTTAGATCAACATAGAAAATTAGAATTAGACTATATAAAAGCATTAGACACAGGAACGATAGAGCAACAAAATGAAGCAAGAGATATACTAAGAGATTTTGAAAGCAAAGGTTCTATAAAAACATTTGTTGATTTTATTAAAGTAGTAGAAGATAAAATGCCAAAAGCTATATTAGCTAAATACGAAGCAGAAAAAAAGCTAGCTGAAGGTGGAGATAAAGATGCTATAAGTAGAGTAAAAAAATATGATGATGGTAGTAAACTTGTAAAACTTACTGATTCTGAATTTATAAAATACTCTGATGAAGTTGGAATACCAGAAGATTTAAAACAATCTTTAAAAGATTATAATTCATTAATGGAGGAATCTTATTCTATTTTAAGAAATGGCATTGATGAAAAAATAAATATAATTATAAAACAAATTGAAAATAGAAAAGGCTTTGCATTAACAGTTGATAGTTTAAATACTTTAAAAGAAAATTTAAGATCAAAATTAATGCCTAGATATACAGAAGGATACTTTCCACATTTTACAAAACAACTTAATGCTAAAATGATGGATGGAATGATGAAACACTTTGATGATTTAGATGATTTCTTAAGAAGGGAAAACTTGTTTATGGATTCATCAGAAGCATTAATAGAATCTGGAGTAAGA
>LULI01001166.1_pt1 | contig 10900 bp, 9 predicted proteins | sample 728191 | NCBI WGS metagenome assembly LULI01 (sample SAMN03860293, study PRJNA289734) | marine metagenome | biome: seawater column; feature: ocean; material: water; isolation source: Red Sea water column Station 169 - depth 50m | place: Saudi Arabia: Red Sea | collected 2011-10-15 | depth 50 m | reverse complement strand
TTTCTCATCAATACCAGAAGAATCGGTGCCCGACCAGACTACGATTGCGCTTCAGAAATAGACGAATGAGATTGTAATTCGCAAAGAAAAACCTACAGTGAAATTGATTTAGCCTTGAAATATACCCAGACTGAAGCTAGTGATGAGTTTGGAATTTTCTCAGCTTTTGAACGAGATGGAAAATACTACAAAGGAAGGAATTTCCAGTCTATTAGATACAGAAAAAGTCTAGATGATCTTCGTATTGGCTATCTTTTAACTTATGTTGACCGTCCAAACATATCAAGAGTTGCCCAAGTCCATACGATGGACTTTGATTATTCCTTCGATGCAACAAGCAGATTTTCAGGGACGTTAAGTTATTCAAACATAGATTCAGAATCAACCACAACAGAAGGTGTAGCTTTAAGAGGTAGAGTAGCTAGAAACTTTACAGAAAAGTTTTCCGCTCTTTGGGGTTTTGGTATCTATGACGAAGGCTATGACATGAACGATATGGGTTATCTGGACATGAGAAATTTTGCAGAAACAGGCATTACAGCTGTTTACAAAGAAACCAATTTCTCAGAAGAATCTCTAGTTAGAAGTCTTACATTGGATGTGAATGGCGGTCACCAACGAAGTATTTCAGGAATAAACGGCGGGGCGATGGCGTGGATATCACTTAATTTAGATCTAAAGGATTTTTCTTCCATAGATATTTTTTGTGAATGTATCTTATCTCCCGGAAAAGATTTTGTTGAAGCAAGAGATCATCCGGACTCTCCTTTTATAAGAAGGTTAGGTGGATATACATTGAATATGAGATATTCGGCACCTAGACAGAAGACTTTCATACCCTTCATAAAAATTGAAAGTTCATCTGGGGGCTATAAATTTGATAATCCATCAAATTCTAAAAGAGGTGAGGGATGGGGATTCAACATTGGAGCAAATATTAAGCCCTCTAATGATCTCGACTTAAATCTTGCACTCATTAGATATGATGAATATGAAAATTGGGTTAAATATGAATTTGATAATGTATTTGGCTATTACAAAAAGAAGAAATTATCTTCCTCTCTGTCTTTAGGATGGATTAAAGACAACATTCACGAATTAAGAATTAAAGCTCAGTTTTATTCACTCACTGCTGATGATCCAGATCCTTATTATGTCAGTTCAGATGGAAAAATGATTAATTATGATGGGTTACTTAATCCATTTGAATTAAGTCAGGTCGCATTTCAAATAAGGTATAGATATGAACTATCTCCTCTCTCTAATTTTTATGCAGTTTATACAAGAGGAGGATATTATTTTGACGACGATAAAGATTTAAAATCTTTTGGAGATTTGTATTCCACCGGATGGGAGACTACTTATTCTGATCAATTTATTCTTAAACTGAGATACAAATTTTAATGATCTTTACAGATCCAACCCCTTGATGTTTTTCTAGCTTCTAAGGCAGGGAAATAAACATTGCATTCTATACATTTGACCATGCTGCGTCCAGTAAGTCCTGAGTTATGTTGGCCAAATCTGACTGGTTGAGTTCTTTATAGGCTTCGATTTTAATCTCAAGAGCTTGTTCTACTTGAGAGCTATTTGGGAGATGTTCAATCACATAATTAGCTCGGTTTAAGGCAGCAACAAAAGCCTTTCTTTCCATATAAAAAGTCGCTACATAGATTTCTTTTTTTGCGATCAAATTCCTTAAGAAAACCATTCGTTGCCTTGCTTGATCAGCGTAGTCACTATCTGGAAACCTAAGTAGAAAATCACTCAAGTCGGAAAACGATTTCTTTGCTTGATTGAGATCTCTTTTCGAAGCTGCATCCTCGAGAATCATATTTGGATTAAAAATAGACATATCAGCTGTGTAACCAGACATCCCTTTCAAATAGTAAGCATAATCTATATTTGGATGATTAGGATGCAAGCTGATAAACCTATCAGCAGCTGATATGGCAGCCTCATAGTTTGCTGACTTAAAATAAGCATAAATAAGCTCTGACTGAGCTTGCGTGGCAAATCTTCCAAAAGGGTATCTTGCCTCAAGCATTTCTAAACTCATTGCGGCAGCAGCAAAATTGCCAGATCTCAATCTATTCTGCGCTTGATCAAATAGTTCTTTTTCAAGCAAGATCCTTTCAATAGTTTCTTCTTTATTTGCACACGATGCGGATAAACCCATCAAGATCAGTAAAAAAAGTAGATTAAAGATAAAATAATGCTTATTACGAGTTTGCATCTGCTAATTCTATCTGTTTAAAGATTAAAAAACATGCCAAAAAAAATTTCAATTAATTTCGAGGTCAATGCTGAAGAGTCAGGAAAAAGAATAGATGTAATCGTATCCAAAAGATATCCAGAGTTCTCAAGAATGCAAATTAAAAAGTTTATTGAACTAGATTTTTTGTCTATTGATAATCGAACAATTTCCAAAGTCAGCGAGAAGGCTTCAATTGGCAGCAAGATAAATTTATCTGGTCTAATTGATGCAGAAGTTGAAGATCTTCCTGAAGATATTGAGATTGAAATAAAAAAGCAGACAAAGGATTTCATAGTTATAAATAAAGCTCCAGGAATTGTTGTTCATCCGGGCTCAGGAAATAGATCAGGAACAATTCTCAACAGTTTATTATTTAACTTTCCAGAGCTGGCAGATCTTCCAAGAGCTGGAATAATTCATCGTTTAGACAAAGATACTTCTGGACTAATGGTTATTGCAAGAAATGAGAAGGCTTATAAATACTTATCAGATCAAATCTCCTCCAGAACTGTTAAAAGGGGATATGATCTAATAGTAATTGGAAAAACGTTGAGAGCAGGAACTTTGGACTTCCCAATTGGAAGGCATCGTACGGTAAGAACAAAACAATCAGTTACAGAAAAAGGAAAAGAAGCAATTACTAAATTTAAAGTATTAGAATTTTTGGGATTCTATACTTATATTCGAGCTTATTTAGAAACAGGGAGAACCCATCAAATTAGAGTCCATTTCAGCCATATTAAACATCCGCTAGTTGGAGATAAAACTTATGGAACAAGTCAAAGATTTGCAAAAAATACTTCAGACGATTTGAAAGATTTTATTATCAAGTTTCCGAGACAGGCCCTACATGCTAGAGAAATTCCTAAAGATTTTCAAAGTTTATTGGATCGTCTAAAAACCAATGAAAACTTGACTTAAAGGGTTCTAGTGTCACAATTCGAATCTTTTTAAAACTGTTTAATAAATATGAAGAAAGAATCAGGTGGATCTGCACTTATTAAAGCTTTGGCAGATGAAAATGTAGACCTTCTCTTTGGATATCCTGGAGGAGCTGCTCTTCATATTTATGATGCAATCTATCAACAGGATAAAGTTCAGCATATTTTAGTTAGGCATGAACAGGCTGCAGTCCATGCAGCTGACGGATATGCCAGAGCCACAGGAAAAGTTGGAACTGTTCTTGTAACATCTGGTCCAGGAGCAACAAACGCAATCACTGGTATTGCAACTGCATATATGGACTCTATTCCATTAGTGGTAATTTCAGGTCAGGTTGCAAGCCATTTAATAGGAACAGACGCCTTCCAAGAAACAGATATGATGGGAATATCCCGACCGATCGTAAAACATAGCTTTCTAATTCAAAGTCCAGAAGAAATACCAGAGGTTGTTAAAAAGGCATTTATCATCGCAAAAACAGGAAAGCCGGGACCAGTTGTAATTGATGTACCCAAAGATATGACAGATCCGAATCATCTTTTTGACTATCAGTATCCAAAAGACATAAAGATGCGATCTTATTCAGTCCCCTCAGAGGTAGAAGAAAGCAACATAGAAGAGGCAGTTTCATTATTAGAGAAAGCAAAAAAACCTGTTTTATATGCAGGCGGAGGGATTATTCAAGGTAATGCAACTGAGGAGCTAAAAAAGTTAGCGAAAATCATGAATGCTCCTGTGACAAATACACTAATGGGATTGGGAGCCTTTCCTGCAACTCATGAAAACTTTATTGGAATGTTAGGAATGCATGGAACCTACGAAGCTAACATGGCAATGCATGAAGCTGATTTAATCTTTGCTTTGGGTTCAAGATTCGATGACAGAACTACAAACAATCCTCAAAAATACTCATTAAATGCCAAAAAAATACACTTAGATTGTGACTACGGTTCTATAGAAAAAATTATAAATGTTGATGTATCTCTAAATGGAGATGCTAAAAAGATTCTTAATCAAATTCTCAATAAAATAGATCCAAAAAATATTGATAAAGCATCAATAGATCTCTGGAATAATGAGATTCTAAACTGGAGAGAAACTCATGGTCTTAATCATGATCTTCTGGATAAGAAATTTCATCAGAAGCAAATCCTTCCTCAACAGGTAATACAGTCTCTTTACAAGTCTACGAACGGTAAGGCATTTATAACTTCCGATGTTGGCCAACACCAAATGTTTGCTGCTCAATATTATAAATTTGATGAGCCTAGAAAATGGATTAACTCTGGCGGTCTTGGAACAATGGGATTTGGTCTGCCTTCTGCAATGGGAGTTAAATTTGCTTTCCCTGATGAGGATGTTGTTTGTGTAACTGGTGAAGGCAGCATTCAAATGTGTATTCAGGAGCTGTCTACTTGTATGCAGTATGGACTGCCTGTGAAAATAATTAATCTCAATAATAGAGCTTTAGGGATGGTTAAGCAGTGGCAGGATATGCAATACGGTGGAAGATATTCCAGTATTCTCTACGAAGATTCTTTACCGGATTTCGTCAAGCTTGCAGAATCTTATGGACATGTGGGTATGAAGGTAGAGGATATCAGTGAGCTAGAAGAAAGAATGGATGAATGTATTTCCATGAAAGATAAACTTGTATTCATGGATGTATATGTTGATCCAGATGAGCATGTATACCCGATGCTTGAAGCCGGCGGCAATATGTCTGAAATGCGAGTTAGTAAAACTAAAAAGACTTTTTAATATGAGTCACATATCGATTTTAATGGAAAATCAACCGGGAGCTCTTTCTAGGGTTGTAGGTTTATTTTCACAAAGAGGTTACAACATAGACTCTTTATCTGTGGCTCCTACTAACGATTCATCTTTATCAAGGCTAACCATGGTTCAGAATCTGTCCGACGTTGAATCTGTCTCACTGGAAATTGCTATTGTTAAATTAAAAATTACTGAGAAAGAAGCATCAAAAATTATTGAAAGTGCTTTTCCCATTGTTGGAGAAATTATTAACCATAAAGATGAATTTGTAATGATTAAACTTATTGGTTCCAACCATGAAGTTGATGATTTTCTTCTTTCTTTGAATAAGCAAAAGTTTTTAGAGGTTACCAGATCGGGTCTACTTGGTATGGGGACAGGTGAAAACTTTCTCATTTCAGAAAGTGAAACTACAATTGAGTATTAGGAGAAAACAATGGAAGTATTTTACGAAAAAGATTCAAATCCTGAATTATTAAAAGATAAAACTATAGCGATCATAGGCTACGGTTCTCAAGGTCATGCACATGCTAATAATTTGAAAGACTCTGGTTTCAACGTGATTCTTGGATTAAGAGATGGATCATCTTCGGCTGTAAAGGCATCTGAAGCGGGTTTTGAAGTTGCTAGTAATGTCGATGCCGCGTCTAAAGCCGATCTATTGATGATGTTAATCCCCGATGAATTTCAAGGAATTACTTATAAAGAAGAGATAGAACCTAATCTTAAGCAAGGCGCTACTTTGGCATTTGCACATGGATTTAATATTCATTACGAACAGATTGTTCCAAGAGATGACTTAGACGTAATCATGATAGCTCCTAAAGGACCTGGCCATACAGTACGAGGCCAATACTTAGATGGAGCTGGAGTGCCTTGTTTAGTTGCAATTTATCAAGATGCCTCCTCTAATGCATTGGATACCTCAATTGCTTATGCTTCAGCTATAGGTGGGGGAAGAGCAGGTATCATCAAAACAACTTTCAAAGATGAAACAGAGACAGATTTGTTTGGTGAACAGTCTGTGCTGTGTGGAGGTCTGACTTCATTGATTCAAGCAGGCTATGAAACTCTTGTAGAAGCCGGTTATCCACCTGAGATGGCTTATTTTGAATGTGTTCATGAAGTTAAATTAATCGTTGATTTGATTTATGAGGGAGGTTTAGCAAACATGAGATATAGCATTTCAAATACAGCAGAATATGGAGATTACACTTCAGGACCTAAAGTAATTACTGACGAAACCAAAAAGGAAATGAAAAAAATTCTTGAAAGGATTCAGTCTGGAGATTTTGCAGACGAATTTATTGCTGATGCAAGAAAAAGCAACGGACCAGATGGAGGCCCTGCAATGCAAGAATTTAGAAGACAATCAGCCGCACATCCAATAGAAGAGGTTGGAAAATCTTTGAGAGAGATGATGCCTTGGATAGCTAGTAACCGTCTGGTTGATAAGGCAAAAAACTAGTACCATCGACAGGGTGTCAAATAAGATACTCGCCCTTATTTTAGGAATTTCTTTATTTTCCGTTTATCTCTTTTCTATTAACCTTTATCCATTAGTTGATGAAGACGAAGGTGCATTCGCTTCAGCAACTTTGACTATGATGGATTCTGGTAATTTTACAAACGTTGAGTTAGCAGGAGAGAGGAGGGATGACAAACCGGTTCTTACCCACTGGCTGCAGGTCATAAGTTTAAAAACTTTTGGCTTTTCAGAGTTCGCTTTTAGATTACCGAGTGTAATCTTTGGGTTGCTCTGGGCATTCGTAACGTTTTGGTTTACAAAAAAGATTTCAAATAAAAGAAATGCTTTTTTAGCTGCTTTTTTCGTTCTAGCTAGCCTTGGCGCATCAATTATTATCAAAACAGCAACAGCGGATGGAATATTTAACTTTTTTGTGGCTTCAACCACTCTTTTGGCATTTTTAGCTTTAAGAGAACAACGGACCAAGTATTTATACTATGCAGCAATTCTTGCCGGCTTTGGCTTTTTAACAAAAGGACCCGCTATTTTAATCGTGCCTGGAGGGGCATTATTTTTCTGGGCTTGGTGGAATGGATATTTAACTGAAACGTTAAGAAAACTTTTCAATCCTTTTTTATGGCTTGTCTTTTTTTGCATTGCATCACCATGGTTTATCTATTTATATTTAAGCGAAGGCATAGATCCGATACTAGGATTCTTTTTAAAACATAACTTTCAAAGGTATACATCTACTTTTGAGGGTCATTCAGGACCATTTTATTACTATCTTGTTATTTTGATTTTTTTGGTGGCTCCATTTTGGAATAGTCTTTTTACGGTAGTAGGTAGAATTAAGACAGACTTCAAAGATGAAACTAGAAGTTTTCTATGGATTTGGTTTTTATGGGTTTTACTCTTTTTTTCAATATCTTCAACTAAGTTACCGCACTACTTGCTTTATGGAATAACTCCACTATTCATTTTAATGGCACTCAATTTTAAGCAGCAAAACAAAAGAATAAATCTGCTAATTTTTATTTCTTTATTGGGCTTCATATCATCTTTGCCAATTGTATTAGAAACTATGGCTTCTTCAGAGAAAGACATTATTTGGAATGTTTTGAGAGAAGAAATAGAGGTTTTCTTTACTCCTGCAAATTTCTATATTCCAATATTAATTCTTCTAGTCCTTGGAATTGTCTCCTTTATGGTCTTTTCCAAATTTAACCAATTTATAATCTCGTCTTTATTATTTTTGATTAGTATCCATTTAATTTTCCTTCCAAGCGCCATAGGACTATTTCAAGATCGATTCAAACAGGCTGGATTAAAGGTAAAAGAAATGAATAAGCCTTTAGCCATGCACAAGATGAACTTTCCCTCATTTGGAGTGTATGCAAGAGACACTGCCTATAGAAATCATAATGATGGACAAATAATTCTTTTAAGGAGCAATCAAATTGATGAGCTGGGTTCAGTGACAGAAATTTATAATAGGTCGGGTATTTCTGTGGTGATAAAAGAGTGAATACTCAGTACAAAACAGGATTTATTGTCTTTGCTTTGGCGCTGGTTCTGATTGGTTTGAATTATTTAGATCCTATAATTGTTCTAAATAACTTTATTTTTATTGGACTAAATAGTGCGGGAGCTTTTATAAATCAATCAGCTCTCATTTTTCTTACCGAATTTGGTAATGCAGCCGTACTGCTGATTGCATCTGTAATCCCAATATATTATTCAAGAAAATTTTTCAGGTTAATTATCTCATCTACACTGATTGGAATCTTGCTCTCGAGGGGATTAAAAATTTTACTGGATATTCCAAGACCAGGAGCAGTCCTACCAAGAGAAGAATTTTTTGTTGTTGAACCTCTTTTGACCTCTCAATCCGTGCCTTCTGGACACGCATTTAGTCTCTTTATATTTTTCTCTTGTTTGGTTGTCTCAGGCATGATTAAAAAAAATTATTTTGTACTGTTAATTTTCGCCTTTTCGCTTATTGCTTTTACAAGGATATTAGTTGGGGCTCACTGGCCAATGGATATTCTGATAGGGGCTTTTTTGGGTTTTAGCTTGCCTTTACTCTTAGCTTCATTGGCAGATAGATCGTCAAAAATTTTGGACACTTTATATTCGGTATTTTTTATTATTTTACTAAGCATCGCACTTTACACAATTCTCATTGGCAATTTTTCTACTTATGATTTTGCAAATGAAATTGGTTGGTTATATATTCTTATTTTCTTGAGTCCCCTTTTATTTCTTAATTTACGGAAGATAGAGAACATTCTTAGTATTGCTTTAGACTATTTCACCAAAATAAAGGCATCTCAGAGTAATTTTTTTAAAATCTTAATGCCTTTGCTTATTTCTTCCACATTCATATATTTAATCTATCAATATGGATCCTTTAGTTCCTTTCTTTTCATGACAGAAAATTTGGATTTTCTCCTAGTGTCCATTGCATTAGGTCTTTTGGTTTTAAGCCTATTGATAAGGGCTGCTCGAATTAGAAGATTTTTTAAAAAAGAAACAAAGAGTCTAGGAGTTATGCGAATCACTTTCTTGCATAACTTTTTAAATAATTTCTTACCTATGCGAATTGGAGAATTTTCTTTTCCTTTGCTTTTGAGAGAATCTTATGGGATCGATAATAAGATATCCCTCAGGGCACTTTTTATTTTCAGGATCACAGATCTTCTATCAATCATTTTTTTGTCTTTATTTGTCTTTCTTAGTTTCTACTATTCTTTAATGCTTAATTTTTTAATTTTAGTTGCTTGGTACTTGGGAGTAAGCTATTTATTGCAAGAAAGAGATATTAAAAAAAATCTTTTTGAAAAAATTGAAATTTTGATTTTGTCTTTGTTAGCTTGGTTCATAAAAATATTTGCACTCACTTATCTTCTGTTATCTTTGATTTCAGCAAGCTTAGAAAGTTCTTTCGTTGCCGTTATTTTTGGTGAATTAACATCAATCCTACCCATCCATGGCTTTGCAGGAACGGGGACATATGAGGGAGGCATAATATTTGGACTAAATTCTTTTGATAAAAATATTAATATCGATTCAATGATCAGTGCTTCTGTATTGGTCCACTTTACTGTTCTTTTATATAGTCTTATCCTTGCAATTGTTTCAACATTCATTAAGAAGACATGAAAACTTATTTAAGCATTGTTGTTCCTGTTTACAACGAGGAAGAAAATATAAAACCTCTCGTCGATGAGATTTATCAATCGATGGAATCTCTAGACAAAGAATGGGAATTACTCATTGTTGACGATTCAAGCAAAGATAATACGGGAGATATATGTGAATCAATTGCCAAAGTAAAAAAAGAAGTCAGGTACCTACAATTAGGAAGGAACTCAGGGCAAACAGCTGCAATGCAAGCAGGTTTTGATCACGTGCAAGGAAAATACATAGCAACTTTGGACGGTGATCTTCAAAACGATCCAAAGGATATTTTAAGACTCTTGAATAGGCTGAAAGAAGAAAAATTGGATTTAATTGTTGGATGGAGAAAAGACAGAAAAGATCCTTTTCTTAGAAGTCTCATTTCAAAGATGGCAAATTCTTTAATTGGCTGGTCGACTGATATAAAGCTCCATGATTACGGATGTAGCTTAAAGGTCTACAGAAATAAAACTCTCAAAGCAGTTCAACTGTACGGCGAAATGCACCGGTTAATTCCTGCTTGGATGAGTCTTTATACTGATAAGGCAAGGATAAGCGAAGAGGTAGTAAATCATAGACCTAGAATTGCTGGCGAGAGCAAATATGGGTTTGGAAGAATTGCTAGGGTACCTTTAGATTTATTTTCAATTATATTTTTCCAAAGATTTTTATCTAAACCAGCGCACTTTTTTGGCTTTCCTGGTTTAGTTTTTTTGGTTCTCGGAATAATTATCTTATTTGTATTAAGCGCCCAAAAAATTATGCTTGGCATAGACTTAGGCGATAGACCTCTTTTTTATGGCGGAATACTTTCTGTTGTGTTTGGAACCCAACTTTTAACGACCGGTTTATTGGCTGAAGTGGTCGTCAGAATTTACTTTTCGAATAAAAACCGTCCTTATGTGATTAGAAGGGATTCTGAGAATTAATTTAACTTTATTTATTGATAATAGCTTGCTAAGGTTGCATTCCATTTCATATGGGTCTGTAGCTCAGCTGGTTAGAGCGCACCCCTGATAAGGGTGAGGTCGCAGATTCGAGTTCTGCCAGACCCACCAATTTCCTTAGAATCTTTTGACATAATAACTGTCATAATTTATATTTTCCTAACATCATCATTTAATAATGCTTAGGAAAACTTTAATTACTTTTGGTCTTCTTGCCATATTAGGCATCACTGCCTGGGAATTTAAAATAAATATACTTATTTGGTCTATACCGAAACTGTCGGCTATTTTTATGCCAATACAAGATAATATTCCAACCACTTGGAC
>LULI01000711.1_pt1 | contig 10906 bp, 14 predicted proteins | sample 728191 | NCBI WGS metagenome assembly LULI01 (sample SAMN03860293, study PRJNA289734) | marine metagenome | biome: seawater column; feature: ocean; material: water; isolation source: Red Sea water column Station 169 - depth 50m | place: Saudi Arabia: Red Sea | collected 2011-10-15 | depth 50 m | reverse complement strand
CTATCAGCTTGTAAATAACTTCTTGATACATTTAATGGTATGTCTGGAGAATCAATAACACCTCTTAGAAGAGTTAAAAACTCAGGAACAATAGACTGTGATGGTGCTTTGATTTATGGTAATCAAGTAAATATTGATGGTACTACACAAAATACTAGCACTGCTGCAATAATCAATAACACTGCTGGTTTTAATGATTTTAGTGATGGCCAATGGAAATGGATGGGTACTAATCTTGGAACAGGTAGTGCTACTGAGTCAGGGTCTTTTTCTAACACAGCCGCAAAAAGAGTATGTATGTCAGGAACTATTGCACCAAATGATAATACAACTGTAGGAGATATGGTAATAGCTACAGGGGCAACATATACCGCAGGAAGTCACACTACGACAGTAGCAGGAGATTTTACTACCAGTGGTGGTCTGCTTGGCGCAAGTTGTTTAAGTTTAGATAGGTCTAACACAGAATATGTAGAGGTAGCTGACCACGCAGACTTAGATTTTCCATTTAATAGAAATAAATTAACAGCAGAATGTTGGTTTAAAACATCAAGAAGTGACGATTATCAATATTTATTTGACAGAAGAAATGGTCAAGATATATTTTATTTGGTTATTGCAGATAACACTGACACGGTGCAAGGAAGAGTTTTTACAAATGGAACTACTACTAATTTAGTAGGGTCTACAGTAATAACTGATGGTAAATGGCATCATGCAGCATTAGTCTATGATGGCACACACAGCGGTTCTACAACTACGGCAGCTCATAAATTATACGTTGATGGTAAATTAGAAGCTGAAGAACTTGCTTCAGGGTCAATTTATAGCGGTACAGTTCCACTACGATTTGGTTGAAGGAACAAATCTTACACACTTTAATTCAGCAGCAGATGCTTCTACAGATGGATTAGTTGGTCGTTGGGGTTGTAATGAAGGCACGGGTTCTGCACTTTCTTGTTCAAATTCAAATCTGAATGGTGTTATTTATAATTACAATAGTGGTAGTCCAGCTACAGTTACAGATGCTTGGGCAGGAGCAGGAACATTTACAGGAGGCACTTCTACAGTTGTAATGGCTAAGTCAGGAACTCAAACTATTAACTTTAAACATCTAGCTAATGATTTTGATAGTCTTACAATAAATGCAGGTTCTACAACACAACTTAAAACAATAGGAGATGCAGCAGGTAATTCTTTACAAGATGTAAATGAAAATCTAGTTGTAAATGGAACACTAAGGTCTGACCCAAGTGACTCTAGCCGACTAAGAATTAGAGACCCTAATGCAACTTTTACAGTAGGTTCATCTGTTAAAACTACAGCCTTAGCAGATTTAGCAAATTTAGTAATAGACGGTAATGGAACATTTAACGTTCCAGAACTTACAACAAAAACAATTAACATAACATCAAGCGGAACTCAAGTGTCTGCATCAGGGCCACTTACACTCACAACAGAGTTAGAAGTAAACAGTGGAACAACCTTCAATGCTAATACTAATACAATAGCTGTAAAGGCTATGGATTTAAACAGTGGAGGCACTTTAGATTTAAGAAACTCTACTATGAATTTCAGCCTTACTACTGATGGTGACAATATCAATTTAGCATCAGGAGCAACATTACTCACAGGAAACACAACACTTACTGGAAACACAAGTTCACAAACCTCGGCAGTAATTCCTTCAGCAGGTAACTTTGAAGTCGTTGGAGATGTATCTCATTTCTTTATGCTAAGTGGTAGCGACCTTACCGTAATTGGTTCAGTATCTAATAATACGTTCCAAGACTCTACAGCTAACATAAGACAATTCTTTCACACCTTAGACACTCAGCAGTTATTGGATGCAGATGAGGCAGGGGATGATGATTTGAGACTTACAAAGCCAGCATTAGATAACGCACTAGAGTTAATGACTAGATGAGGCCTAAGGAAGAAATAGGTATGAAAGGCCCTCAAAGGGCGTTTAAAGGCACGATATGGTACGGCATGGGTTCTTCATCAGATAGTAATTTCAGTGCTGTTAAAACGGCTAGAAAGCGACCTTATCGCTCTATACGGTTTGGAGCTACAAAAGTAGAGTGGTTGGTTTGTAAAAAAATGGTACAATTAAGAGAAGATGGCTATACATATGGCGGTATAGCAAAGTATTTAAACGATGCAGGTATAAAGACTAAAGCAGACAGGCCGTGGAATTATTACACTGCGCGGTTTGTGACGCTAAGAGCAAAAGAGGAAATCGAGAATGGAAGAAACGATTAAGCACAAAATAAAACAATCATACAACAGGTTGAGTGCCTTGTTAGTTTTCATAGCTAACGCATTCACTTTAATGTATGTGGGCGGCATGGCATACAATGACGCTCTTTGGTTTGGTTCGGTAAGTGGTGCTTTCACATATACCATACTCTCCACAATAGCAGATTCGCAAGATTTAGAGGAATTTGCAGAGAGAAAGAAAAAACCTTCGGGTTATCAAAATCAAGGAATGTTCAGTAATGCTATGAACTATATGGAAAACAGAACAGGCTGGGACATGAACCGTGACGGTCATGTGGGACAACCCGTACCACCTAACATGATTCCATATCAGCAATACCAACAACAACAGCAACAACCAATGCCTATGCCAGCACAAGCTGGAGGATATATTAATCCAAACACTGGTGAGTTGTTAGAAGCGGAACAAGGACCGCACATTGATAAGATAGCAAAGAAGGGTAAAAATAGTGGATGAGGGCTTAGTTTTTGCATGGTTTATCGCAGTAGCGTTAGGAGTTTCTGGAGCGGTAGCTAGAGCAAAAAAGTCAGCATTTACAGATTATAAGATTAGAAGTTTACAAGGAAAAGCAGCAGCGCAAGTATTTGGTGTTTTAGGAGCCTTAGTCTTTGGAGTAGGGCTTTTGATGTATAGTGGGTTATTGGCACGGACCGAGTATATAGTAGGCGTTTCAGCACTTACTTACGCTGCATTTTCCCAGTACAGTCCTGTTAATGGAGCATTAATGAGGCAGGAGAAATTAAAGGAAAAGTTAAAGATTTTAGTCTAAAAGGCGTAAGGCTTAAAACGTTTGATATGTCAGAGGCGATTGTCTCCTGTGATGAATTGCTTCATTCAGTTGTAGAAAATTTGACACCCTCAGACATATTCAGATGGGAGACACCTGTTTCTATTTCTAAAATGGTTCCAGTTAAAAACATAGAAAATACGGTTAATGCCGTACTTTCTCAGCACAGTTTAGAATCATTAGTAGACGAGGAAGGTTTTGCACAAAAAGCCTACATTGAGTTTCACGATGACAAATTAGATTTCAAGCCTAACTTTAGACGGATAAGTATATATACGTATCATCCAAAATGGATACCTATGCCTGATGGAGCGGAACCAATCGGATACGAGGTCGCTTATCAACTTTCTAGGGAGTTTAAGCGTGATATGTACGAAAAGATGGATTCGCAAAAGAATGCATACGTAGATGTGGTGAGACCATGAAATTTATAAGAAATATGTTGTTTAGCACTGGCAGGTATCCTAGCACAATGGGTGCAGGAGGCCAACAGGACGTAGAGTTCTGTAGATATATAGAATGGGTTTGGTTCAAAAGATGTGTATGGCTTATGGGATTAGGCCTTGCATTTGGTGGAGTAGGCTTGTATGTAGGTTATTATTATGATACAGTAGTTACAGAATACGGTATGGCAATATGGGGAGTCGCTTGGTTGTACAATGGATTCCTGATGTTTGTCTTAGCTGTAAGTGTAATTTTGTCTACAATTAAAGCATTGGTAGTCAAAGCCTTTGTCAGTCCTGAAGTACAGGTAGGACAAGCTGCGACAAGGACAGCACAGATGATGAGGAAAGGTGGACTATGAAGATGCGATGGCTTAGAGATATGTTAAAACTTATGGAAGCATATAGAGACCATAAGGAGGACTTAGACTGATGGCTGGACCACCACAAATGACGACCCTAGTACGCAAAAATCCTCAACACACACTAACAGAGGAACCAGCACGAGAGGTGGCTCCAGCCCCTAATGTTCTTACAAGACAACCAGTACAACAACAGATGATGCCAACAGCGGAAGCAATGTCTGATGATGAATTGGACTTATATGTGAAACGTCTCACAATGAGACACAAAAGGCTATCACGAAAGTGGTGGGGGTTAAGGCGGAAACATGGCAAAGACGAGTGTCCTTATTGTGGCATGACTACAGGAGGCGGATTCTGTAAATTACACCAACGCGATTACGATGAGTATCTCTCGGCTTTGTCAACCCGTCAGAATAGGAGGTTTGGACTATGAACGTCCCACAGACTTACGGTTATTCACTTACGGTTGACGGAGTGGTACACGAAATATATTGGAGGAAATTATGAGCGGATATGCAGGAAGCCCATCAGGATATTTGAATCCTGTAGCGGTAGATAAAATACAGCATCCAGATTACGATGCGAAGGCGGCAGAGAATACAACAATGAGAATGGTACAATATTTGTATCCAGTTATTAAGAACTCTGTAGAGATGTTAGAAGCACTTTGTAAGGAGACTGATGTACAAGTTCCTACAGATTTAGCAGACAACATGGAATTTTTAAAGAAAGTCTATAACACACAGATAGACTGGCATCCTAGAACTATGTATGGTGACGAGGCTGCGGAGGAGCTTAATGCTCGTCTCACCTTGCATGAGGAGTGGGCTACAGAGGACAATGCACATCATAGCGTATTGAATTGGCAGAATCCTTACGGAAGCGATGGTCAACTCCAGCAAGCTCCTGCCGTGACTCAACAACCAATGATGCCAAACCCATATATGCAGCAGCAGATGCCTATGCAGGGCGGCGCAAGTATGTTCAAACCGTGGACATGGTTCGGAGTCGGTACAGCAGCCGCCCAACCACAGGCTTGGCAGTTACCACCTCCACAGATAGATACACTATCTAATGGAGAACAATTTTACACAGCAAATGGCGGAGGGCCTCCACCATTGGCACAACAGCAAGGATACCTTACGTTACCAGTCGGTGCAATCGGCTGGAATATGGCAGGACAACCTATCGACATGAATGGTATGGTTGTAGCAACTACTGGCGAAAAGTTGATGAATACGGCACTCAGTAGGATACTATAATGGCAGCAATATACTGTACGGCATCACAAGTAGCAGAGTTTCTTCAAGTAGCTAATTTTAGCGGTTCTACTACACCAACAAGTGCAGTTGTAGAGTCATTTATAGAAATGTCTCAGGAAAGAATAAATCAACTTACAGACCACGCATGGAATGATAATGCAGCTACAAGAGGTAATGTTACAGAAGAAAGAGTAAGAATACAGAGAGTAGATAGGGGTTTTGTCAATGTAAGAGGAAGATTACAACTTAGACATTTTCCTATAATTGCATTAGATACAGGTCAAGGAGATATAATGAAAATATGGACTGGAGGCGAATATCTCGATTACCTGCATGGCTCTTCAGGTAAAACTGGCGGAGCTAGTCCTACTGATGTAGTTAACAAAGATTATTGGCAAGACACACAAAGGGGAACTATTTACATTAATGATTACAATACTGTAAACAATTTACTTGGTAGTCCTAGTGATGTAGATGCTTATGTAACATACAGATATGCAACTGCAACTACTCCAGAGGACATAAAACTAGCAACTATTTATTTTACAGCTTCTATGATTGCAATGAACGATGATTTGAATTTGATGGCAGAAGGCGATGATTCTATGGATAATGCTACAAAAGCAGAAAGATTTGAAGAAATGGCAATGAAGGTTCTTAAAGACAACAAAAGACTTGACCGTAAGTTTACGATGTCAAGAGCTATTGGTGGATTTGGCGTAGGGAGGTCTACAATATAATGACTGCAACCTACGGCACGTTAATGGTTGACCCTGTAAAAGCAGTGGTTGATTTATTAAACGGCAACTGGGTAGATGTTGATGATGGAGTTGGCAACAGCTTAGTTGGAGTAGGAAGTGGCACATTAAAAATAGACGAATCTTGGGATTTAGGAAAATACAATTTAAAAAACAATGATATTATAAGATGTTATGAAACGTCTGGCGGGCATGAAATGTTAGGGGTAGGTAAAGGTTTAGACAGACACGTAGCATCAATAGCAATAGATATAGCAACATCTGTGAGCAGAGAACGATTAAGGAAACTTTATCATGGCGTTGTTCACATAATTCACGCGGCGCATTCAAGAAGTGCAACTACCGCACCTTTAAACTCGGCTTATGCAAGCATAAGATTGCTAAGTCGCACAGACCAGTCTGACCGTAATCGTCGCTGGTATCGTTACGTTCTTAACTGTGAAGTCACAAGTTATGAGGTGGTAAATTAGAAATGGTAAAAATAGCACAAAACATTCAGGTAGCTTACGAAGCCGAAACAAATTATGGGGACCCCCCAAACGGTACTTTGTTGCATTTAGGTCTACTGGACACATTCGACCCTAGAGCGGTAGAGATGAACATTACTCCTGTTCCTAGCATAGGTCAGTCAACAGATGCATTTCATGCACGTGGACCTCTTGCTGTAACGCTTCCGCTAAAGGTTGCTTGTCAAGGTGATGGTTGGAAAGCCATATTAGGTCGAGCAATTGGTGGGACTGATTTAGATGGTACAGGTCACGCAGCTACAAAAAGTCCTATTAAACTTACAAACAGCGTAGATTCTTTGTCATTGTTAGCTAAAGAAGATGATGGAAGTACAACAGGATTTACATTAGTTGGAGGAGTTGTGCCTAACGAAGTAACATTAAATGCAGATTACACTACTGGAGGTTACATTACATTAGAAGCAAATTGTACAGCACAATTTACACAAGATGATGCTGATGGCAATTTCTCAGGTTTTTATTCTGATAATTATAGTAGCACACCATTTCCTGCAGCAATTACAGACCAACCACTTTTGCCTTCTAACTTAGATGTAACTATTGGAACTGCAGCAGCTACAAATCATTTTAATGTGCATTCAGATTCACACACTCAAGGATATTTAGAAGTTGGAGAAAGATACGTTAGAGTATTTGATGGAGTTACAGGAACAGATGGAATTGATGACGGAGTTGGAACTAATGGAGTTATTGACATAGCATCTGTAGACATTACTTCATTAGCAGGAACTATAGATGGCGACGGTAGTTGGACTACAAGTAGTATAACTGGTGGTTCTGAGCCTGCAGTAAATTTATTAAAAGGAGTTTACAAAACTGGTGTAGCTAGAGACATATTTGCAGTTACAAACATGACAAGTATATTTCCAAATCTTAAAACAGTAGCATTAAAAATAGCAAATAACAATACACCGATTCCGGGTATAACTAGTTCTACATGGTTGCAACATCATAAGATAGCACGTGGTAAAGCTGACGTTACTTTAGATATATCTATGACTGCTGAAAATGAAGATTTCTATACTATGTATAAAGATGGGACAACTATTCCATTAATTAGATTAGACTTTGGTGCTTCTGTAGGAAGCATTGCATTGACAAACGGAACTATTACAGCTTTCTCTAGGCCTATTTCACCGGGCGGAGAAATTGTTGATACAATGACTATTAAATTTAGAGGTGCTGGAGATTACAAAGATTTCAGTGCATACGCGATAAGCGCAGACTGGACACTATAGGTAGGCTGATGGTAAGAGTAAGAGGTCAGTTAGACGCCCCCCTAGTAGACATAGGAGCCGTTAGGGAAGGTTATTGGGAACGTAAAGAAATAAAACTTCCTAGTCTAGCTAGATTTCATAAACCTAAAGGTTGGCTTAGCTGGTTTAAAAAAGAACAAGTTCCTAAAGTAGTGTTGACTAGGTTAGGCAAAGACGAGTTTGAAAAAGTAGATGCAGAGTTTATAGAACTAAAAACTAAGATGATGAAAAACGGACCTCGTTTAACTCAGATTACAAATAAAATTATGCAGGGCAAAGAAGTTTCAGATAAAGAAAATATTTTTGTTATTGATGCATCTTTGCAAATGGTGCCTTACATGAATGCTATGCTTAGTAAAATGATTATTGAACCTAAAATGAGTTATGATGAAGTAAACGACATGATGGCTTGTTTGAACGATTTTGATTCTAATTCTTTGTATGCAATTGTAAATGCAATGACTTCTGAAAAAGCTCGTGCTTTGAAATATGTGTACGAACAACGCACTGCAGAAATGACTGGATTAAGTAGTACAGGAGCAATTTAATGGGCGGTCCGGGAAGTGGCAGACAAAAAACACCGGGAGCAAGAGATGCAACTGTGCGAGTTGTTACTTCATTAGAATTGTGGGAAGACACAGTTCATGGCTTTAATCAAATGGAAAATGCGGCTGCAGCTTATACTGATAAATTAGATGACGGTACTCCTATAGTTCGTAATTTTGCTGACGGCAATTTTGAAATGGCTAAAGAGGTTAAAAATGCTAAAAAAGATACAGGCGAATTAAGTAAAGAACTAGCAACATTTATTATTGCTACTCAAGGTACTGCTTCGGCTTTGAATCAAATGACTGGTGGATTACGTAAGTTTCAAGCTTCGATGAGAGGATTAAATGTAGGTTCAGAAGAATTCCATGAAAAGATGGAAAAAAGTATATTTGTTATGGAAGGTTTTACAGGTCCTCTAGAAACTGCATTATCTTTAACTACTTTGTATGCTACATACAAAACTGTAAGTGCAGCAATGGTTACTGCTGAAACTGCTGCGGTAAATGCCAATACAACGGCTGTAGTGGCCAATAACGTTGCTTGGTATGCTAACCCCTTGTACATAGGTATAGCAGCTATTGTTGCTGGTGTAGCATTACTTATTTACTCGTTAGCTAAATTGATGGAAAAGTTTGGTACGCTTGATTATATTTTAAAAGGGGTTAACAATGAATTTGATAAATTTAAAGGATATATTGAGTGGGTTGGAGATAACGTAGGTGACATGACAGAAGGAATCTCCGACTTTGCAGAAGATGTACAAAAAATTGTTGAAAGAGAGGTATTATCATGAGCGCACAAGGCAATACGGATTGGATACATCAAGATGAATCTAACAATGCTATATTTACAGATACGTTTATTGATGAAGCACAACCTACTCTTAATTTTGATACTGGCAATCCTATTTTATTAGATAGTACTAGTGGCAATGTACAAGCAATTATACAAGACGTAACAATTCCTGCTAAAGATGAGTTAGTGGATTCAAATGGAAATCCTTTACCCTCAGATGCAGTTTTTTCTAAAATAGAATTGCGTATGCATTTAGACTCTGCACCAAGTCAAGATTGTACAGTTTATGGATTTTTATTAGCAAAAGCTGCAGTTATTGCTAATGTAACTTGGAATGCAAATGATGGTACTAGTGCATGGTATCCAGATTTATTTGGTGATGGTACTGAAGCAATAGTACACACTGATGAGATATGCAGGTCTCCAGTTATTGGAACTGGTTCTTCAGGTTACGTTACTTTTACATTTTCTAATCTTAGCAAAAATAAAATTGAATTTGGCAGTAATTTTCAAATAATATATTATGTACTTTCTAGTACTCAATTTAGTTTTGATAGTATAGAAGATAGTTCAAATAAACCAAATCTAAAAGTATATTTTAGAAAGCCATTACCTGACCCTGCTACAATTTCACTTAAGCCAGATGCATATGGATTGAATGGTACTATTGAAATAGACAAAGGTACAACCGACAAAGATTTACAAAAATATCATCTTGCATGGGATACGGGTAACACAGTAGTTCAAACAGATAACACTTATACAATTACAGATACAGGAATTAAAAGTATATTACTTTCTGATTTGCCACAAGAAGCAAAGACAGGTACTCCAGCATATACTAAACGATGGCCATTAGCATTTAATGAGACATTATCGTTTGCATTGTTTTCTGAAGATAGTTTTAACACAGGCACAGGTTCAGCAAAAAGTAACGTTGCAGGTATGGCAGCTACAGGAGCAATCCCAATACGTCCGGGAATTAGTACTTTTAAAAGTTATAATGCAGCAGGAGCTGAAGACCAAGCTCCAGCTATTGGTGAAGAAATGACATTAACTATAGCCGATACAAAGGAGTTTACGGAGTTTGGAGTATTGTTTGACGTAGAAGCTTCTTTGATAGATACAGGAATTACTTGGGAAGATGATGTTGGCGGCTCTACTATGACAAACACAGCCAGCAATGCAGCATATACTAAACTGTACAACAGCGACCCAGATGGTTTGTTGCTTGGAGATATGCTTAAGATAACAAGTGGAGCAGGTACAGAATTTATGAAAGTAGTTGGGCATGATTCTGGTTTTACAGTTGTTGAACGCGCTCAAATGAATACTGCCGCCGTTAACCATACCGGTCTTGCAGATACTACAAAAATATATAAAATAAATTATGATGATGTTATTTTTACTAAGCTTAAATCTGCTACACCTATTCATAGTTTTAAACATACGTTTACTAAAGCTTCAACAGATGTACACACTAATCATGTTGCAGTTGTAATTAAAAATGCTTCAGGTTTTGCATCTGATTTAAAGTCTTTAAATGCTACAACAGGAATAACTGTTGCAGAATCAAATCCTGTTGCTAGAATAACCTCAAGCAGAACTAAAGTTCCTTATGCAAGATATGGTGACCGTACTTCTAACGTATCTTTTTCTTTAACAAACTCTCATGCAGTTGGAAGTAATCGACAGTTAGTTCATTATGGCTATTCATATGAACCTACAAGTTCTAATACAGTTGCTACAGCAAATGCAACGTTAAATAACAATGCTATTTTTGATAGCGGTTCTAAACGAGTATCTTTAATTTCTACGGGCTCAGGCAATTTAGGAGATTCTACTTGGAGAATATTTGGTTTAGCATCATTTAATTCAAG
>LULI01000717.1_pt1 | contig 10929 bp, 10 predicted proteins | sample 728191 | NCBI WGS metagenome assembly LULI01 (sample SAMN03860293, study PRJNA289734) | marine metagenome | biome: seawater column; feature: ocean; material: water; isolation source: Red Sea water column Station 169 - depth 50m | place: Saudi Arabia: Red Sea | collected 2011-10-15 | depth 50 m | reverse complement strand
ATATAAGCGAAATAATTACGACCACGAATGCAGGCACAGTTATCCATAATCCAAACAGTCTTGCAGAAGTGCTTGTCAGTCTATCCTTAGGGACTATAAATTTGAAGAAACCATTTTGATATTTAATTCTTAAATCAACTAACTCTTTATAACTTGTAGTATCAAACCAAAATATTTCTAATCCAAATTTAGATTTTAATTCTCTTCTCAGTGTTCTGTCTATTGGACTAAACCATCTTTCATTGTAAGAGAAATTAAAATTTTCATCCTCAACAAATTCGATATTCAAATCTTGATATAATGAAAAAATGTTTTTTATTTCATCTTTTTCATAATTATCATTACTATAAACCTCAATGAAAGTTTGTATTTCACTAACCAATGCTCTTGTCATTCCTTTGTTAGTTTTTATCCAAAGGCTATCAAAAAAAACTATTGTAATTATTAATTGAATTAAAATTACCGGGATAGCAACTATTAGCAAAGCTCTGTAAAATAATCTTTTTGGTAATAAATTTTTTACAAATTTATTCAATCCATAAAACATAGCCAGCTCCTCTTATAGTCTGAAGAAATTTTGGATTTTTTGGATCTATTTCAATTTTTTTCCTCAATCTAGTTATGATAACATCAATTGATCTTTCTTTATCTAAGTCAATTAATCTACCGATTTCTTCCCGTTCAAAAACTTTTCCTGGGTTATTAATCATTTTCTCCAATATTGTTTTCTCAGTGTTATTTATTTTAAATTCTGAATTACCGTGTAAAATTATTTGCTTACTTAAATCTATTTTAACATTTGCAAATTTTATTATTTTCTTAGAAACATTTTTTTTTGTTTTGTTAATTATGTTTTTAATTCTAAGATCAAGTTCCTTGGGCTCGAAGGGTTTAGGTAAATAATCATCTGCTCCCACTTCTAATCCCTCTATTCTTTCATTCGGCTCACCTTTAGCAGTTAATAATATTATTGGAGTATCAATATATTCTTTATGTTCTTTTAAAAAATCAAGCCCACTTTTTCCAGGCATCATGATATCTAAAATTATTAAATCAAACTTGATAACCTTTATTTTTTCAGACGCATTTTCTGCGGTATCAGCTGTGGTGACTAAATATTTTTTTTCATTTAAATATTTTTTAACCAATGATCTTATTCCCTCATCATCATCAACCACTAAAATATGAGCCAGAAAACTATCCATTAATTATTCTTTTTAAAACTTCATCAAAATTAAGAACTTCTTGAGAACTCGAATTAAGCAATGCATTATAAATTCTTTTTTTTTGTATTTCAAAAATCTCTTTAAAAATTTTTTTTCCTTTTTCATTTAGAAAGATATGTTTAATTCTTGTATCATTTTCATCTTTATTAAAAAAAATTATCTCAAGTTTTATTAAGTCTTTTAAAACTCTATTCAAACTTTGCTTAGATACTTTAAGTTTCTTCATAAGCTCTGAAATTGATATTCCTTCATACATAGATATTAAATGAATAGTTTTTTGGTGGGCTAAACCAATATGGTATTTATTGAGAATTTTTTTTGAATCTGAAAAAGTTTCTCTATAACTTATAAATAATTTTTCAATTAAATGTTTTAATTGTTCATCTTTTAAATATAAAAGCTCTTTCATCACAGGTAAGTTATATTGACATATTATATATACATAGATATTTTTCAGTAATAATTTTATATTTCATACATGATACCTTACGATAAAAGATCTGGTAAAATATGGTACAACGGCGAATTAGTTGATTGGTCAAATGTTAAAGTGCATGTTTTAAGCCATGGATTACACTACGCTAGTTGTGTTTTTGAGGGAGAGAGAGTTTATGATGGTTCAATCTTCAAATTAGAGGAACATACTTCAAGATTTTTTCATTCAGCAAGACGAATGGGTTTTGAAATTCCTTACACTGAAACGGAAATAAACGCTGCTTCAAATACTATAATTAAAAACCAAAAAGTTGAAAATGGTTACGTAAGACCAGTTGCTTGGAGGGGCAGTGAGATGATGGCGATCTCAGCTCAACAAACCAAAATTCATGTTGCAATAGCAACATGGGAATGGGGGTCCTATTTTGATCCAAAATTAAAAGTTGAGGGGATTAGATTAAATATTTCTAATTGGAGAAGACCGGCTCCTAATACAATACCATGGGACACAAAAGCTTCAGGTCTTTACATGATATGCACTCTTTCAAAGCATGAGGCAGAAAAAAATGGTTATACAGATTCTTTAATGCTAGATCATGAAGGTAATATTGCTGAAGCTACTGGTGCAAATATTTTTTTTAAAGATTCGAATGGTGAGTTACACACGCCGTTACCAGACTCTTTCCTAGATGGAATTACTAGAAGAACAGTAATTGAAATTGCAAAATCAAAAAATATTAAAGTTCATGAAAGAAAAATAAACCCCTCAGAGTTGAAGAATTTTGTTGGATGTTTTTTAACCGGAACTGCAGCAGAAGTAACCCCGGTATCTTGTATCGCTGAAAATGAATTTAAAGTTTGTGATTTAATTATTGGTCTTAACGAAAGTTATCAGAAACTTGTTAGAAAGAAAAAAGCAGCTTAATCTTTATTATCTTCTGAGATAGCGTGATCAATACCTTTTCGCATATATTCATATCCCGTAAAAAGAGTTAAAGCAGCCGAAAGCCATAAAAGAATTATTCCAATAGTTTGAGCATTATAATCTTGAAAATTAATAATTTTGTTTCCAGTTTCACCAGAAAGTAAAAGTGCAATAGCAACCATTTGCAATACAGTTTTTAATTTTGCTAGATTTGAAACTGGTAGTTTAATTTTTCCCTTTGCCAAAAATTCCCTTAATCCAGATATCAAAATTTCTCGAGTTAAGATAATGATTGCTGCTATTACCTCATAATTTCTTATAGTTCCGTCCATTACCAAAAGTATTAAAGCAGTTGCAACGATAATTTTATCTGCAATAGGATCAAGCAATTCTCCAAGTTTAGACTCTTCTCCAAGAAATCTTGCTAGCATTCCATCTAAAAAATCTGTGAAAGATGCAACTATGAATAAAATTAACGCTGTCAAATCTCCATAAAAACCTGGCAAGTAAAATGCTAGCACAAAAAAAGGAACAATTAAAATTCTTCCTATAGTTAAAATATTTGGTATTTTTTTAAGCATAATCTTTTTTATTCATGAAAAAAGTTATATATTTTTTTTGCAACTTTTTCTTCAACCCCTTCTACAGATTTAATTTCATCTAGACTTGCAGACTCAACTGCCCTAGCTGAGCCAAAATGGTTTAATAAAGCTCTTTTTCTTATGGAACCTATTCCTTCAATTTGGTCTAACAGCGATTTACTAATACCCTTCTTCCTTTTTGCTCTATGAGCACTAATTGCAAAACGATGAGACTCATCTCTTATTCTCTGAAGAAAGAATAAAGTAGGATCATTTTTAATGAATTTAAATTCCTTTCCATTATGAAAGAAAGTCTCATTTCCACTATTTCTAAATTTACCTTTAGCAATTGCAATTATAGGAATATCATGTAGCCCAAGTTCATTTAGAGTTTCTCTAGCTACTGAATATTGTCCTTTTCCTCCATCTACCATTACTAAATCAGGAAAAGTTAAATAGTTATCTTTTTCTTGTATTGCTCTTTTAAATCTTCTATTCAAAACTTCTTTCATCATTCCATAATCATCTTGTTCATTCTTTTTAAGCTTGATGTTAAATTTTCTATATCTTTTTTTAATAAATCCATCATCACCATAAGCTATTAATGCACCTACACTGTTTGTTCCCTGTATATGACTGTTATCATAAACCTCAATCAGATTAATATTGGTCTCTAGATTAAATTTACTTGCCACAGCTTCAAATAATTCCTTATTATTTTGACTTTCATAAAGCTTTCTATTTAAACTCTCTTTAGCGTTTTTTATCGCTTGATTAATTACTTTTAATTTTGACCCTTTTTTAGCTATTGATATAGAAACTTGTTTTTTTTCTTTAAGAGAGAGTGTTTTTTCGATTAAAACTTTTTCTTTTATCTCTTCAGATAATATTATTGAGGAGGGTACACTTTTATTTTCATAAAATTGTGTGACAAAAGAATTAATTATATTGCTTAAATTCTCATCGGGATCATGTTTTGGAAAAAAAGATTGATTACCCCAGTTTTGTTTTGACCTATAAAAAAAAACTTGAATACAAGCTTTGCCGGACTCCTTATAACCTGCGATTACATCAGCCTCTATAAGATTAGCCTCATTAATTCTTTGTGATGATTGAATAATATTCAATGACTTTATTCGATCTCTTAAAATTACCGCTTTTTCAAAATCTAAATTTTCGCTAGCTTTTTCCATCTGCTCCGAGAGACTTTTTTGTATTTTCCTTGATTTACCGGAAACAAACTCAATAGCATCATCAACAGTCTTTTTATATTCCTCACTTTCTATGTAACCAACGCATGGGCCAGAGCATCTTTTAATTTGGTATAAAATACATGGTCGTTCTCTGTTTTTGAACACAGTATCATCACAGACTCTAAGATGAAATATTTTTTGGATCATTTTAATTGTCCAGTTAGCTGATCCAGCAGATGCAAAAGGTCCAAAATAAAAACCTTCAGTAGTTTTTTTTCCTCTGTGTCTTTTTATTTGTGGCCATTTATCTTTGTTGCCAATAAATATAAAAGGAAAAGATTTATCATCTCTTAGTAAAATATTAAATTTTGGTTTATATTTTTTGATTAAATTTGCTTCCAGAAGTAAAGCTTCACTTTCATTAGAAGTAGTTGTTATCTCCAATTTTCTAGTTTGTGACAACATTCTTTCGGTTCTAATAATATGGTTTTTTTCAGCTACATAACTTTTGAGTCTATTTGGTAAATTTTTGGCTTTACCAACATAAAGAATTTCTTCTTTTTCATTCAACATCCTATAAACACCAGGAAGTTTTGGGATTAAGGGAAGTTCTTTTTTTATTATTTCTTTTCCAATATCAGAACTTATCATGACTTCTCTTTTTGGTAATTTGAATACCAACAGATGAGCATTCTTTTAAAATCTCTAATTTTTCAATTTTGAGCATTATCTTAGCAATTCTTTTATCTTTAAATAATTCGTCAAAGACAGCCTCTGCAAGAGTTTCTAAAAAGTTATAATGTTTTTTCTTAACCAGTTTTCTTATCAGTTTAACAATAGTTCCATAATTAACTATTGATTTTAAATCTTTATCATTTGACGGTTTTTTATCTTGATAATCTATTTCAAGACTAAATTTTACTTTTTGAGCATTTTCTCTTTCAAAATCATAATATCCGAGTTTTAAATCTAGTATTAACTCGTTTATAAGGATCTTTTTTTCATAATTGAAAAGAGATTTCCCTTTATCAATTTTGACAATCTTAAAATTATTTTTTTTCATTCCTTACCTAGAACATCTGGTGTTTGCCAGTTTAAACTTTGGCCACTATCAATTGCCAGCACTTGACCAGTAATAGATCTGCTTTTTATAAAAAAGTCAACAGCATTACAAATTTCATTAACATCAACCTGTCTTCTTAAAGGAGTAGCAAGATATTGTTTTTTAAAATGTTTTTCAGTCTGTCTTTGATTTTTTATAGTAGGTCCTGGGGCAATACCATTTACCCTTATTTTAGGAGAAAGACTCATAGCACTAGTTTTTGTCAAAGTATAAAGACCAGATTTACTTATAGTGTAAGAAAAGAAATATGGAGTTAGTTTAAAAATTCTTTGATCAATAATATTAATAATATTGTTATTATTTCCTCTAATATTTTTGGAAAATTCTTTAGTTAAAAGTGCAGGTGCTTTCAAATTGATTGATATATGTTTTTCCCAACTTTTATTATTAAAATTTGCTAATTTATCATTTTCAAATAATGAAGCATTATTAACAAGACAGTCAAAATATTTTAATTTAGATTTTGCTAATTTGATAATTTTGATAATATCTTTCTCTTTACTTAAATCACCCTTAGCTAAATAAACTTTAGCTCCATAATACTCTAATTTTTTTTTGAGATTTTCTGCTTTAGATTTTGATTTATTAAAATGAAGAACTAACTCTTTATTTGGACCTGAAAGTTTTTTTGCAATTGCAGCACCTATTCTTGTTGCTCCACCTGTGATGATTATTTTGCGTGCTTCCATTTTTTATCTTTTTTCTTTGTAACTTTTGTACCAGGCATACCCATAGTGGATCTTCCTTTGGGATAAAGTTTATTTTTAACATCATACTGTCTTATTTTTGGATTTAATGTTATTTCTAGTTCAGTACTCTCTAATTTTCTTATTTCATCTCTGATTTTTGCTGCTTCTTCAAACTCAAGATTGGAGGCTGCTTCTTTCATTTTTTTATCCAAAGCTTTTAAATGTTTTTTTAAATTTCCACCAACATTTGAACCCTCACTGATTTTTACATAATCTTTCTCATAAACACTTTCTAGAATATCGTTAATTTCTTTTTTTACTGTTTTCGCATCGATTTTATTTTTTTTATTATAAGCTAACTGAATTTTTCTTCTTCTTTCTGTTTCTTGTATAGCTTTTTTGATACTTTTTGTTTCTTTATCAGCATACAAAATTACCTTGCCATCAACATTCCTTGCAGCTCTTCCGATAGTTTGAATCAAGGATGTTTCAGATCTTAGAAATCCTTCTTTGTCTGCATCTAAAATTCCAACTAGAGCACATTCAGGAATATCTAAACCCTCTCTTAATAGATTTATACCTACAAGCACGTCAAAAACACCCATCCTTAAGTCTCTCATAATTTCTATTCTTTCAAGAGTGTCAATATCGGAATGAAGGTATCTAACTTTCACTCCATTTTCATGGAGATACTCAGTTAAATCCTCTGCCATTTTTTTAGTAAGAGTTGTAACTAGAACTCTATGATTTTTTTCTATTACCTTTTTACATTCATGCATTAAGTCATCTACTTGGTTTTTAGCAGGTCTTATTTCCACTGGTGGATCAATTAATCCGGTTGGCCTTATAACTTGGTCGATAAACTTCCCTTTTGTTTGTTCTAATTCCCAAGGTCCTGGTGTTGCTGAAACAAACACTGTTTGTGTTCGCATTAAATCCCATTCCTCAAATTTTAATGGTCTATTATCCATACAAGATGGAAGTCTAAATCCGTATTCAGCTAACGTACTTTTCCTTGATCTATCACCTTTGTACATCCCATTAAGCTGGGGAACTGTTACATGACATTCATCAACAAAAATTAAAGTATTATCTGGAAAGTATTCAAATAAAGTTGGGGGTGGTTCGCCTGGTTTTCTACCTGACAAAAATCTTGAGTAATTTTCAATTCCAGCACAAGATCCAGTTGCCTCAATCATTTCAAGATCAAATTTAGTTCTTTCCTCAAGTCTTTGAGCTTCAAGCAATTTATTTTCTGATTTATGTTTTTTAAGAGTAATTTCTAATTCTTTTCTTATATTTAAAATCGCTTGCTCAATAGTTGGTTTAGGAGTTATGTAATGACTATTTGCATAAACTTTAACTAAACTTAATTCTCTTTCACCACGAGCTCTGAAAGTACCTCTATAAAAATTTTGATCATTTCTTTTGTATTGTAACGCAACTAGAGACTTTATTATTTGTTCTCTATTATAATCATAGTTTTTTTGTAGCGTTAGAGTCATTTTGCTATAAGCCTCAACAGAGCCTAAACCATAAATACATGATACACTGGCAACAATTAAAACATCATCTCTCTCCAAAAGTGATCTTGTTGCTGAATGTCTCATCCGATCTATTTGTTCATTAATTGATGCTTCTTTTTCAATGTATGTGTCAGATCTTGGGACATAAGCTTCTGGTGTATAGTAATCATAATAAGACACAAAATACTCAACAGCGTTATCAGGAAAAAATGTCTTCATCTCTCCATAAAGTTGAGCAGCGAGAGTTTTGTTAGGAGCAAGAATTAAGGCTGGTCTATTTGTTGCCTCTATCACCTTTGCCATTGTAAAAGTTTTTCCAGACCCAGTAACACCAAGGTAATTAAATCTTGATATGTATTTTCCATATATTAAAGAACGTAGTAGAATTAATTTATATTTCAATGAGCATAATATCAGACAGTTTAAAAAGAATTAAGCCATCGCCAACTATTGCAGTTACTCAGAAAGCTAGAGAATTAAAAGCAGCTGGTAAAGACGTAATTGGTTTAGGAGCTGGAGAACCAGATTTTGACACTCCAGAAAATATAAAAAAGGCTGCGATCAAAGCTATAAAAAGAGGAGACACAAAATACACTGCTGTTGATGGCACACCTGAACTTAAAAAAGCTATAATTAAGAAATTTAAAAGAGAAAATAAACTCAACTACTCTTTGGATCAGATCACTGTTGGCACAGGAGGAAAACAAGTTCTTTATAATGCTTTTATGGCAACTCTTAATAAAGGGGACGAAGTAATTATACCAGCACCTTTTTGGGTATCATACCCAGATATGGTTTTGTTAGCTGGAGGAAAACCAAAAATAATCAAATGTACTGAACAGGAGGGGTTTAAACTTACTCCAAAAAAATTAAAAAAAGCAATATCTAAAAAAACTAAATGGATCATTCTTAATTCTCCATCAAATCCAACGGGAGCAGGTTATTCAAAAAAAGAAATTAATGACTTAGCAAAAATTTTAATCAGAAATAAAAAAATTTTTATTCTGAGTGATGACATTTATGAACATGTTAGGTATGACAACTTTAATTTTTTTACAATTGCTCAAATTTCTAAGCTAAAAGATAGGACACTTACAATGAATGGAGTAAGTAAATCATATGCTATGACTGGTTGGAGAATAGGTTATGCTGCTGGTCCAAAGGAAATAATAAAAGCTATTGGAAAAATCCAATCACAATCAACTTCAAATCCTTCCTCAATAAGTCAAGCTGCAGCTGTTGAGGCATTAAATGGAAAACAAGGATTTATAAAAACTAGAGCTAAAGCATTTAAAGACAGAAGAAACTTTGTTGTAAAAAGCCTCAATAGTATAAAAGGCATAAGTTGTTTGACCCCAAATGGAGCATTTTACGTATTTCCAAGCTGTAAAGGATTGTTAAATAAAAAAACAAAATTAAAAACTGACACTAATTTTGTTCAAAGATTACTTGAAAAAGAAAATGTTGCTGTTGTCCAAGGTTCTGCTTTTGGCTTAGATGGCTATTTTAGAATTTCTTATGCTACATCCATGAAAAATTTGAAAAAAGCAATGTTGAGAATCAAATCTTTTTGTGGAGCTCTAAACAAATAATTATTTTTGATTTAAAATTTTTTTTGCTGGGATTGTTTTTTTAATCCAATTATTTGGAATAGAATTTATACCTTTTAAAGCTGCAAAATATGCTCCAGTAAAATTTGCTCTTGAACAATTGCACCCACCTGCCTTTATTGTTTTTAAAATAGCATCTTTATAATTTTTTGAATTAATAATTGTATATATTGAGCTGTTAAAAGTTCCTGGATAGCTACAAGCCATACCTAGTTTCTTTATCGTAGTTGGATCAAACTTTGTCTCAAATTTTCTTATTTTTTTAATGTCATTAACAATTCCTTTAAAAAAAGAATTTCTATTGAATTTTTTTGTGAATTCTTTGATTGGGTCCTCAGATCCCTTTAACGCAAAATCTATTAAATAAAATTTTGCCATAGCATATTTAAAACTTATTTTTGAAACTGTTACAATTTTGAAAATTTTTTCTAAACTTTTAAAATCAAAGCCATAGAGAAAATATGGAAGAGTAGCACAAAAACCATCTGACTCATTGACTTTTACACCACCAGAGATCTTCTTTTTCAACTTGATATTTTTTACCGTCTCAATAATATTTTGATGTATCCACGGTCCCTTGACTATACCACGCCAGTCTTTGACTTTTTTATATTTAGATCTCAGTTTTAAATTTTTCCAATATTTACTTCCAGGGCCAAAGTTTTTAAGGATTTTTTTTTTGAAACGTTTCTCTATATTTTCGTGTCCATCCAATAGTGTGTGAAACATCACTTGGCTAATTTCATTGTAACCAGAGACTTTTCCAGTTTTGATATCATAGAAGGGACTCCTATTCTTTTTTAAGAAAGAAAAGTCTTTTTTTCCTTTAATATAAATACTTAATTTTTTTTGATTATATACCCAATGTAATGGTCTGGCTGCTGCATCTGCCACTGTAGCGCCCAAGAAAACATGAAGATTATTTTTCACTTTAATGAGATAAAAACTTTTCAGCCTCAAGTGCTGCCATACATCCCATACCAGCAGCAGTTACCGCTTGCCTAAATGTTTTATCCTTTACGTCCCCAGCTGCATAAACACCTGGTACATTAGTCTCTGTTGAATCTGGTTTTGTTATCAAATAACCCTCATTATCCATACTAAGTTGATCTTTAAATAATTGCGTTGCAGGGTCATGACCAATAGCAATGAAAACACCGTCTAATTTTATTTCATCAATTTTATTTGTTTTCACATTCTTAACTTTAATTCCTTTAACATTTTTTGGATCTTTATCTCCAATTACATCCTCAACAACTGTATCCCAAATGATTTCAATTTTTTTATTTTCCATAAGTTTTTTTTGAAGCATTTTTTCAGCTCTTAAACTATCTCTTCTGTGAATTAATTTTACTTTTGACGCAAATTTTGTAAGAAACATTGCTTCCTCAACAGCCGCATTACCTCCACCTACAACAGCTACTTCCTTGTCTTTAAAGAAAAAACCATCACATGTTGCACATGCCGATACACCAAATCCTCTGAACTCTTGTTCAGATTTAATATTTAACCATCTAGCTTGGGCACCTGTGGAAATTATTATGCTATCAGCAGTATATTTTTGACCAGTGTCACCTACAGCCTCAAAAGGTGTTGTTTTTAAATTTACTGAACTTATATG
>LULI01000455.1_pt1 | contig 10932 bp, 17 predicted proteins | sample 728191 | NCBI WGS metagenome assembly LULI01 (sample SAMN03860293, study PRJNA289734) | marine metagenome | biome: seawater column; feature: ocean; material: water; isolation source: Red Sea water column Station 169 - depth 50m | place: Saudi Arabia: Red Sea | collected 2011-10-15 | depth 50 m | reverse complement strand
TATATTTAGGAAAAAATCTAAAAAAACTAACGATAACCAGTGCGAACAATCGAAGAAGACATCATATCCTGGTCAAAAGACTTCTTAGAACTGCCAAACGAAGAATTAGGAGGCAAACCTGTATGTCCATATGCTAAACAGGCAAGGACATCTGGGCAGATTAACATAGTTGTAGAGCAATCTGGCGAAAAATTACTACAAACAGTTGTTAACCAGTGCAATAACTTTAAACAATCTGGTAAAAAGATCTGTATTGTAGCATGTTCAGACCTAGAAGTAACAGCAGATGAGCTGGATAGCTATGTTCACGCACTGAATCATGTATTTGTGCCACAGGATGTATACCTGATGGCATCACACCCAGGCAATGATCTTGAACCTGTAGAGTTTTTAGAGAATACAGACTGGGAATCAGACAATGAGTTTCTCATGGTTCTAATACAACCATTTGAAGAGTTAGAAAAAGCAAGTTCTAACTTAAATAAAATAGGATTCTATGAATCTTGGCCACAAGACTACTATGAATCCACAGTAAACAAACGTAAAACTTATAGGAGACTACTATGCGAGGAATGAAAAAATCAGCAAAGAACAAGAAAAAAGACATGAAGAAGAAGAAAAAGAAAAACGTAAAAAAAAAGTAAAAAAATCAACTAAGAAAAAAGGTCTATTAATAGTAATATCATGACGACATTTGCAGAACTAGCAGAACTACTCAATAAAAAATCTAAGGAGCAAGCCCATGCAACTAGATCTAAAACTAGAACTACCCGACAAGAGTAAAGGCAGAGGCGAAGCGTAAGTTTAAAGTATACCCATCTGCTTATGCTAATGGCTGGTTAGTCAGAACGTATAAAAAAAGAGGTGGTGGATACAGGAGTGCGTAATGGCCAAACCACAAGGAGGATTAACAGCCTGGTTTGGTAAAGGACCCAAAGGAGACTGGGTCGATATAGGTGCACCTAAAAAGAAAGGAAAGTTTCAAGCCTGTGGACGTAAGTCTGCTAAAGGATCAAAAAGAAAATATCCTAAATGTGTACCAAGATCTAAAGCAAGATCTATGTCAGCATCTCAAATTAAAAGTGCTGTATCAAGAAAAAGATCTAAAGCACAAGGTGTAGGTGGTAAACCAACAAATGTTAAAACAATATTAAAGAAAAAAACAAGTGGTCGCAAAAGTAGAAACAATAAGAAAAAAAATTAAACAGGGAAAGAAACTAGGATTCTCTGAAAGAGCAAGAGCAGTTAATAAAGGACTATTACCAAGCAAGGCAAAGAATGGCAAAAAAAAGAGATCCAAAAAAAGGAACAGGCAAAAAGCCAAAGGGTAGTGGTCGTAGACTATACACAGATGAAAATCCAAAAGATACAGTAAGTATAAAGTTTGCTACCCCAGCTGACGCAAGAGCAACAGTTGCAAAAGTAAGAAGAGTTAATAAACCATACGCCCGTAAAATACAGATACTTACAGTTATGGAACAGCGTGCAAAAGTTATGGGTAAGACTAAAGTTGTAAGTATCGCAAAGAAAGCTAAACAATCATTAAAAAGGAAACACGATGCGAAACAAACCAAACGGTAAAAACGGCAAAAAAAGACTAACAGATAATCAAATGAAGATAGCCCGTGTTGCGGAGCCTAGAGATAGAATTACATCTGTAGATTTTGCAAAGCTAAGAAAAAATAAAAATAGATCTGTTGTATAAAAATTATGGCAGCAAAGCAAAAGAAGACTCCTGCCTGGCAAAGGAAAGAAGGTAAAGATCCAAAAGGTGGATTGAATAAAAAAGGAGTTGCATCTTATCGTAGAGCTAATCCAGGTAGTAAATTACAAACAGCTGTTACTACCAAACCAAGTAAATTAAAAAAAGGATCAAAGGCTGCTAAGAGACGTAAATCATTTTGTGCAAGAATGAAAGGTATGAAAAAAAAATTAACATCTAAAAAAACTGCACGAGATCCAAATTCAAGAATTAATAAATCATTAAGAAAATGGAACTGTTAAAGGAGAACATTATGGAAAAAGTAAATAAAATTATAGAATGGGTAAAGAACTATGATAGTTGGGCAAAGAAAGATTACATCAAAGCTGGTGTAATTGCAGTAATTGTTTTAGCTGTTATTATTAGTATCTTTAGCTAAAATGTTATTAGACAAAAAAGATAACAAAGAACTAACAGATAAACAAAAAACATTTCTATCTGCTTTATTTTCAGAGGCAGATGGAGATCCTAGAAAAGCTGCAGAGCTTGCAGGATATGCCCCAACATCCTACCCAAGAGTTGTACAAGGATTAAAAGATGAAATTATTGAAAAGGCTGAATCAGTTTTGGCAGCACACTCTCCACAAGCTGCACTTGGTATTAGTCGTGCTCTTACTGACGATGGATCTATTCCTGGTGCTAGTATTAGAATGGAAGCAGCGAAGCAAATATTGGATAGAGTCGGTTTGGTTAAAAAAGAAAAAATAGATGTTAATGCAAAAGTTGCTCATGGTATATTTGTGTTACCCGCAAAAGAAGCATGAGTCTAGGATTAAAAAAAAGAGTTTCACGAACCATCCCTTTTGGTTATAAAGTTAACGAAGAGGATGATAAATTATTAGAGCCAATCCAAGAGGAACTTGAAGCTATAGAACAAGCAAAACAATATATTAAAAGTTGTTCCTATCGAGAAGTTGCTGGATGGATGAAAAGAAAAACAGGCAGATATATATCTGCTCCAGGCTTAAGAAAGGTGCTAGCAAGAAGTGAATGATGTTGAACCACCTAAACCTAAAAAGAAAAAAGTAGCCAAAGCAAAAAAATCAGCTAAGGCTAGCATTAGTGATATAGCTAAACAAGTACAAAAAGCAAAAGATAATTATCACAATGCACAAAAAAAATTAAAAAATAAAAAAGAAGCTTTAAAAAAAGCAGACGATATATTAGAAAATAAAAAAAATATATTTGTTGAAGAAGAGTTTGAAACTGTTCCACCAAATGTTAAAGAAGCTGTAAAAGAACAAGAGATAATATTTGAACCTAATGAAGGTCCACAAACACAGTTTCTAGCAGCATCAGAACGAGAAGTATTTTATGGTGGAGCAAGAGGTGGTGGTAAATCATATGCAATGCTTATTGATCCACTACGATATTGTGATAAACAAAAACATAGAGGTTTATTACTAAGACGTTCAATGCCTGAATTGAGAGATTTAATTAATCACTCACAACAATTATATCCAAAAGCTTTTCCTGGTGCTAAATGGAGAGAGCAAGAAAAAGAATGGCGATTCCCTTCTGGTGCTAAAATAGAATTTGGATATGCAGAAAATACAACAGATGCTCTTAGATATCAAGGACAGTCTTACACTTGGATAGGAATAGATGAGTTACCACAATATCCAACACCTGATATTTATAACTTTCTAAGGTCATCTCTTAGATCAGTAGATCCAGAGATACCAGTATTTATGAGAGCAACAGGTAACCCAGGCAATGTAGGATCTACTTGGGTAAAAGAAATGTTTGTAGATCCATCGGTTCCTAATACAAAGTTTGATGTAGAAATACAAACGCCAGTTGGTGTAAAAAAAATAACAAGAAGATTTATACCAGCTAAGTTACAAGATAATCCATATCTAATGCAGACAGAGGATTATTATATTATGCTAGCCTCTTTGCCTGAAGTGCAAAGAAAACAGTTTTTAGATGGAGACTGGGCTGCTTATGAAGATGCAGCATTTCCAGAATTTAATTTAACAACACATGTTGTAGAGCCATTTGAGATACCTAGAAACTGGCATAGATTTAGATCTTGTGACTGGGGATATTCTTCACCAGCTTGTGTGCTTTGGTTTGCCATAGACTTTGATAATAATCTTTGGATATACAGAGAACTATATACAAAAAAAGTTACAGCAGATTTATTTGCACAACAAGTTTTAGATTTAGAACATAAAGAATATATTCGCTATGGAGTCTTAGACTCAAGCACTTGGGCAAGAAGAGGTGATGTTGGTCCAAGTATTGCAGAAACAATGATTACTGCAGGATGTAGATGGAGACCATCTGATAGATCACCAAGAAGTCGTATCAACGGTAAACTGGAAATACACAAACGACTATCTGTTAGAGAAAAAGATAATGAAAAAAAACCATCATTATTTATTTTTAACAATTGTGTAAATTTAATACGAACACTACCACTTTTACCATGTGATAAAAACAATCCAGAAGATGTTGATACGCACGCAGAGGATCATGCATATGATGCTTTACGATATGGATGTATGTCTCGCCCCATTAATCCACACGGAATAGGAATAGATGGCTTTGGAAAAGTTCAGTCATTTCAACCAGCAGATAGGATATTTGGATATTAATGGATATAGATGGAAAAAAATTAAGAGTTGGATTTCAGGATCTAACAATTGAAATAAAAGATGCAGATTTTAGAACAGACAATCTTACAGATTGCTATGGTCATTATCTGCAAAGAGAAAATAAAATACAAATAAATACAAATTTAGAAACACATGATTTGTTAAACACAGTTATTCACGAATGTTTACATGCATGTGCATACGTTGGTGGGCTTACAACTAAATCTAATCCATTAGCAGATGAAGATAAAGAAGAAGTTGTTACTAATACATTAGCTAACCAATTACATATTGTCTTACGAGATAATCCATGGCTCTTAAAATTTATACAAGAGTCACTATCAAAAACTAAAAATAAGGAGAAATAACATGGACATCATGAAAAAATATAAACAAGGTGATTTAGATGAAGTACCTAGTGCAAAAACTGGTAACGATCCTATGAACCTTCCTGCTGATGAAGTAGGTGGAGAAAATGTTGATGCACCAAAAGTTAAAACTAACATGGTGGATGGCAAGATTTTTTCAATGGCTGATGAAAGAGATTACTAATATTTATCATGGCTGATGAAACACCAAGAGATGATTTAGTTGTAGCTGTTGGAGAAGCTAACGAAAAAGAAAAAGATTCGACAACTGACTACTATGGATTAGAAGGTTTAATAAAAGAAAGATTTGTTAAGTCTGAAGATGCTAGGTTATTTGATGAAAGTCGTTGGTTAAGATCATACAGAAACTATAGAGGTATCTATGGTTCTGATATGTCATTTACAGAAAAAGAAAAGTCTAGAGTTTTTGTAAAGATAACTAAAACAAAAGTTCTAGCAGCATTTGGTCAACTAATAGAAGTTTTATTTTCAACAGGAAAGTTTCCTATTGGAGTAGAGCCTACACCTGTACCTGATAGTATAGCTGAATATGCTCATGTAAAACAACCAAATGAAGAATCAAAAGATCCCAAAGAAGATAAAACAAAAGTTATAGATATATACGGTTTTCCTGGGGATGGTAAAGAATTATCTCCAGGAACTACAACTGCTGATTTATTAAGAGGTTTATCTTCAGACTATGAAGGTGTAGAGATGGCAGAGGGACCTTCTGTTTTATCTCCTAAAATACCACAAATAGAACCTGCAAGAGAATCTGCAGAAAATTTACAGAAACTAATTCATGATCAATTAGAAGAAAGTTCTGCAATTACTGTACTAAGACATGTACTATTTGAAATGGTATTGCTTGGTACTGGTGTTTTAAAAGGACCTTTTACTCATGATAAGATTCTACACAAATGGGAAAAGAGTGAAGAAACAGGAGAGCAGCAATATAAGCCACAATTTAAAGCTGTTCCAAAATTAGAAGCAGTTAGTGTTTGGGATTTTTATCCAGACCCAGACGCAACAAGTATTGAAGATTGTGAGTATGTAATACAGAGACATTCTTTTAACAGATCACAATTAAGAGATTTACAAAATAGACCATACTTTAGAAAACAAGCAATAGCTGAGTGTTTAAAGATGGGAGAAAATTATCAGGTTCGTGGATTTGAAACTGCATTATTAGATAGAGAAAATGTAGATGATCTTCAAAAGAAAAGATTTGAAGTTTATGAATACTGGGGAACAATGGATAGACTTCTTGCTGAAGAAGCAGGTCTTGAAATTGGTGAGGATATGGAAGAACTTGATGAAGTTCAGATTAATGCATGGGTATGTAATGGTCATGTATTAAGATTAGTACTAAATCCATTTACTCCTGATAGAATACCATTCCATGTTTGCCCATACGAAATAAATCCATATCAGTTTTTTGGTGTAGGTATACCAGAAAATATGGAAGATGCACAAATGGTAATGAATGGTCATGCAAGAATGGCTATAGATAATTTAGCATTAGCAGGTAATTTAGTATTTGATATTGACGAAACACAATTAGTTCCAGGACAAGATATGAATATATATCCTGGTAAAATATTTAGAAGACAATCTGGTGTAACAGGCACAGCCATTAATGGACTAAAGTTTCCTAATACAGCACCAGAAAATTTAATGATGTTTGACAAGTTTAGACAACTTGCAGATGAGGCAACTGGTATACCATCATACTCACATGGAGCAACAGGTGTTCAATCAACGACTAGAACAGCTGCAGGTATGTCAATGTTAATGGGTGCAGCTGCATTAAGTATTAAAACAGTTGTAAAAAATATAGATGACTATTTACTGAGACCCCTTGGTGAATCTTTATTCGCATGGAACATGCAGTTTAATAATTATATAGAATCTATAAAAGGTGATTTAGAAATAAAAGCAAGAGGTACTTCCTCACTAATGCAGAAAGAAGTTAGATCACAAAGATTAATGACATTTATGCAAACAGCTAATAATCCAAATATAGCACCGTTTGTTAGATGGCATTCTATATTAAGAGAGATTGCAAAATCATTAGATATTGATCCAGATCAATTAATTAATGATCCAGAAAATGCAGAACTATTCGCAAAAATAATGGGGATGACAAATGGAAATCAACAAACTCAAAACCCTAGTGAGCAACAGGGTAACATGGGATCTGCTCAAGGAGTACCTCCAGGAGCAAATCCAACTGATCCAACAGGAGTTGGAGGTGGCAACATCGGAGCAGGAGCTGTTCCGCAACCAGGGGAAACTGAGTTCTCTCAGGCGACTCCTTTCCCTAGAGCAGCAACTCAACAAGAAAGACGATAAAAGTAGAAGGTTTTTTTAATGGCATTACAAGATACCCCACCACTGGCAGATCCTACTACAGGAAGAATACCTCCATATACTCAGGTATTAAAACAAGATCCAGTTACGGGTACTTATAAAATACAATATGATGTTAAAGCAGCACCACCTGCAAGTGCGTTACAAACAGGATTAACAACTCCTACAACAACTGTACCAGGACAAATGTATGGAACTGGAACTCAGGGTGGTGAAGATGAAACTGATACTGATGCAGGAACAGATGCTCAAACTAATATAAATACAGCAATTGCAACCACTCAAAATAGAGGTGGTGAAGGAATGGGCAGAGATAGAGATTTTGGTGGAATTTCAGTTGGTGAACAATCTATAGCAGATTTAAGTCGTACTTTAAATCCTAGTAATTTTGAATCAGCAATGTTTGCAGGTATTACGGCTTTTGCACCAACAGCACTTGGTGGTATTATTGCGGCAGGATCAGCAGATGCACAAAGACAGGCCATAAGAGAAATAAATAGAAGAGCAGCTGCAGGAACTCTTGGTACAAATCCAGATGGATCTCAAGTTAGTGATCAAGCTTTAGCATCTCTTGGCCAACAAATTGGTAATCAGTATGGTTTACCTGGTTTTACTAGTGCATTAAATAATACAGCAGCAGGACAAATATTTGCAGCTAACTTAGCACCACAGTCATTAACAGGAGAAGAAACATTTAATGTTACAAATCAAATGATAAATCCTGTTAGTCAAGAACAAATTACTAGAGACTTTGATCAAGCAATGATGTTAGGGTTTCAAGAAAATCAAGAGCAAAATCTTAGAGATGTATTTGCACAAGATATAGCTAGGCAAACAATAGATCCACAAACACCAACTAATATTGCTGCTACCCTTGCTGCAGCAGATCAAGCTGCAGGTGTTCAAACAGGAGATGCGAGTGCTGCTGAAGCTGAAGCTCAAGCTGGTTCAGGAGCTAACTATGGATGGAATTCTACAGATGGATCTACAATGACATCAAACTCTACAACTACTAATGCAGATGGCAGCACTACAACTAATTTATCAGGTTTAAATACAGCCAATCAAGTAGTTAGTGAAGGCACTGATGGGCCAAATAATCATAGTCAAAGCCAAGTTAATAATGCACAAAATCAAATTAATGGGGCTGTTCAACAAGGTGGGTCAGATTATGGAATGGATGATGGAGTAAGTGCTGTTGGTTATGGATATAATGCTGAAACAGGAAACTATTCAGGTACAGTAAGTTATTCTGGAGGAACTGTGACTACAGGTCAGCCTGAAGGTGATGGTGGAAATAATGCTAATACTGGAGGTCAAGCACCATCTACTGGTGTATCAGGCGTTGATGCAGATACTGGTAAATTTTCTGGTGGCACTCAAGAAGGAAGTGGTGGAGATGGCCCATGTTTCTTAGCAGGAACTCTTATTACCATGGCAGATGAAACTAAAAAACCAATTGAAGAAGTAGAGTTAATGGATAAAGTTGCAATTGGAGGATATGTTGGTGGTGTTGGTAAATTTTTAACAGATGAATTGTATGACTATAATGGAGTTAAAGTATCAGGTAGCCATTTAGTTAATGAAGATAATAAATGGATGCATGTTAAAGATAGTAAAAATGGAAAACCATTAGGTAGTGATACTCATGTTGTATATGTTCTTGGAACTGAACATAGAAGATTATTAATTGAAAATATTTTATTTACAGATTACTTAGAAACAAAAGAACAAGAAATGTTTATTGCAAAAGGAAGTGATTATTTTTTTAATAATCATGGAAGTATAGGTAATAAAATTGCAGAAGAAAATTTAAAAATACTTAATGCAGAAAATTAAAACTAGATTATGGAATCTAGATAACGATTATTCTACTATAAAAAATTGGTGGAAAGAATATGATTGGACAAGCCCTCCAAAAGATTGTTTACCTCCAGATGGTATTATAGTTGAATATGAAAATAAACCAGTTTGTTGCACAGGAATTTATTTTGCTATTGGATGTAAGTTTGCATATATGGAATGGGTTTTAGTAGATAAAAACCAAAATTCAAAAGTTAGATACGATTGTTTAAAAGAATGCATAAATTCTGTATTTAAATTAGCAGAACTAAAAGGTTATAAACTTATTGGGCATACAACATCTGAAAGTAAATTATATGATCGATATCAAAAAGATCATGGTATGATAAAAGTAGATCCTGATTTAACAGGATTTTTAAAAATAATAACTAATAATAATGAGTTTAAAACTATAGACGATATTGATTTTGTAGTTGGAGACGAATATTATAAACAAATAAATAATAGGAGAATATAAATGGCAAACGGTGATATGCAAGGCATGGGTATGATGGCTAAAATGCCACAAGCAGATCAAATGCCTAAACAAGAACAAGCTGCTGCATCTATTGTTAATATGGATGCATTTCAAAAATCTGTTAGCAATCTATCTGATAAATCAAGTGAAGTTTTAGAACAACATTTAACACCACCTGTAAAAGAAGCTATAGTAGAACTATTTGGAAGAGATGTTGCAGTTGCTTTAAAAGATTTTGGTCCTAAAGAACCAACCGTTAATATACCAGTTTCAGCTGTTGTAAGTGCTTATCCATCAGGTAATGTTGAAGATTCAGTTCAAATGATGGCTCAAGATTTTAAATCAAAAGCACAACAAAATATTCCTAGTTCACCACAAGGTGGATTAGGCGGAGAGCCAATGAAGGCATCTCCACAAACTAACGTGCCACCTAGCCCTATGCCAACTGGCATGGTCTAGCACACGAGGGCTACCCTTCCCATAAGGCACCCAACTCAACTAGGAGGACAATATGGTTGACGAAACACAAGAAGTTGTAGAAGAATCTACAGAAGAACAAGTAGAAGAAGCTACACCTGAACAGGAACAAGTAGAAGAAATACTTGAACCAACACCTTATCAAAATAAGTATAGAAGAGATCTCGATGATAAGGATACTGATACAGCTACCGAACAACAGGACACCCAAGAAGAAAAAGAGGCTACTCCTGAAGAACGCCCTGTAACAGCCGAGGAAAGGGCTTTTAAGAAACGTTATGACGATCTTAAACGCCATTACGACAAAACTTTGAACAAACATAAAACTGAGGTTACAAAACTTAAAACTCAGATTGAACAAAGCACGAATGAAATGCTACCGCCTAAAGATCCAAATGAACTTCAGGCATGGAAACAAAAGTATCCAGATGTCTATGATGTTATAGAAACTGTTGCTTTAAATCAAGCAGATGCTCGTGCTAAAAAACTTGAAGAGAAATATCAGTTTTTACAAGAGCAACAAACACAGATTGCAAAAGAAAAAGCTGAGGTTGAACTTTTAAAAAGACATCCTGATTTTATGGAGATTCGTGCTACAGATCAATTTCATGAGTGGGCACAAAAACAAGATCCAACAATTCAAGGATGGTTGTATGAAAATGCAGACAATGCTGACTTAGCCGCAAGGGCTATAGATCTTTATAAAATGGATGCAGGTATTACTTCTAAATCAGAAAAACCTAAATCTAAAGATGCAAAAAAAGATGCAGCAAAAGCTGTAACTACAACTAAAAAAGGCAATCAAGTAAACGTAACCGAAAAGAAAATTTGGACTGTTGATGAAATATCTAAGTTAAAACCTTATGAATTTGATAAACATGAAAAAGAAATTATGGCAGCTCGAAGAGAAGGTCGTATAAAGCGAAACTAAAAAACTTAACTTAACGCTATAAAGGAGAATAATTATGGCAGTATCAAGAGCAACAGGTTATTCAAACCTGCCTAATGATAACTTCATACCTGAAATTT
>LULI01001418.1_pt1 | contig 10981 bp, 13 predicted proteins | sample 728191 | NCBI WGS metagenome assembly LULI01 (sample SAMN03860293, study PRJNA289734) | marine metagenome | biome: seawater column; feature: ocean; material: water; isolation source: Red Sea water column Station 169 - depth 50m | place: Saudi Arabia: Red Sea | collected 2011-10-15 | depth 50 m | reverse complement strand
GGTAATAATTCTTTATATGCTTGTGCTTGAAAGGTTGTTACTGCTTCTCCAAGCAAAGGATGTATTACACCTGATGCACCTTCAAAGGGCTCAGACCTTTCGTCATCAAACTTCATACCTAAGTATTTAAGACCATCTGTGTAAGTTCTTTCCCAGTCTTCACGTGATGCTTTATCTTTTTCTATACCATCTAATAGCTCGTTTGCTATTTGCATGAGTTCGGATTCATCCATAGATTCTGCTAAATTTTCATCAAACCCTGTCATACGTGGTTCTTGTATGCTTGATTCTAATACAGCACTACCATCTTCTTGCATGATAAAGTCTTCTTCGCCAGCTTCTTGTATAGCATCTAATGCTATTTGCATACCTTCGTTGCCTAAAGGTATTTGATTTTCTTCGTTGAGTACGGTTGGATTGATGTCTTTTTCTATTGCCATTAGTAATATACCCTTCTAACTGGTGCCTTTTCTCTATCTTGGTAATCATCATCAAGTGATACCAAGCCCCCCTCTCTAAATCTCATTAGAGCTTGTGTCATAGTATCACATAAATCATCGTTTTTACCAAAAGGAAAGGCTGCACACTCTTCAATCATTTCTTCAGCAAACTTTTTTTGCGGTGCCCAAACCAAACCAGATTCAAATATGGGTGCAACAGAGTGCATCCTTGTAGACTTATCATGCCCTCTTGTAGGTGAATAATTGACGACAGGTATGCCTAATCTACGCAATTCGTGTGTAAGTGGCGTACCAGATGCTTTTGCTTCAATCAAAGTCATATCTGGCTCCCAATATTTATATTCATTAAAAGCAATACGTTTAAGCTCTGGAAAGTCCCATCTGCCTTTTTGTGCGTCTAATAAAACAATACACTCAGGTGAATCAGGAGTAGGTTGAAACACACCCCACGTTGATATAGCAGAATAGTCTGAATTTTCTTTTTTAGAAAAAGCAGTATCGTAGCTTTGTATTATGTAACTTACAGGCGGTAAAGAATCATGTTCCCACATATTCCACCATTCACGTTTAATAATTGAACCTTCTTCTGATGTAGGATTTTGCATCCATTGTGCGTTCCATTTTTGTACAGGCAATGAAGCTTTTACTTTTTCTAATTCTTTAAGTTCCCAAAACTCAGGCCATAAAGCGTTGTTAGTTTCTGGAAATATAGCAGGAAACTCTACAATTTCCCATTGGTCGGCTGCTTCTTCTTTCTGTGCATCTAACAGTTTCGCAGTCAAGTCAATGGTGCTCCACCTAGTCATCACAAGTATGATAGCTCCACCAGGTTGTAAACGCTGTCTAGGTCCAGAGGTGTACCACTCCCAACATGATTCTAAAGCACTAGGACTTAATGCGTCTTGTTCTGAATGTGGGTCATCAATAATTAATAAATCAGCACCACGACCTGTTATAGCTCCACCTACACCTGCTGCAAAATATTCACCACCTTTGTTTGTTTCCCATCTACCTGCTGACTTGGAATCAGCTTGAAGCTCTACTTTGTCAAAAATACGTTTGTATTCATCTGTGTCCATCATATTTCTAACTTTACGACCAAACCTTACAGCAAGCTCGCCTGTATGAGTAGTCTGCATAATTTTACGGTTGGGCTGTTTACCCATAATCCAAGCAGGAAAATAGGTAGAACAAAACTCTGATTTAGTATGTCTAGGTGGCATATTGACAATAAGTCGGTTTATTTTACCGTTAGCAACATCTTCAAGTTTTTGTGCAAAGATTTTATGATGACGACCACAAACAAACTCTGGCCACATATATCTCACATATTCCAAAAAACTATTTTGACATTTATTTTGATTTTTTAATAACTCTAAGCGTTCTTGTAAAACAAGGGTTTCTTTAATTTCTTGGTCTGATAAATGTGAAAGGTTCAAAACTGCCTACCAAATTCAATACTAAGCGGTTGTCCGTAAGTAAGTTCACGCAATTGTGAATCAATATTGTCAGGCATATTTATTGTTTGTGTTGCTTTTGGGTCATATGTTAGGTTAAAAAATCCACCTGTTTCAGGATTTTCGTACATATACTGCAAACGTAAGCCAGCATTTTTAAGTGTGTCTACCATAAACGATAGTCCGATAGAGCCTCTACCACCAAGCCTTGTGCGTGGGGCAACATTAAAATCTTTTATCGGTGCAAGACTTTGCCCCTCGCCACCCAAAATATCAACTTCATATTTACCGTATAAGTCTCGATTCGGTTGTTTTGATATTTCTAGCTGGGTTGGTACTCGATAGGTTTCACCATACAACGAGTCTGCAGGAAAAATATCTTTATCCAAAGTATATCTACCAGATAGTGCGTAATCATGCCCAGGTTGTTTCATTACGTCAAACTGAAAAGGACTTGTTTTATCGCCTATTTTTAATTGTGCTTTGGTTTCAATATCAGAACCAGGTTTTTTAGTTACATCAATTTGTAGGGGTCCTTTTTTAATATCGCCCAACGTATAATCTGCGTACAAACCAGGTGGCATATAATCGCCTGTAGCACCAAATATATCCAAATCTCCAAACTTACCCGATTCAGTAAATCCTAATCCAGCTGCAGTTTTAACATCTTTATTAGGGTCTTTAAAAGCACCAAATGCTAAATCAACGTTACCTGGCAAGGGTATTTCTTTGGTAATTTGTGCACTATCTAGGCCTACATTTACATCTACAAAGATATCTATATCTTTAACAACATCTTTGCTTGCATCATAATCTTGATACAAGTCGTCTAGTGTGCCACCTTTAAATAAATTGTCGTAAGCTCTAAATTCTAGAAGTTTTTGTATTTCTTCTATTTTATCTTCTAGTTCCGCTTTTGAAGTTGGTCCACCCTCTGCAAAACCTGCATATTGTTTGCGTGGATTTTGAAAAAAATATTCAGATTTTGGGTCTCTATAAGTAAAACTTTCTGGGTCTGTGGAACTTAAACCGAATTGTTTTAAATACTCTTCTGATTGTTCATAATCTCTATGTATGCCTTCAATAGCTTCTGGGTCATAGTATCTACCGTATTGATGTGAGTGTGTACCTAATTTATATCCAATAAAATCTCTCAAAGCTTCATTGCGTGCTTTATTTAAAAATTCTATATTTGGGTCACTTGGTATCAGACCTCTTATGCCTGGTGGCATTAAATACTTAACATTTCTCAATCTATCTATAGGTTTACCTGTTATTGCTTCGTCTCTGTATTGACCTACATGAAACAACTCTTCATTTAAAATTTCTAATTTTTCTTTAAAGTCGTAATCTACAGGCTGTGGCATATTTATAATAGCTTCACCTGCAGGGTCTATAAATGGTCTTGCCATACTTACATTAGCTCTGGCTTTTTCTCCACTAAATTTAAACAAATAATCAGTAATTCTTTGTCTTTTGTTTTGTGGATTGCCGTATTCATAATCTTGCACAGTAACATTGTGGTCTTTTTTTAGTCGTTTTATTAATGCACGATATTGTTTTTCTGCTTTTTTCTGTGTTTTTACACTTCTTATAATGTCGTAAAAATAGCTATCTTGGTCAGAAGCGTTAAACATGTTTTGCATATTTTTGTATCTGTTGCCATCTTTATTCAAAAAATTTTCAGGCTCTATTTTACGAAAATATTCATAAATATCATCTTGCGTAATTTTTCCATCTAGGTAAGCATCAGCTAAAACGTAATATGCGTTATAGGAATCATTACCATAAAAATCATAATCTTTTTTTAATTGTATTTGAGACCTGTCAATACCAAGTTTTTTAAACTTAGGTCGTACTACATCTTCATGTAAGTCTTGTATATCAGTATTTATAATTTTAAATACATTATTTTTAATATCGTTTGGGAGTTTATAGGTGCTTTTGATGTTATCGCTTTCTACCGCACCACCTTTAGCAAAGGCATCAACACCTTTTTCTGCTAGAGCTTTTTTTAGTTTGTCGGTAAATTTAATATACGTACCGTCATAGATGGTATCAGTGCCTTCTATTTTATGGAGAACACCAGTTCGGTCTTTTGGATTTGGTAGTAGTTCATTGATAACTTTGGCTATTTCTTTTTCGTTAGCTGCGTATTGGTCAAGAGTAATTTTATCAGGATTACCTCTAGCTTCATCTATTAATTGTGCAGGACCAGCATGAAATCCATCAGCACCTTCATCGTATGCTTTTGCTATACCTCTTCTTATTGGTAATTTGCCATAGTTTGAAAGAATAGGCATTTCGCCTTTGGTGTTTTTATATCCACTTCTTTGTGTAACAACATAAGGGTCTATGAATGGTAGTAAATCTTCATCAACTAAATCAACTACATTTTTGACAACAGTGTCACCGTCTCCTGTTTCCATAAACATTTTTGATGGGTCACCCATATCATCAAAAAAAGCTTGGAGTAAGCCACGCCTATCATCATAATCTATACCTTTATAAACTCTTTGGCCACTGGCATCGACCATATTAAATATTTCATCTTGACTTAAACCAATAGCGTCTGAAAAGGGTTTACCTGTAGCTCTTTCAAATTCTCTTGGTGTTATGCCAAATTCTATATTAAACCCTTCAATACTTTTCGCCAACTCTTCTACTTCATTTGCTGCAGGTTTACCTGCTGCTCTAAGCTCTCTTATTTTTTCTACAGATTTATTTGCATCAATCAATCTTTTATTAATTATTTTTTGAGCAACTGGGTCTTCAAAAGCAGAAAAATATTTACCAGTTTTGTTAGTAAATTTTAATAAAATTTGTTCTTGTTCAAATGGAGTAGCAACTTCTTTTAAAATTTTATCAAATAATTTATCCAAATCTTTTCTTGCCATTTCTCCAGCATTTTCAGTTAGGTTTATTAAAAAATTACCCTCTAATCCTTCTAAACGCATATAGACATTAGAAAAAAATTCTTTTTTGGGTGCACCTTGAACTTCTTCAAGAAAAACTCTTCTCATAGTCTCAGCAATATTTTCAACCATGTCTTGCGTACGGAAATTTTCAGGTAAATTTCTAACATCTGGAGATGTTGCAGACAACTGTGCTCTTTTAAGATATTTGTCTGTTGCTTTTATTAATTCTGCACGGTCTGTACCAAATAATCTTTGATAATCATCTGGTCCTAAAATTTCTTTTAAAGTATCAACATCTTTAGTTTGCAAAGCTTTGTGAGCTTTTGGTGTTAAAAGCCTTTTATAAACTTTAGGATTGTCGTCTACTACTTCAGATAAATTTTGCAAATTTCGTGCACCATCCATGCTTAAAACATTTGTTAAAGTATCAAATTTTTCTTTTTTTGCTATTTGAAAACCTCTTAGTTCATGTTGCATGTAGTCTGATTGTATTCTTACAGTAGATGAAAACTTATCTGTTGGTTCCAACTTTAAGTCATCTATCATGTCTTGTATTTTCTTTTGCACACCAGAGCTTGGGTTTGGTATGCCCTCACCAACTTCATTGGTCGCAGGGTTGCGTAAAGCAGGTCTGAAGTTTCTAGCATACCCATCAAACGTGTAGTGTCTATTGCCTCTTAAACCATCTTGGTTGAAACCTGACATATGTATGTCATTACGACCTCTAGGTTTTACACTTTTTGGTGCTCTTAAAAAATATATATTTTGTTCTTTGTTGCTTAAAAGTGAATTAGCCAAAGTATCATCTATATATCCACTTTGCCCAGGCTGCACAGTACGTGCATTGATTGCATTGCTTTGCTCTCTTGCAAGATAGTTGTCTAAACCTTTTTTAGTTATAGTTCTACCTTCACCTGCAGATTTAAGTAATTTAGGGTGTATGTCACCAGATTCTGTAATTACATTCAATAATCTTAATTCACCAAAAATTTCTGGCTACCTAATTCGTCCACCCACTCATCGGGTGTTAAGTCATCTAACTTAGTATTTATTTTTCTTGTACCAGCAACTTGCATATTATTAAGATATTTCCTGGCTTTTGAAGCAAGCTCTGGTTGTTGTGGACCAATTCTATAATTCATTTCTGCCAAGGGTTTTGGCACAAACTCCTTAACTTCGGGTAAATCATCCTTGGGTGCAGGAAGTGACAGCGGCTCTTCTACTACAGGGGGTTTTTCAGTTTTTTTTGGAGAGTCGACTGCTTTTGGAGCAGTTTTTGCTGCACCTCTTGCACCACGAAGGAATCTAAATAAAGGAATCAAACTTATGCCTGCTAGACCAGCTAAAGCAATATTACCTGCAGCACCTAACTTTTTACCTTCTCTAAATGCTGTTACGCCTCTACGACCAAACTCACCAACTTCGTAAGCAGCCAAAGCATCTCCTATACCTGGAGCGACACTAATGGCTATTTGGTCTTTTATGGGTAATTGTTCAAAAACACGATAAGCTTCACGCATATTGCCTGCTTCAATCTGCTCTTTGATTTGGCTATAAGTTGGTGTTGTTTCAGCCATGAGAGGCTATCTGATTTTGATTCTATTTAATATGCTGTCTATTTCTGACCTTTGTGGATTAGCTAGATTCATACTAGACGGAACATTTTGAGCTTGAATTGCTATTTTTTGTTGGTTTAATTGGTCAATTTCTTGGGCAATTTGTTGAGCACGTGCAAATTCGTTATTACGCACTACCATATTGTACTCTTTCATAAGATTAGCAATATCTGCGTCTATAGAAAATATATTAGGTTCATTACGCATAAACATTGGACCACCTTCTGCCATTCTTGCTGGTGGTTCAGGTGGTGGAGGGGGTGGAGCACCCATTCCTCGCAACGGTGTAGGAGGTGGTGGATTTTGCAATTTGTCCGTTTCATCCGTATAGCCATATTGAACTAACTCCAAGTAGTTTCTAGGGTCTTCTACAAATTGCTGTCTTAAGTTTTTTTGTGCCTCTTGTAGTGCTTGCTGAATTGAAAATTTTTGTTGTGCAAAATACCTACCTAATTCTTCTGGATTGTTGAGTAAAACATTCGATGGTGATGGTGGCTGTGTAAATCCGTCCGTAGCGTCATATAAAGCTGCAGTACCTGCAAGTCCAAGACCTGGTATCATAGGATTCATTCTAGCCATTCTTGCTAAACCGCCTATACCTCCTGCTGCCATACCTGCTCCACGTGCCATTTGTGCCCCTCTGGCTGCTGCTGTTAACCCTCCTAATGCTGCTGGTATTGCTGGTAATGCCATTATATTCCAAACATCTCCCTAGCTTGTTGCAATTCTTCCATAGTTAAGCCTACTTGTTGCAAAAAAGCCTGTATTTCTTGTTCTGAAGCACCCTGAGATACCATTTGTTGTAAAATTTGTATAATTTGCATGAGGGCTTGTTTTGCTTCTGCTCTATCAGATTCTGAGATTGAATCTAATTCTGATTGCATTTGACCTGCCATATTTTGAGGGCCAGGAGTCCCTTGCATCATTGGTTGTTCTGGTTGCATTACAGGTTGAACCTGCATACCCATCATATCTTCTTCCATGTGGTACCTCGCTGTTTACATCAGATATTAACACAAAAAAGAGAAATGTGTTAAATATGTTTTTTATTTGTGTGAGTTATTATCCTTGTGTGTCTATATATAGATGCAACCCTATTTGTGCCTCCCCACCCCTTTTGACGGCATATCCGACTGTTTTTTTTGTGAAGGCAAGGAATCCTGCCCATAAAAAAAGGGAGCATAATGCTCCCTCAAGATGTCCGACCTTATTATCTACATCTAATATTAAGCTCCTTTTTTTAGATGTAGATTATTAACGACTTCTTTTTGTTTACAGATTTCAAGCCAGATAAACATCATCTCCTTGTCTTCCTTTTCTTTAATCTTTTCAATCTTCTTGTCGTACTTTTCGCCAACATCTTCATAGAGTTTTTGTAGTCTTACAAGTTCTCTAGTTTCTGTATCAATTCTAGAATCTAAATTTTGCATTAGTTAATCTCCCTTAATGTAGGAACTTCTTCCTGTTGTTCTTCTATCTGTGCGAGTTCCAAATTTGGCTGACCATTTCTGATTATCTCAACACCATTTACTATAAGAGATTGGCAATTGTCTTCCCAACCTCCACCAATCAACTGACCCTCTATGGTTAGTCTCAATTGAATCTTCATAAAACCTCCTATATGTTTATTAAAGATACATCTATTATCGGTTATTGGATACAAGATGTCAACAATTATTAACAACTTTTTTTAATGTCTTTTCTTTGTCTAGTTCGTAAATCCAAATGCCTTTTCTAGTCATGTGCTTTGGATTCTGTTTGCAAAATCTTTCTGCTTCTTGTGTGCATTGCTCTAAAGATACCGACCACACTCGTGGTAAATTCCTATGGCAATACCCGACATAACCATAAAACTTTTTATTCATCTTTACACCTCCAACAATAATGCCTTGTTTCTACTTTCTTCCAACAATCCATTCCATATTTTTTATACGGATAGTTTTTGATTTGCATTTCTTCATCTTCGTAGATTGGAGAATCACATCTGTCACAAGTAAATGAATAATCTTTGTTTTGTGTGTGAGGTAAAACTTTGTATGCCATAAATCACTCCTATTTAATTTATTATGTGTCTATTTTAAATCTATTGGATACAAATTGCAACACCTTTTTCATCTTTTTTTTCCAGCCCCTGGAGTCCAGCAAACTTTGTATTGTGATAGGCTTGTGGCAGTTTATCGAACAAGGCATGAAAGCTACTTCAATCCCGACCCGACAATAGGAAAACCACCACAAGAACAAAACCCCAAAATATTAACAGTTCCATTTATTCCTCTGTATAGCCGTCAAACCAAACGCCAGGCTCGTGTGTATCTTCTCTTTGGCAATGCTCCTGGGCTTCTTTCTCAGTTAATCCCGTTTTGATAACTTTGTTATGGTCTTTGTGATTACTGTCTCTATAAAACCTTACTATCTTATACATTTAATCCTCCTGTATGTAAAAGAACTATCTTAACATCTGGATACAACTTGTCAATAGTTTATTTTTATTAATCCAGCAGATACCTGGGCTGGGACTAAGCTCTCGTTTATTGTGTATTCCTGATACTTGTGTGTCCATATAACTGATAACTTAATCACAATCCCGACTTCCCGACTTGTGAAATGCCCGACTTTCATCGGGCAGTTCTTTACATTTTAACCGTAGGCTCTTAATGTTAATTCTGCAAGAATATCATTACGCTTCTTTCTTGCTTCATCTCGTTCTTCCTGCGACTTAGTTTCATCTTCAGCAATCGCATCAAGCTCTTCGATAATTTCTCTATATGTTTTCATTTAAACCTCCTATATGTTGTTAAATGAGTTTATATAATAACAAATGGATACAACTTGTCAACCCCTTTGTGAAAAAAAGTTTATGTTTTTTTTAATCCCTTTCCAGCATGACGGTTCGTCTGGGACGGCCTCGAATATTAATATTTGTTTATAACTGTGTGTTTTAGTTAATACTCGTATAGCAAAACCCGACACCCGACTTCCGACAAAAGTAGCCCGACATTTCTATCGGGCTTGTGCCATTATAATTGAATAGAGTCAACCACTTGTGCAATTATCTTTTCGATATATTTTTGTGCATCTGGTTTAATTAAAGCAACAGTTAGCTTTTCTTCTATGTCGCTTTTGATTGCATACTTGTTATAGGAAAATAACAAATGCGAATCATTCCATGACAAATTTTGTAGTTGACAATACTTGCTAGTATTGGGATTGTTGTTTAAATCACGAATATCGTCATTAATTTCTGATTTTAAGCCTCCTAACTCTTTGTCTATTTCACGATATTTTCTATGCAAGGCTAACAACTGCTTGTGCTTCTTCTCAATAGCTTTGTATTGTGAAGTTTTACGAGCATCACTCTCTAGTTTTTCAATCCTTTCTTCTAACCCGACCATAACTTGATTCGCCATAGCCTCCATTTCATATTTTCTAATCATAATTTTTCTCCTATGTAATGATTAAGTATCTAATATAAAGTATAGGATACAACTTGTCAACTCTTTTGTATATTTGTTTTCACTACCAGCGTCAGAACCAGATGACGAAAACCTGAAGGATAGTGTTGTTATGTGTTATATTGGTATATCTACAACAAAAAACTAACCCGACAACCCGACCCGACCCGACCCGACTGCTTTTTTATTTGAGGACGACTAAAAGAAAGAGGGTATGCGATTATCATTACAAATTTCTTACATATAATTAAAAACATAATATTAATTGGATACAAATAGTTGACAATTATATTTATAAGAGTATGATTGTAATTGTCAGGTTAGCAGAAAACTTGGATAGCTATTAAAGTATAAATCCAGTTTGGCACAGTAGTCCATACATAGTATCGGCTTAGATGTCATATGAACAACGCCTTACATTTTATTAAACCATTATTACTGTAGGAGGTTAAAAATGGCAACAAGAAGTAATATCGCTTATCAGCGACCGAATGGGCAAGTTGTAGTGGCATACTGTCATTGGGACGGATACCCAGAACATAACGGAGTAATGTTAAATCAACATTATGACAACCAAAAGAAAGCAGAACAATTAGCCAATCAAGGTTATTTTTCTGGCATAAAAGAAACTCTAGCCGAATCTTTATCAGATAGAGCAAATGAGTTCCCACCGATAATTTATCATTCAGCACATACTTTTTATAATGACATAGAGTCTGAAATTGAGTATGTATATCTGTTTAAAAATGGACAATGGTATATGGCAAAGCACAAAGTTGCTTACGATGATGAATATAAATGTATTCAACAAGGCATTACAGAAAATGACTTGCAACCCTTGTGGTCTGTCTTGGCTACACTAGAAAAGGAGTCAGCATAATGAAAGCAATACATATAAACCCATTTGAGAAAACTGTCAAAGAAGTTGACATACTTGGCAACCTAGAAGATATATATGTTCTTCTAGGGTGTCGCCCTTTAGACGCAATTAACTATGATGACAAAAATGTTCTTTATGTTGATGACGAGGGACTGCTCAAAAATGACCAACGATATTTTAGTATCAATGGAAAAAAC
>LULI01002683.1_pt1 | contig 10990 bp, 9 predicted proteins | sample 728191 | NCBI WGS metagenome assembly LULI01 (sample SAMN03860293, study PRJNA289734) | marine metagenome | biome: seawater column; feature: ocean; material: water; isolation source: Red Sea water column Station 169 - depth 50m | place: Saudi Arabia: Red Sea | collected 2011-10-15 | depth 50 m | reverse complement strand
TTTCACAGGTATCGGTGAGAGTTTTTTGTTTATCCGGGTCCAGAAATTTCAGGCTTAATTGGACCAACTTATCTTCGGCAATGACTTCCAAATGAAACAAGTAAGGAACCTGTAAAAATTCCTGGATGAGCATAAAGCACTGTTCTTCCGTGCACTGATCATATTCCATTTCCTGAAAAGCCTGTTCCTGAGCCGCTTCAAAACGTTTTTGGGGAACAATCCTGAATTGTTTTGACAACTCCTCGTTCAGTGTATTTTGCAGGAATTTCCTGCGGGTTTCAGATTCTTTTCCAAGAATGGATACAGGAATGACAATGCTTTCAGGTTTTTTTTGAGGAGGATTGGGTTTGGAGGAACTACACGAAGCCAATGTCAGAAAGAAAAACATCAGCATCAAATACCCCGTGATTTTCATAACCCACTATTGGAGCAAGTCTGTTTCTATTTCTTCAAAAGATCTGTTTGTCGGATTCGCCCAACACTGCTGACAACGATGCTGGTCTGAAATTCAGGGGAATCAAGGAGTATGGTGCCGGACTGGGCAAAGCCAAACGGACCGAAAGACGGCCAGCGGGTTGCTTCGAGAGTCATTTCTTCTTCCGCAGGCCTTTTTTTCAGAATTGCATAGGATCCAGAATGTTTTCTTTTGATGAGCAGGCTGTGGTCGTTGGCATCAAAACCTACACGATGTGAGACCTGACTGGTCAACGCCAGAGATTGAGTCTCCTCAAGCAAAGCCCTGATTTCCGATGCTGAGTTTTCAAAATGCTGACGTTGCAGCATTGGATAAAAATCCGGTACCGCAAGGACCAGCAAAATCCCAAGGACGGCCAGACTGAGCATAGTTTCGAGCAGGGTAAAACCATTTGTAGCACTTTTTCTCAGGAAATTGACAAGAGGAAGATCAGTAGGCATTGGGATCAACAAACCCCTTAAATACAGTCAAAAGCAGAATCTTAAGATCCAACCAGACCGACCAGCGTTCAATGTAATACAGGTCATGCTCGATTCTTTTTTCCAGGGAAGTATTTCCCCGCCAGCCGTTGATTTGGGCCCATCCGGTGATCCCCGCCTTCACTTTGTGGCGCAGCATGTAATTTGGAATTTTGGATTTGAATTCCTCAATCAATACCGGTCTTTCGGGTCGGGGACCAACCAGGCTCATTTCGCCGTTGAGAACGTTGAACAATTGAGGAAGTTCGTCGAGGTTGAAGCGTCTCAAGTAAACCCCAAGCGTGGTTCTACGGGTGTCATTTTCCGTGGCCCAGACCGCTCCGGTTTGTTTTTCTGCATCCTGGCGCATCGACCGGAATTTGAGCGTGAAAAACGTTTTTCCATCGAGGCCCATCCGTTGTTGTCGGTAAAGAATCGGACCGGGAGAGGTGATTTTGACCAGGAAGGCAATCAGCAACATGAGAGGTGAAAATAAGATCAATGCCAAAATGGCCCCGGCCAGATCCAACACACGTTTCAGCACCTGGTTCCAACCCGTCATCGGACTTTGCACCAGTGTCACCAGAGGCATCCCCGCGAATGATTCGACATCGGTGTGGAGCGTCCGGAAACTGCCGAGGTCAGGCACGATTCGAACATCCACCCATTGTTCGGAGAGCAAGTCCTTCAATTCCTCGAGTCGATGCTGTTCTTTGAGGGAAAGACTGATAAATACCTGGTCAATCCGCTGCTGCTGGATGATTTGCGGGAGTTGCTCCAGGCTTCCTAGAAATTTTGAACCTGGATTTTCGGAAGATTGCTCCGCCAATGAAATACTTCCCGAAAGATGAATTCCAATCGGCTTTAACTCTTTCAGCCTCTCGATCAAAAAATCTGCCTGTGACCCGTCACCCACCACCAGAACCCTCTCCAGAAAAGCTCCACGGGAATGGATGTAGTTCATCATTCTTCGAACCAGATATCTCGTAAGCCCCAGCATCAGCACAAAACAAACGAGAAAATAAAGCATGTGGATCCTGGAATAGGAAAAACCACGGTAGAAAAATGCCGCCACCAGGGTCAGGATGAAAACACCTCCTGCGCCCCGAATCACAAGCCAGCCCTCAACCCGAAGTCTCAGTGAATGCTGATGTCGGTAAACACCGCTCAGTGTAAAAACCATCAAGGTAAGGATCACCACTACAACCGCTGCCTTCAGGTATTCCTGATGTGAGGGAATCTCAATCGCGGGGGGCCAGTCGATAATGTGAAACCTGAGCAGGTAGGCCAACTCCCAGGCTGAAAAGGCAATCAACAAATCCAGGATTCGTAGAAAGGTATTGCGAAGCTGATTGTGTCGTTTCAGCATAAATGCATCCTTTGTTGATTTAATTTGATGAAAGCATGAACCAAAAATTCAATCCCAACACCATCAGCAGACTCGTTTTTGACCTCAATAGTTTGCATTCAATAAGTAGCGAAGAGGGTTGGTCGAACTTCCAGGCGATGGTTAAGATTTTTGACGATCGTTCCTACAACACCGTGCTCATCTCTCAAACGGTCAGGGTTCAGGATTGGCAGTCTCATGAAAACGTCCAGGTACTTCATGGAACGTCTCTGGAAATGCTTGAAAAGAATACCACTCTTGACGATCCTCAGGTTTTCTGGATTACCGATGATTCGGACATTCAATCCGAATTGCATCGACGTCACCGCCCTTTTGGCGGAGGAACTGAGGAAACCCTGAAACATCAGGGAATGCAGTTTCAAAACCTTCAGGATTTGCTGGCCTGAAGGATGCGGGCATCCTTTTTTTGTCGGAGAATTGGTAGAAGTGATGGAGTCGAGAAACCTGCTTGTTGCCGGACTCGATCTCACGGAACTGCTTGGTGTGGAATTTTCCAGGCAGGAGGATCATCTCAAATACTGGCGTTCGGAATGGATTTATGATTGGACCATCAAGCATGTTCTGAATCCCTTCTCACGTGGCGAACAGGTCTTGATCGAAGATACACCTGACCCCCTCTCCGGGTATGAAGTTACCCCGTTCCCGTTTTATCTGGTTCCTGAAATGGTTCTGCTGGTTTGGGGTTCGACCCTTTTTCTGGAACAGTTCAGTGAACTGATTGATATCCGGATCTTGCTCGAGCTTTCTCCAAGTGCTGCCACTGCAAGAGCCTTCAACATTGATGAACGGGAGGATTTTGATCCTTCCTTCATCGAAAGCTACCAAAGCAGCGAGGGTTCGGCCTACAACAAGTACCTTGAAGATTGTAAGGTCTACCAGTCGCTGGATTACCTGATTGATTTTGACAATTTTCATGCATTCCGGATGAAGGAAAAACAAAAAGCTTAACCCTGCCTGAAACGTTCAAGATCCTGCCTGATTAGATTTTCCTCGGCTTCACTGAGGGCTTCCGGTAATTCCTGTTCATCTTCCTCTTCTTTTGATGCCACCCAGCGTCTGGATTTACTCAAGACCATCCCCATCCCGAATAGGATTGCTCCTATGGGCAGGATCCAGAGAAGCAGATTAAACCCCTCCTTGGGAGGGGTACGAAGGATCCATTCCCCGTAACGTTTCACAAAAAAATTCCTGATTTCCTGATCACTGTATCCTTCACGAACCATTTCTTCTGCCTTGTTTCGGATACTAACAGAGAAACCCGCTTCCGAATCTTTGACCGAGAGTCCCTGGCAAGTGGGGCAGCGAAGATCATCCACCAGTGCCTTGATCCTTTGCTGTTGTTCCAAAGTGTCCTGGCTGTGGACCGATGCTGTGAAAGGAAAAAACCCAACGACTATGATCAATAATTTCAGCACTATGTTTTTCAAATTCTTCAAGGCTTTCAAAAAATTAAAACTTGTTGAAGAATAAATTATATCATGGCTTTCGCGCTTTCAACGTATATAAAGGATAAAAAGGCACTTAAGACTTTGAAATTGCAAATATTTCTGACCTTCTTTAAAGTTTTTTAAAATTCATTTAGGAAAAACATCATGACCGCACCCATCCCCCGCAATGCTTTTCAATGGCAGGATCCGTTCATTTTTGAAGAACAGTTGACTGAAGAAGAACGTTTGATCCGGGATTCGACCCGGGAGTTCTGTCAGGAAAAACTGGCGTCACGGATCCTGGAAGCCAACCGAAATGAACACTTTGACCGTGAAATTTTGAATGAGATGGGATCCATCGGGATGCTGGGTTCGGTCCTTCCGGCTGAATACGGCGGATCGGAAACCAGTTATGTCGCTTAAACTGGCGTCACGGATCCTGGAAGCCAACCGAAATGAACACTTTGACCGTGAAATTTTGAATGAGATGGGATCCATCGGGATGTTGGGTTCGGTCCTTCCGGCAGAATACGGCGGATCGGAAACCCGTGCAGTCCGGGAATCAGGAGGTTACCGTCTCACCGGGAACAAAATGTGGATCACCAACTCCCCGATTGCCGATGTGTTCGTCGTCTGGGCCAAGACCGAAGATGGCGTGATCCGCGGATTCCTGCTGGAAAGGGAGATGGAAGGTCTGAGCACTCCCAAAATCAGCGGAAAAATGTCACTGCGTGCTTCCATCACCGGTGAAATCGTGATGGACCAGGTTTTTGTCCCGGAGGAAAATCTGCTTCCCAATGTTTCAGGATTGAAAGGTCCATTTGGCTGTCTCAACAAAGCACGTTACGGAATTGCCTGGGGGACCCTGGGCGCAGCAGAATTCTGTTGGCATGCGGCCCGTCAATACACTCTGGACCGGATCCAGTTCGGTCGTCCGTTGGCGGCGAATCAGTTGATCCAGAAAAAACTTGCCGACATGCAAACCGAGATCACACTTGGGCTTCAGGGAGTTTTGAGAATGGGACGGATGATGGATCAGGATAATTGTCCTCCTGAAGTGATTTCTCTGATGAAACGTAACAACTGCGGCAAAGCCCTTGACATCGCAAGGCTTGCCCGCGACATGCACGGGGGGAACGGCATTTCTGACGAATATCATGTGATCCGCCACGTCATGAATCTAGAAACGGTGAATACCTACGAAGGGACCCACGACATCCATGCCCTGATCCTGGGAAGGGCTCAAACAGGGCTCCAGGCATTTACGGGATAAAACGACATTCCTCACCCGGAAATCCATTTAATTCTGTTTCCGGGTGGAGACTCTGAAATTCCCTCAATTCCCCAATTTTACTAAAATCCTTCCATGATTTTGATCCAGTCCGAAAATTTAAAAAATGTGGTGGTTGCCCTGCTTGAAAAGGGAGGAAGCAATGCTGAAGAAGCAGATACCGTTGCTTCTCACCTGGTCCGTTCCAACTTATGCGGACATGACAGTCATGGGGTAGGAATGATGCCGCTTTATATGAACAAGCTTGGGGAAGGATTGCTCAACCCGAACCAGAAACCTGAAAAGGTGAAAGAAGATGGCTCGATCCTGATGTTCGAGGGCAACCGCGGATATGGACAATCAGTGGTGAAAAAAGCAATGGAGCAGGCTTTGGAGCTTTGCAAAGAAAAAGGGCTTGTCTTGATGACGGTTCGGAATTCTTATCACATGGGCCGCATCGGCACTTATGGTGAGCAAAGCATTGCTGCCGGAATGGTTTCCCTGCATTTTGTCAACGTTACCGACCATCCCCCGTTGGTGGCACCTTTCCGTGGGTCTGACGCAAGGTTTGCCACCAATCCGATCTGCATTGCCATGCCTGGAACGGCAAAACAGCCTCCGGTTTTGCTTGACATGGCCACAAGCCGGATCGCTCTTGGAAAAGTTCGTGTTGCCCTCAACAAAGGAGAAAATCTGCCGGAAGATTGGCTCATCGACCACCGTGGGCAACCAAGCTGTGACCCGTCGGTCATGGAGAGTCACATCTACCATGATTCAGGCAAGGAAAACCCTCCCGGTGCCTTGACCCCTGTAGGAGACTACAAGGGGTATGGATTGGCTCTTTTCTGTGAACTGCTTGGAGGAATGCTAAGCGGTGGATTCACCATTCAGCCTGAAAATGAACGAAAAGGCGGGATAACCAATAACATGCTGACCTTCATTGTCGACCCCTCGCGATTACTCGAAATTCCGACCATGCAGCATGAAATTGAGGCGATGGTGGACTACGTTAAAGCATCTCCGCCTGCGGATCCTGATAACCCGGTATTGATCGCAGGAGATCCTGAAAGGATTTCACTGAAAGAACGGGAAAGAGATGGAATTCCGATTGATGAAAATACCTGGGAACAGATTCTGGACGCAGGTGTTAAGCTGGGACTGAATCGTGATGATCTGCTCAAAACCTCTGGAATTTGAATTGAAAATCAGGAACTGATGAGCCACCCCCTCCCCCAAAAAACACTTTCCTTAAAAAATCGGGTCCGCTTTGTCACTGCGACCAGCCTTTTTGACGGACATGATGCGGCCATCAACATCATGCGCAGGATTCTTCAGTCAATGGGAGCAGAGGTAATTCATCTCGGACACGACCGTGGGGTGGAGGAAATCGTCGAAGTCGCCATTCAGGAGGATGTCCAGGGGATTGCCGTCAGTTCTTATCAGGGCGGGCATAATGAATTTTTCCGCTACATGATCGATCTCCTCCGTCAAAACAATGCAGAGCACATCCGGGTTTTCGGCGGCGGCGGCGGAGTGATCATTCCCAGGGAAATCAAAGAATTGATGGATTATGGCGTCTGTCGGATCTATTCCCCGGAGGATGGGCGAGAAATGGGCCTCGAGGGAATGATTGCAGACATGCTCAAAAAGTCGGACTTCAGTTTGACGGATGGAGAGCAAACTCCTGATCCAAACCATTTTGATCCGAGGAATTCATCGGAATTGGCAAGGATGCTGACATGGGTGGAACAGAATGAAGATGCGAATCAGGTTTCAACTTTCCTTGATGGGCTTCCAAAGTCATCCACAACACCGGTGATTGGACTGACCGGAACCGGAGGTGCGGGAAAATCGTGTCTGACCGATGAGCTGGTGCGAAGGTTCATCGAAGAATTTCCTGAACGCCGGGATGCAGTGGTCTCGGTGGATCCGTCAAAACGCAAAACCGGTGGTGCACTGCTTGGAGACCGCATGCGCATGAATGCGATTCAACATCCCAATGTTTTCATGCGTTCTCTGGCCACACGCCGTTCCCATCTGGCAACCTCGGAATCCCTTTTGCCGATCCTGCATTTGTTGAAGGCTTCATCCTTTGACCTGATCCTTGTTGAAACGGCGGGGATTGGGCAGAGTGACACCGAAATCACCGATTTGGCAGATCTCAGTGTTTATGTGATGACCCCGGAATATGGTGCCTCGACCCAACTGGAAAAGATCGACATGATCGACTATGCCGACTGCATCGTGATCAACAAGTTTGATAAACCTGGGGCCGAGGACGCACTGGATGCGGTTCGCAAACAGTATCGACGCAGTCATCTGAAATTTGATGATCCCGTCGAAAGCCTCCCGGTTTTTGGCATCGTTGCCAACCGATTCAATGACAAGGGGACCAACTGGTTTTATTTCAGACTCTTGGAGTTGTTGAAAGAAAAAGAACTTGTTGACTGGACCAGGAAATCGAGTGTTTCCCACTCCGTTTCCCAAACCCATGAGTTGATTCCTGCTTCGAAATGATGAAGCTCTCCGTAAGAAAACCAGGCATTCGCTTTCGCCAATTTCGGAAGCAGGCATTACCCCGGAAGCACTTCCGGTGGTCAGGCTTTACAACAAGAAACTGGACCCCCTGCCCCCGACGGTTTTGAAACAGATCGAAGATTTCTCAGGAAAGCGCGAACTCTACCTGAAGGAATCCTTTCAATACCAAGTCAGACAGAAAACCATTGAAGTGGAAAACCGGATAAAAAGCCTCAGTGGTCTGATGATCCCCAAAGTTGCAGTTCCACGGTTTGAGGATCTTGGAGAGATCACTAAATGGCTCGGGTTGGAAAATTTTCCCGGCGAGTTTCCCTATACGGCAGGGATCTTCCCATTCAAAAGAGAACAGGAAGATCCCACCCGGATGTTTGCCGGGGAAGGAATCGCTGAAAAGACCAACCTCCGTTTTCACATGCTTGCCGAAGGTCAGCCCGCTACACGGCTCAGTACCGCCTTCGACTCGGTTACGCTTTATGGCTCCGACCCTCATCCGAGACCTGACATTTTCGGGAAAGTGGGTAATGCCGGAGTATCGGTCTGCACCGTTGATGATGCCAAAAGGCTTTATTCGGGATTCGATCTTTGTACTGCTAATACCTCGGTCTCAATGACGATCAATGGTCCTGCGCCGACGGTTTTAGCCTTTTTCCTGAATGCCGCGGTCGACCAACAGGTGGAAAAACACCTTCGTGAAAATGGGAAGTTGGATGAGGTACGAAACAACCATGAAAAGCGTTATGCGGAGCAGGATCTGAAACTTCCCGGTTACCGCATGGAACTTCCGAAAACCCATCAGGGCTTAGGCTTGGGTTTGCTTGGGATTTCCGGAAGCGAAGCGGTGGATGCAGAAATCTATCATAACATCCGTGAACACACCCTGACTTCTGTCAGAGGGACGGTTCAGGCAGATATTCTCAAAGAAGACCAGGCTCAGAATACCTGCATTTTCAGTACGGAATTTGCGCTGCGGATGATGGGAGACATCCAGGAATTTTTCACTGGAAACGGGGTCAGGAATTTTTATTCGGTCAGCATCAGCGGCTACCATATCGCTGAAGCCGGAGCGAATCCGATCACCCAGGTCGCCTTCACCCTCGCCAACGGTTTCACCATCATCGAATACTACCTCGCAAGAGGACTTTCGATCGACGGCTTCGCCAGAAACCTGAGTTATTTCTTCAGTAACGGGATGGATCCTGAATACGCTGTGATAGGCCGAGTGGCCAGGCGTATTTTTGCGGTCGCGTTGCGTGATCTTTATCAGGCATCAGAAGCGTCCTGCAAACTGAAATACCACATTCAGACTTCCGGGCGTTCGTTGCATGCGATGGAGATCGATTTCAACGACATCCGCACCACCCTTCAGGCTCTTTATGCGGTTTATGACAACTGTAACTCTTTACATACCAATGCCTATGACGAGGCAATCACGACTCCTACAGAAGAATCGGTACGCCGGGCATTGGCGATTCAGTTGATCATCAATCATGAGCTGGGCCAGGCTTTTAACCAGAATCCGCTTCAGGGAAGTTTTGTGATTGAAGAATTGACCCATCTTGTGGAAGAGGCGATCTTGAGCGAATTTATCCGTCTCTCGGATCGTGGTGGTGTTCTTGGGGCGATGGAAACCATGTACCAGCGAAACAAGATCCAGGAAGAGTCCCTGCATTATGAAACGCTGAAGCATACTGGAGAAATGCCGATCATGGGCGTAAACACCTTCCTCAATCCTCAGCCTCCAGAAGAGACTGAAGAAATCCAGTTGGCTCGTTCCACCGATGATGAAAAATACATGCAGATCAATGATCTGGAACTGTTCCATCGTTTCCATCAGGCAGAGCGGGAACCTGCACTGAAAAAACTGAGGAATGCTGTTTTGAATGATGAAAATACCTTTGAGGCCTTAATGGACTGCGCGAAAGTTTGCTCCCTGGGACAGGTGACTCAGGAACTCTACCGACTGGGCGGACAATATCGCAGGAATATGTGACGCATGATCTTGATGGATGAAACCAGTTAAGATATGGTCAAAAACTCCGATCAATCTAGCAAAGCAACATGATTGAACTGCTGAAAAAACTGATGGGGCGGGAAGACCTGACTTTTCAGGAAGCTTCAGAACTCATTCAATGGGTGATGAGTGAAGATGCCGTTGCCGTCCAGGCTTCTGCGCTGCTGGTGTTGCTTCAGGCCAAAGGCATCACCGATGAAGAGATGGCCGGAGCGGCATACGCCATGCGGGGAAGGGTCTCAAAAATCAATGCGCCTGAGGATGTCATCGATACCTGCAGCACCGGGGGAAACGGGATCAGCACCTTTAACATCTCGACCTGTGCGGCGATCATTGCTGCAGCAGCCGGAGCCAAGGTGGCCAAACATGGAAACCGAAGCAACACCCGCAAGAGTGGGAGCGCCGAGGCATTGGAAGCCCTCGGAGTGAATATCAACCTGGGAATTGAGGAAGTCGAACGTTGTCTGGTAGAAATCGATCTCTGCTTCTGTTACGCGGTCAATCATCATCCTGCGATGCGTTATGCGGGACCGATTCGAAGAGAACTGGGAGTGCCGACCGTTTTTAACCTGCTTGGTCCATTGACCAATCCCGCAGGAGCTAAAAACCAGCTGATCGGAGTTCCGACACCTCAGTTAACGGGGAAGATGACAAAAGTTCTGAATAGATTGGAAAGCCGAAGAATCCTTGCCGTTCACGGAGAAGACGGGCTCTGTGAACTGACCGTCACCGCTCCTACGCTTGTTTCGGAACTTCGAGACGGAACCATCCGGGAATACACAATCACGGCAGAGGAAATGGGACTTCGTCCCGGAAAACTGGATGACATCCGAACCGATTCCGCAGAAGAAAGTGCTCAGATGATTCTGGCGATTCTTTCAGGAGAGGATCAGGGAACTCCGAGAGACATGGCCCTCATCAACACCTCAGGAGCTCTGGTGGTAGCAGGATTGGCCGATGATCTGAAACAGGGAGTGAGCCTTGCTTCGGAGGCTGTTGATTCAGGCCGCGCCTTGGAAAAACTGGAACTACTTAAAACCTTTTCTCAACAAGCCGCCTGAACAAGGAACCAATTTTCTTTATGAAATTGTTTTCTTGAGCAACCCGGGATCATCGCTGATGATTCCGGTGAGTCCCCATTCAGAAAGTTCCTTCATTCTTACCGGATCATTGACGGTGTAGCACAACAATGGAATTCCGGATTCCTGCATTTCTCTCAATAATTGCTGATCAACATGTTTTTCATCCGTGTGGATGGAAAATGAATCATAGGTCTGATTTAGTTTTTTAAGTTCAGCAAATGATGCAGGACGCTCCAGGAGTGGTGCAACCGGCAATGAGTATTTATGTTTTCGTACCCGATTCAGACAAGGATGATGGAAACTGGAGACAAGCACCTGCTC
>LULI01000759.1_pt1 | contig 11053 bp, 13 predicted proteins | sample 728191 | NCBI WGS metagenome assembly LULI01 (sample SAMN03860293, study PRJNA289734) | marine metagenome | biome: seawater column; feature: ocean; material: water; isolation source: Red Sea water column Station 169 - depth 50m | place: Saudi Arabia: Red Sea | collected 2011-10-15 | depth 50 m | reverse complement strand
CTTAAAGCTTGTTCAACATTATTATCTTTAACTTCTATTTTAATAACTACCTCCAAAAAAGTGGTTTGATAACACTTTTATAAATTTATGTCTATTTATTTTATTCATTATATATTTGTTTGATTAGCTTTAATTTGTTTTTCTTTCTCTTTTTTTTCTCTTTTAATTCTTCTTTCTGCTTTTTCAATAGCTTGCATTAAATCTTTTTGGCTAAATAAATTTAATGCTACAGGATCTTTAGGATTAAGGTTGTTGTAGTTCCAATAACTTTTGTTTCTTATTGATGTAACAGAATTTTTAGTAATACCAACCAACTTTGCTATTTGAGAGTCTTTTAGAATATTATGTTGTTTTATAAGCCATAGAGCAGAGTCAGGTTTATCTTGTCTTTTTGAAAGTGGAATATATTTTTTTATTTTTTTTTCATTATTAGATATCTCAATGTCAATACTTTTTATCTGCAACGGTCGATTTTCATCTTTAGATGACAATTCAATTTCTTGTCTAGAAAGTTGTCCAGATATTATAGGATTGTAAGCTTTAATACCCTTTGCTACTTCGCCATCTGCAATTCCTTGGATTTCAACCTCATGCAATTTACAGAAATCTGCAATTTGTTTAAATGTTAATGTGGTGTTTTCTACCAGCCAAACAGCAGTAGCCATCGGCATTAAAGGTGCATTTGACATTTAATTTTTCTTTTGTGATTTAAAATTTTGAAATTTTTTATTGAATTTACTAGTATGATAGTTTGGGTGTATGTCTTTTTTCATATCGAGACTTATAGCAAAAGAATTTTAGAACACAATTAAAAGTTCTTTAATTTTTCTAGCATTTTGTCGTTAATTGCACTACTTGAAGCCCTAATATCAATGTTATTATCAGTGAATTTCTTTAAATCATTTACAATACCACCAGCTTCTTCAACCATTAAAGCACCTGCTGCAATATCCCAAATATTAATTTTGTTATGGAAATAACCGTCGTATCTACCCGATGCTACATAAGCTAAATCTAAGGCGGCACTACCACTATATCTCATATTTAAATCACTAAATTTTATACCTTCTATGTTACTAGAAAACAAACAGTCGTCTAATGAACTTTTGTTAGACACCCTCAATCTCTGATTATTCAAAAAAGCTCCTTTATTTTTTTCTGAAAAATACATTTCATCTTTAATAGGATCAAAAACTAATCCACTTACTATTTCCCCATCTGTTTGAAGAGCAATAGAAATTGCAAAATGTGGAATGCCATGAAGAAAGTTTGTTGTTCCATCAATAGGATCAATTATCCAAATATTTTCTTTATCTGTATTGTTGATTTTACCTACTTCTTCAGAAAGGAAGGAATAATTTTTTTTTGATTTAGAAAGCTCCTCAATTAAAATTTTTTCAACTTGCCTATCTGTTTTTGTTACAAAATCTTTAGGTCCTTTTTTTGAAACTTGCAATTTCTCAACTTCACCAAAATCTCTAATCACTGATTTTGACGCCTTTTCTGAGGCCTTGATCATTAAATTTAAGTTGGATGATATAGATATCATTTTTTTTAAATCTTCTTTATATATTCCAAAGTTCTAGTATCAAGTATGATCTCATCCCCAGATTCTATAAATGGCGGAACCTGAATGTTTAAACCGTTATCAAGAACAGCAGGTTTATAAGATGAAGAAACAGTCTGACCCTTTAACGCGGCATCTGTTGTATCAATTTTGCTTTTGACTTGGTTGGGTAATTCAACTGAAATTGGTTTTTCAAGTAAAGATAATTAAAAGTAATTTCTTCTAAATAAGCTTTTTCTACATTTTCACTTGATCTAAATCTTTCATTAATTTTTGTATTTTTGTTTACACTTTTCATTTCAACTTGAGCAAACGCACCACCTTTTCCAGGTTTTACATGCTGGGTTTTTAAAACTTGCCATAAATCGTTTTTATATTCCAAAAGCATTCCAACTCTAATTTCTCCTGCATTAATTTTCATTTTAATCTTTCTATTGCTTCTCGTGGTTTATATTTTTTATTTTTCCAAATGTAGCTTGAAATAGCTAAAAAATTTGCTTTCTTCAATAATAGATTTTTATAATTATCATAATTTATACCGCCAATAGCCACTATTGGAGTTTTAGTAAATTTTTTAACTTTATTAATAATTTTAAAAGAAGCTACATATTTGGTTTTTTTAGTTTTAGTTGAATAAAAGGCACCAAAAGCTATGTAGCTTGCTTTATGTTTAACAGCTTTTTTTGCTAAATTTAAAGAATTATGACAAGTAATTCCTATAATTTTTTTACCAAGCAGTTTTTTTGCTTCTTTTATATTCATATCCTTTTGACCTAAATGACATCCATCAGCATCTAAAATTAAAGAAAGGAAAGGATTATCGTTGACTATAAATTTCACTTTATATTTTTTGCAAATATTTTTGATTTTTTTTCCAATTTTTATTTTATTTTTTAGTGAGTAGTTTTTAAGCCTTAATTGAAATAAACTAACTTTACCAGTTTTTAGAACCGATTTAAGATTTATATAAAAACTTTCAGTTATTTTGTTAGGAGAAATAAGATAAATAAATTTTTTTTTATTTATTTTCAATTTCTCTAGACCATTTTCCTTGAGCAGCTAAGGTGCACATTTTAGCCCTATGATTAAAAGTAGTTTGAGCTGCTTCTACATTTTTAATATCATTAGACCAAACATTTAAAGCACTTTGTTGAAGAGCTCTTCCATATGAATAGGTCATTATAAAATTGGTATTGTTATTTTTATTTATTAAATTTAAATTTTCTGTAGCTTCAATTTCAGATTGACCTCCAGATAAAAAAGCTATTCCAGGAACTTCATTAGGTACACAATTTTTAAGGCATTCCAACGTTTTGATAGAAACTTCTTCACTAGAAATTTTATTTTCTGATAGGTTGCCAGACAAAATCATATTCGGTTTTAAAATAATTCCTGATAAATCAACTTTGTGTAAAATTAGTTCCTCAAAACATTTTTTAATTACTTCTGATGTTTTATTAAAACAAACTTCTGCAGAATGGTTTCCATCCATTAATACCTCAGGTTCTACTATTGGAACCATTCCATTTTCTTGAACTAGTGCAGAGTATCTAGCAAGTGCATGAGCATTACTACTTATTGCCAGTTTGCTTGGATAATTTTCACCAATAGAATAGACGCCTCTCCATTTTGTAAATCTTGCTCCAAGATCATAATATTTTTTTAATCTATCTCTAAGGCCATCTAATCCTTCTGTAACTTTTTCTTTAGGAGAATTTGCTAAATCTTTTGCACCAGTATCAACTTTAATTCCAGGAACTGCACCTGAACTAGATATTAAATTTGGTATTGATTTTCCTGTGCTTGAAATTTGATTGATGGTTTCATCGTAAAGAATAACACCACCTATATAATCCTTCATTCCATCTGATGAAAAAAGAATTTCTCTGAAGGAAAGCCTATTTTCTGGAGTTGATTTGACATTTACTGCTTCAAGCCGTTGGAAATTATTTTAAGTGCAATTTTATTTAATTCAGACATTTTAATTTAATGCGGTTATACCAGGAAGGTTTTTACCTTCAAGATATTCTAAAAAAGCTCCACCTGCAGTTGAAACAAAATTGAACTCATTAACAGCTTTTAAATTATTTAATAAAGAAACTGTGTCTCCACCACCAGCAACTGAAAAAATTTTGTTTGCTTTATTATTTTCAATTATTTTTTTTGCTATTTGAATACTTCCATAAGCAAAATTTGGATTTTCAAAATATCCTGCGGGTCCATTCCAAAGTATAGTTTTACTGTAATCAATAATTTTTGTTATTTTATTAATAGTCTTAGGACCAATATCTAATATCATTTCATCAGATAATACTTCGTTCAACTCTTTTTTTTGAGGAGATCCATTTAAATATTTAGATACAATCACATCTTCTGGACAGATTATATTACATTTTTCTTTTTTAGAATGAGAGATGATTTCTTCAATTATTTTATCACAATCTTTTTCTTTGATAGATTTTCCAACACTATTTCCAAAATATTCTATAAAATTATTAGCCATACCCCCAACAAATATAATATTGTCAAATTTAGGAATTAAATTTTTAATAATATTAATCTTAGTTGAAATTTTAGATCCCCCAATAATACAAGTAATTGGTCTGGTAATTTCAGAAGTTATTTTATTTAGTGCATTCACTTCTAAGTCTAGCTGTAATCCAGAAAAGGAGGGTAAAAATTTTGGAATTTCATTAATCGAGGCATGAGCCCTGTGAGAACAAGAGAAAGCGTCATTTACATATATATCTCCAAGATTTGACAGGTGTTCAGCAAATTTATTGTCATTTTGCTCTTCTTCTGAATAAAATCTAATATTTTCTAAAATAAAAATATTTTCATTGTAGTTACTGAAGAAATTTTTATTTTTTATTTCTTTAATATTTTCGCTAATAAGTTTTACTTTTTTTCTTAATTTATTTTGCAATTCCTCACAAATTGGTTTTAGGGAGAGATCTTTAACAATTTTACCTTTTGGTCTTCCAACATGTGATAAAATTATAATTTTAGCTTTTTCTTTAATCAAAAAATTTAATGTAGGAAGAATTTTATCGATTCTTGTTGTGTCTGTTATCTTGTCTCTTTCCAAAGGGACATTCAAATCTAGTCTTAATAATATTTTTTTATTGTTTAGATTTTTTTCGTTTATAATACTTCTCATTAAGAGATTTTATGCAAAGTTTCAGCGATATCACACATTCTATTAGAAAAGCCCCACTCATTATCATACCAGGCTGATATTTTACCCATATTACTTCCAACTACATTTGTTAAAGAAGCATCTACTATTGCAGAAGCAGGATGATGATTAAAATCTATAGATACTAATTTTTCATGAGTAACTTCTAAGATATTTTTTAATTTATTTTTTGATGCTTGTTCAAAGGCATCATTAATTTTTTTTATATTAATATCTTTTTTTGTACAAAAAACTAATTCAACAAGAGAAACATTAGGAGTGGGCACCCTCATCGCAACACCCTCTAGTTTCCCTTTTAGGTTTGGTATTATTTCTCCTATTGCTTTCGAAGCTCCTGTTGAGGTAGGAACTATTGATTGACTCGCTGATCTTGCTCTTCTTGGATCTTTGTGTGAATTATCTAAAATTCTCTGATCGCTAGTAAATGCATGAATTGTAGTCATAAAACCTTTTTCAATTTCAAAATTTTGATCAAGAACACTGGTTACTGGCGCTAGACAATTAGTAGTGCATGACGCTGCAGATATTATTTTATCTTTTTTAGTAATTATATTTTCATTAACACCAAATACTATTGTTTTATCAGCATTTTTACATGGAGCAGAAACGATCACCTTTTTTGCACCATTTTCTATATGAGCAAGAAGTTTTTCTTTCGAATTAAATTTTCCAGTACATTCGAAAACATAATCAACATCATGTTTTTTCCAATTTATGTCTTCAATTTTTGTTTCTTGAGAAAATGTAATTTTATTTTTATTAATTATTAAATGATTTGGATCATAATCTAAATCAGCATTTAATTTTCCATGTATAGAATCATATTTGATTAATTTAGATGTAGTTTCTGAATTTGACCTGTTGTTTATATGATTAATTTTTAAATTTTTATTTTTACTTTCGACAATTGATCTAACAACCATACGACCAATCCGTCCCATTCCATTAATTCCAATTTTAATTGTCATTTTATTTATTTAATAATTTTTTAGTGATATTTTTAATGTTTGTACTCTCTAGTCCAAAATATTTATAAATATCTTTATAGGGTGCACTTTTTCCGAATTCATCAATTCCAAAAGCAATACCGTTATCACCTACATATTTTTTCCAACAATCGCTTGATCCAGCTTCAATGGATATTTTAAATTTTGTTTCTTCTAAAATTTTATTTTTATAAGATTTTGATTGTAATTCAAAAAGTTCCATACAAGGCATTGATATCACTTTGGAATATATTTTATCTTTGGCTAATTTATGGCTAACCTCTAACGCTAGATTAACTTCAGATCCACTCGCTAATATTGTTAGATTAATTTTTTTATTTGTTCTTAAAACCTCATAAGCACCTAATGAGCATAAGTTTTTATTTGGGTATGTTTTTCTTACTGGATTTAAATTTTGTCTTGTTAAAGATAGAACGCTAGGTGTTTTTGAGCTTTTTAATGCATGTTCCCAACACTCGATAGTTTCAATTCTGTCTGCAGGTCTGAATACATTTAGGTTAGGTATAGCACGTAAGCCCGAAAGCTGTTCTATAGGTTGATGGGTAGGGCCATCTTCTCCTAGCCCAATAGAGTCATGAGTCATTACATAAATGACTCTTTTTTTCATTAAGGCAGACAATCTGATCGAAGGTTTGCAATAATCAGAAAATATTAAAAAAGTACCTCCATAAGGAATTAGATTACTGTGAAGTGCGATACCATTCATAACCCCACTCATTGCGTGTTCTCTCACTCCGTAGTGAATGTAGTCACCAGTAAAATCTCCAGGTTTAATTATTTTATGGTTTTTAGTTTTTGTATTATTTGATCCCGCTAAATCAGCAGAGCCACCAATTAAATTATTTTTTTGTTTTGTTAATGCATTCAATGTCATTTCTGAACATTTTCTAGTAGCTAAACTTTTTGGCTCCTTTATTGCATTCTCTTTTTCTTTCTTAAGCACCGTAGTAAAGTTATTTTTTAAAGTTTGATTAAATTTTATTTTTTTTCTTTTTAATACTTTGTTCCATTTTTTTTCTAAAATTTCACCTCTTTGGCCAATTTTTCTCCATTCATTTAAAATTTTATTTGGGATATCAAAAGGTTTGGTTTTCCAATTTAAGGCTTTTCTTACAAGCTTGATTTCATCTACTCCCAATGGACTTCCATGGGACGATGCTTTTCCTGATTTATTCGGTGAACCATATCCAATCTTTGTTTTACAAGAAATCACAGTAGGTTTTTTAGCTTTTTGAACTTTTTTTAGTGCTTTAAAAATTTCTTTTTCATTATGACCGTTGATAGAAATATAATCCCAACCATATCCTTCAAATCTTTTTTTAAAATTATCTGAAACCGCGAGATTTGTTGGACCATCAATTGAAATTGAATTGTTATCAAATAGCATAACTAAATTTTTAAGTTTTAAATGTCCCGCTAAACTCATCGCTTCATGACTTATTCCTTCCATTAAGCATCCATCTCCAGCTAAAACATAAGTTTTGTGATTAATTAAATCTTTACCTAATTTATTTTTTAAAATTTCTTCAGCTATTGCAAAACCAACTGCATTAGATATACCTTGTCCAAGAGGACCTGTTGTAGTTTCAATACCTGTTTTCGGATGATATTCAGGATGTCCAGCACAAATAGAATTAAGCTGCCTAAATTTTTTAATATTATTAATTGATATGCTTTTATATCCAGTTAGGTAAAGCAAAGAATATAAAAGCATAGAACCATGACCAGCAGACAAAACAAATCTATCTCTATTTAACCAATCTGGATTCTTTGGATTAAATCTTAAAAAATTTTTGAATAACACTGTTGCAACATCTGCCATACCCATTGGCATTCCTGGGTGACCTGAATTTGCTTTTTGAACAGCATCAATTGATAAAAATCTGATGCAATTAGCTAAATCATTGTGTAGTTTGCTCAAAATTATCCTGACTAGACTAAGAAGAATCTATTTAATAATATAAACATATATATATGAATTCTATAAACGAAAAAGAAAAAAAATTAAATATTGCATTAGAGGAATTAAAAAATTTAGATCTAACAAATCCTGAATTACAAAAAAATATCGAAAATTTAAGCACAAAACAAAATCAATTAGAAATTGAAAAAACACAGATTGAGGAAAAATATAAAACGTTACTCGAGGAACATGAAAATCTATCAAAAAAACTTGAGGATTTAAAAAATAAAGAAAAGTTGGAAGAAAGAAAACAAATTGAATTTTCTGAAAAAATTGACGAACTTAATCAAGAAACTGACACACTATTGGATGAAATAGATAAATGGCAAATGTAAGTATAAAATTTAACAATAAAGAGTTTTTGCTCGCTTGTGAAGATGGACAAGAGGAGCACTTAGAAGAATTGTTAATTCAGATTAACAAAAAGTTTAATAATTTAAAAAATGATTTGGGAAATCTAGGTGAAAATAAATTATTATTAATTACAGCTGTAAAAATAATGGATGAATATTACGAAACTAAGAAAAAAGTAGATCAAAAAAAAGAAGAATTAAATGATCTATCAAAAAAATTTAAAGAACTAAAATCTCTAATTTACGATTATAGGGACACAAAAGAATCTGAAATTGAAAAACTAAATCTTGATCATGAAAATTTAAAACAAGAAATTGACGATAATCAAAAAAAATACGAAAATTTAATTGATGAAGCTGCTGATCAAATATCAAATTTTGTAAAAAAAGCAAAATTAGAAAACATTTCAAAGTAGGTCTGTGAGTAAATCTAAGCTAAGAAGTAAAATTTTAAATCTTAGAAAAAAAAATTCGAATAAAAAACTTAGTCTCAATCCTGACAGAATTTATCGATTTTTAAAAAAAAATAAAATTAATTTCAAAAATGTAGGAGGGTATTACCCTTGTAATCATGAGATTGATGACTTGGATATGCTTTATTTTTTAAGAAACAAAAAGGCAAATATTTCCTTACCAATAATTAGAGAAAATAACCAAATGGATTTTTTTGAATGGACAAATAAAGATCCTTTAAAAATTAATAAGTATGGAATTGCTGAGCCAACTTTAGGAAAGAAAATTTACCCAGATATAATATTTGTTCCTTTAGTAGCTTATGATGATGATTTGAATAGATTAGGCTATGGCGGAGGATTTTATGATCGTTATTTAGAAAAAGTATCTAAAATTAAAAAAATATTTAAAATTGGATTAGGATTTTCATACCAGGAGATAAAAAAAATACCTATCAACAAGTATGATAAGAAACTTGATTTAATAATAACCGAGAAAAAAATTATACAATGAGAATTTTATTTTTAGGAGATGTTGTTGGAATTTCAGGATGTTCTAAATTAACAAGTAATTTATTAAATGAAATTGATAAAAACAAAATCGATTTTGTAATAGTAAACGGTGAAAATGCAGCAGTTCAAGGTGTGGGGCTAACTAAAGAAATATGTAAGGATTTTTTTAATTGTGGAGTTGATGTTATCACAACCGGCAATCATGTTTGGGATCAAAAAGAAATTATGGAATTTATTGATAAAGAAGAAAGATTATTAAGACCTAAAAATTTATTTGAACCTGCACCAGGAAAAGGTTTTCAGATTTATAAAACAAAGAATGATATAAAAATTGGAGTTCTTAATTTGATGGGCAACGTTTTTATGAAAAAGTGTGAAGATGTTTTTGAAGCTTCTCAAAAATTTTTAAAAGAAAATGAAATGAAAAAGGATTTTGATTTACTTGTAGTTGATTTCCATGGTGAAATTACTAGCGAAAAAAATGCTATAGGACATCTATTTGATGGAAAGGCAACTCTCGTGGTTGGAACCCATACTCATATTCCAACAAATGATGCCAGAATACTTAATAATGGCACTGGATATCAAACCGATGCAGGTATGTGTGGGGATTATGATTCAGTGATTGGAATGAATAAAGAAAATTCCTTGAATAGATTTTTAAAAAAGAATTCAGTGAAACACTTTCCCGCTACTGGAGATGCTACTTTGTGTGGTGTTATAGTAGATTGTGATATAAAAACAGGTTTAGCAATAGACATCAAAAGCTATGTATACGGAGATCAACTAAAAAATATTTAAAGATCATGGCAGGACATTCACATTGGGCAGGAATAAAACATAAAAAAGGTAAGGCTGATAAGCAAAGATCAAAGATATTTTCAAAATTATCTAAAGAGATTACTGTTGCAGCAAAACTTGGTGACAAAGATCCAGCAATGAACCCTAGACTAAGATCTGCAGTACAGGCTGCTAGATCTGCAAATATGCCTAAAGATAATATTGAAAGAGCAATAGATAAATCTTCTGCAGCTACAGGAGCAAATTTTGAAAATTTAAGATACGAGGGGTTTGGACCAGAAAAGATTGCTGTTATAGTTGAAACTTTAACAGACAACAAAAATAGGACCGCATCAAATATTAGAACTATTTTTCAAAAAAGTGGTGGGAGCTTAGGAACTCAAGGTTCAGCATCTCATAATTTTCAACAATTGGGTATAATCAAAATTGATAAAAAAGAGATATCTGATGAAAAAATTTTAGATTTAGCGATTGAGTCAGGAGCTGATGAATGTTTTTCTTATGAGGATTATCATGAGGTCCAGTGTCAAATGAGCGAAATATATAATGTAAAAAAAAATCTTGAGAAAATTATTGCGAATTTTATTTCTACAGAAATTGAATGGGTCCCATTAAATAGTGTTGAGGTAAATAAAGAAAATAAAGATAATGTTGTAGATTTTTTAGAAACTCTTGAGGAAGATGACGATGTTCAGAACGTTTATTCAAACGTTAATTTAGGTGGTATTTAATGATGATTATTGGAATTGATCCAGGCATCTCAGGTTCAATCTGTTTTTTTCAAGATGGTATAATAAAAGACGTAATTGAAATGCCAACCATGACAGATGGTAAGAAGAATAAAAGACAAGTAAATGGTGCTCAAATATTTAATGAAATTAGTGAAAGGATAAACAAATTTGATAAAAAAAACATAAAAGTTGTAATTGAACAAGTTTCTGCAATGCCTGGACAAGGTGTTACTAGCATGTTTAATTTTGGTCAATCTTTTGGTATTTTAAAAGGAATATGCAGCGCAATGCATTTACCTGTTTATTATGTTAGGCCTGCTAAGTGGAAAAAATATTTTAATCTTATTAATTCAGAAAAAGATGCGAGCAGAACAAGAGCTATTGAAATTTTTCCATATTTTTCATCACAATTGTCAAAAAAAAAAGATAACAACAAGGCAGATGCTATTCTAATAGCTAGTTTTTTC
>LULI01002287.1_pt1 | contig 11068 bp, 13 predicted proteins | sample 728191 | NCBI WGS metagenome assembly LULI01 (sample SAMN03860293, study PRJNA289734) | marine metagenome | biome: seawater column; feature: ocean; material: water; isolation source: Red Sea water column Station 169 - depth 50m | place: Saudi Arabia: Red Sea | collected 2011-10-15 | depth 50 m | reverse complement strand
TGCTATGCCTATCCATAACGAATCAAATAATACTAATGCACCCTCATTTTTATTACCTGAACCATAAGCTCTCGCAATCAATGCAGTTGTTCCAGTTGAAACTGCCATGATTAAGGATTGAATAACAAAAAAAATTCTTTGTCCTGTTCCAACAGCTGCCAAAGCCTCAGTCCCTAATGCTCCTACTGCCTTAAGGCCAACAATTCCAACAGCTGCAAAGAGAATGTTTGCTAAAATAGATGGCCAAGCTAACCCCCATATTGATAAAGTTTCAGGGCTTGAAACCTTTTCTATTTCATCTTCAGAAACTTCAATATCAGATGACTGGTCAATGCTTGCCATAAAAATCCTTATACTTTTGTATTTATAAGTTTATTTCTATCCCAAAAGAAAAAATTCTCCCTCTAGGATCTATTTGTCTTGGATCATAACTAAACTCTGGTTGACTATTTACTTTGGGAGGATCTTCGTCAGTTAAGTTTATTATTGAGAAACTAAGATTGTACTCTAAGTCATTATTTTTTAAATAAAGTTTGTAACCCAGGTCATACATTAGAGATGAATCTACCTCGTTTGAATAACCTCCTAAAGATTTGGCTCTTCCCGAAAGACTTTTAAAATTATCATAGCCGCTTACATACCTTGCATTAAAAGTATATTTATTGGAATTATTTTGCATTACGGCAAACAAATTAAGCTTAAATTCAGGAAGAGAATAACCTTCAATATCATAGTTAAATCTTCCTGCTCTATCGATAGAGGTTCCTAATTGAGTAGTTTCATATTCTATCAAATAAGAACCATCAATTTTATAATTGAATTCTCCGAATTGAGATATGTAAGTTTGAGACTCAAATGAAATATCAAGTCCTGATAAATCAGTTTTTTCCTCATTAATATATTTTATATTTGCTGCATATAGAGTTGATCCGTTGTAGGTAAATATTGGGTTGTTAGGATTAGCTTCATATAAAGCTGTAGCACTTTCTACAGTTAATCTATCCTTGTAATCTATTTTCCAATAATCGAATGATATTTTTTGGTCATCCAATAGATAAATTATTCCAAAATTTGAGTTAGTAGAGGATTGAGGTTTCAAATTTTGATTTCCTACTTTAGAAACCCTAATGAAATTGCCATCTACTCTATTTAGTGATGTCCTAGCAGAATAAAGTTGGCCTAAGGATGGCATTGCAAAGGAAGTTCCTATTGATCCTCTAAAAATAAGAGAATCATTGAAATATTTTTTTAAAGAGATTTTTGGGTCAAAAGACGTTTCTTTTCCAATTTTTTCAAATCTAGCGGAAATTTTAAGATCTAGATCATCACTAAGTAAAGGGTAAAGCTCTGAGAAAATTGCATATTTCTCTCTGTCAGACTCAACATTTGATCCTCCTCCCAAAAAAAGTAAATCAGCTGCTTTTATCATTTTTCCTGCAGAATTAAATTCTACTCTTGATAAATCGTTCCAAGACACATCTAAACTTTCTAAGCCAGCTTGAAATCCTAAAACGTAATTTATATTTTTTGCTTTACTTTCAAATAAAATATCCAACACAGATAATTTAGATTTATTTATTGAATCTTCGCTACCAGAAATATATTTTTTTAATATGTCTGAGTTTTGAGAAGAATCAAAGAGATTCCAAGTAAGATTTGAATTGGGGCCTCCAGCATTATTCAGAGCTGCTAAAAACCTTGAATTGATAGTGTCAGGCCTGCTCATAAAGTTATCGTGTTCGCTATGAGATAAAGCTAGACTTAATTTAGCTTGTTCACCTATGTTTGCGTCTAATACTGTTGAAAAGTGAAACTGTTCTATTTCTTTCGGAGATAATGGTGAAGGTGATGAAGCACGTAAAGGTCTCCCGTACCAAGTAACTGCTTTGTTAAATGGACTACCTGCTTTTCCCACCCCGATCTCTGGAAAAGATAAAGCGGGATACGAAGGTGATTGTGGATTATCATTTACATCAACTTTTGATTGAATAAATGTTGACGAAAAACTGTAATTTTCAAAATTCCTGTTAGCATTTAGATAAATTTTCTGATGATCTTCGTCATTTGTAATGTTGAACCTATCGCCATAGACAAATCCACAATATCCCACGTATAAGGTTCCGCCATTTGCTATACAATTAGGATCTGGAATCTTATCTCCATCTTCATAAGTCGTTCCGGAATAAATACCAGATGCAGCAAATGTATTGTCTTCTTTAGCAATGTAAGTATTTCCAAAAATACTTATGCCTAGTTCTGAAATTCCTTCTATTTTTTTTGATGGTAGACTTGATCGGTTTAAAACCTCCGCAGCTAAGACAAAATTGAGTTCATTGATATTTGTACCAAATAAAAATTCAATCTTTCTATCGTCTTGTCCATAGTGTTGAGTTTTCTGATTGGAAATTTTTAACTTGCTGCCTTGAAAACTTTCATAAGTTAAAAAGTTTACAACTCCTGCAATTGCATCTGATCCATATAAAGAAGTTGCCCCTTCCTTTAAAATTTCAATTTTTTCAACTGCTATCTGAGGCATTAAATTTATATCTACATAGCTATCGCCGCTTTCTGCAGGAAGGCCTGCTAAAGTATTTCTTCTAGAATTTACCATTACTAAAGTAGCAGATAAATTTAAACCTCTCAGGTTGACATTTGCCATACCTTGATCCGTTCCTTCTAAAGAATCACTTTGAAAATGAGACCCTGAAGCGGTATGAATATATTTGCCAATTTCTGCAAGAGAAGAAATATTTAAATTTTCTAATTCAACTGCGTTAAAAATATCTACAGGAGAAGATTCTAGGGTTCTATCTTTTAAATAAGAACCCGTTACAACTAGCTCTTCATCTGCTGAAATCAAAATTTGAGAAATTGAAACCAAAATTACAATTAATGAAGTCCTAAAAAAAATCATGAAGGTGAGATTATATCTCCTTTGAAGTCTATATCTAGTGTATATGTCGATAAGTTATTTATTGACAATGAAATGAAAAAATGGATATTTATAAAAAAAAACTTGAAAAAAAGGTCTCTTAACTCTATAATTGCACTTAAATCGTTCATTCCTTGCTACATTTTGATGCAAGGAACGGAAGTAGGAAGATAGGAAAACCTCTTTCTTTTTAAAGAAAGGCAAGCAAGTACCGATAAGGGAACGAGACCGAATATCTACCGAAGGAACGCGTTGAGAAGGGTGTGTATCTTAAGATGCATGTACGAAATCGAAACGAAAACTGGAGGCGATATGTCTACTTACAGAGGTATCAAAGTTACTTCTGATAATGTCGCTAGAGATGAGAAATCTCCTAAAGCTGGCATTTACAGAGGTACAAAACACGATGCTGTTAAAAGTGAAAAGTCTAACACGTCAGGTGAAGGAATTTACCGTGGTGTTAAACATGTAGCTTAATTATTGATAGCTAAAAAAAGGGAGACTTTGTCTCCCTTTTTTCAAGAAAAAAGGCAGATCTTTCGATCTGCCTTTTTATTAGGGGGAGAATTTTACTCTGAAAACTCTGGGTAAGCTGAAACTCCAACTTCTGAAGCATCCATACCTTCCATTTCATCTTCCATAGTAGGACGAAGTCCCATGATGGCTTTGATGACAAGAAGTGTTGCTCCTGCAGTTATAAAAGTCCAAAGGAATATAGAGACAGCTCCAATTGCTTGCGTGCCAAATGCACCAGCTCCAGATAAAGGAGTTGCCATTATTCCCCAAACACCTACCGTACCGTGAGCAGATATGGCCCCAACCGGGTCATCTACCTTGAGTACTGAGTCAAAGAATACGACTGAAAAATATACTATTACACCACCGATCAGACCGATGATAGTTGCTAGTCCACCAGATGGAGTATCAGGAGCAGCTGTAATTGCAACTAAACCTGCAATCGCTCCATTAATCTGTTAATATTTTTGAAATAATAATTGCTCCTAAAACACCACCAGCCGCTGCTGCGTTTGTGTTAAGGAAAACTTGGGCTACAGCATTAGCATTGTCCACTGTGTGCACTGCTAATTGTGATCCACCATTAAAGCCGAACCAACCTAACCAAAGAATAAAAGCACCTAAAGCAGCGATTGGAATGTTTGATCCTCTCATGACAGTAACTGATCCATCTGAACCATACTTACCTGCTCTGGCTCCAAGAATTAAAACAGCTGCAAGTGCTGCCGAAGCTCCACATAAGTGAACTACTCCAGACCCAGCAAAGTCAGTATAGCCGATTGCGTCTAACCAACCACCACCCCATTTCCAATAACCTTGAACAGGGTAGATAAATCCAGTCATAACAACTGCGAATATAAAAAACGGTACTAGTCTCATTCTTTCAGCTACAGCTCCAGAAACAATTGACATTGCCGTAGCAACGAAACCAACCTGGAAAAAGAAATCAGCAGCATCTGAATAACCCAAATCATAGTTTGCAGTTAAACCAGCTAAGCTAATACCCCAAGTAGTACCCATTCCTGGCAAGTATGCGTTGATAACGTCATCACCTGGGTACATTAAATAAAAACCACATGCCAAATACATTACACATGCGATTGAATATAGACCTAAATTTTTGGTTACAATTTCTGAAACGTTTTTTGAACGCACAAGTCCAGCTTCCAACATTGTGAAACCAGCAGCCATCCACATAACAAAAGCCCCAGAAAGTACTAAATAAAATGTATTTAGTGCAAATTCCATCTCAGTCATTATTTTTCTCCATTATTGCATCTTCACCAGTTTCTCCAGTTCGGATGCGGATTACATCTGAAAGTTCGTTAACGAAAATTTTCCCATCTCCTATGGATCCGGTATTAGCTACGTCACGAACAGCCTGAATGATGTTAGGAACATCATCGTCTTTGCACGCTACCATTAGCATGCCCTTTGGATTAGTATCAGTTACGTATTGGGAACCTCTATAGGAACTTGTATGTCCCCTTGAAGCACCAAAACCTCTAACGTCAAATAAAGTTGCTCCACCAATATTTATTGCAGCTAAAGCGCTTTTCACGACTTCCACTTTTGATGGTCTAACAACAATATAAACAAGTTTCACAAATCCTCCGCAAAATAATTTTACAGAGACCTTTATTCCCCATTTTTTTGTGGATATTTGTAAAAAAAAATGTATTTGCTTTAAATGTGAGCATATTTAACGAAAAAAGTATTTTTTATGCTCCAAAACCGATCTTTTAAAGAAAATGGCGTCCCCTAGGGGGATCGAACCCCTGTTGCCGAGATGAAAACCCGGTGTCCTAACCGCTAGACGAAGGGGACTCAAACAGAAAACGGATTGTATCAGAATGATTTTATTTGTTAAGAGCCTCCTGAATCTTACTTAAAAATCCTCTGAGAATTCCTACCTCTAATTTATCAGGTCTCGCTTTTTTTAATAGTCTTTTAATTCTAGCTTTAACTTGTCGGGAACTATTCTGGTCGTAAAAGTTTAAATCTAACAATACTTCATCTATATGTCTCAATAAAAACTCGTCATCTTGATCCGTACTTTGTGGCACATCTGCTTTGAAGAGATTTTTAGAATTTCCTAAAAGTACATTTCTTAACTCGTAAGAAATAATTTGTACTGCATGTGACAAATTGAGAGAAGAATATTTCTCACTAGAAGGAATCTTCAAATGAAGATGGCATCTCTGCAATTCCTCGTTTGTTAATCCTCTTTTTTCTCTGCCAAATAAAACAGAAATTTTACTATTGATATCTAGATTAAAATTTTTTTTGATTATTTCATTCGTAAAAACGGTTGGCCATGGGATAGTCCTGTCTCTAGCGCTTGTTCCTAAAACTATAGTTTTCTCAGCTAAAGCATCGTCAAGATTTGAATAAATGTTTGCGGAATCTAAAATATCTCCTGCACTTTTAGCTCTGAAAAAAGCTTCGTCGGATGGAAAATTACTTGGGTTAACTAAACCCAATTTTTCAAAACCCATATTTTTTATTGCCCTTGCACAAGCGCCTATATTTCCTGGGTGAGAAGTTTCGATAAGAAGAAATTCAACATCAAAGTTATTTTTTAAGATTAAGTCGGTTTCAGACATTGCAATAGTTTACAATTGTTTTTCAAAAATTATGGAACCAAAAATAAATATAGCCCTCAAAGCTGCTCGTCTTGCTGGAAAAGAAATAAGTAAATTTTCTAGAAGAAAAGATAAAATAAAAATCTCTGAAAAAGGGCCTACCGATTTTGTGACTCAAGTTGATCAAATTGCTGAAAAAATAATCATAGAAACTATTAAACAGTCTTTTCCAAATAGCGCTTTTGAAGGAGAAGAGTTAGGTAAATCTGGCAAAGAAGATGCCAAGCTGTTATGGGTCATTGATCCGTTAGATGGCACTACAAATTTTATTCATGGCTTTCCTTACTATTCGGTTTCCATTGCATGCTATGAGAACGGGATTTTAGAACACGGAGTAGTTTATGACATTACTAGAGATGATGAATATTATGCATCAAGAGGTAAAGGAGCGTATTTGAATCAATCTAGAACAAGAGTTGCCAGTCTCCCCAGTCTTAGGAATTCTTTGATATGTAACTCTTTTCATTATTCTAATGAATTAATTCCTAAGATGGATCAAATGAAAGTTATTAGAAATTTATACTCTCAAAATTTGACTTTAAGAAGGACAGGCTCGACTGCGATCGATTTGGCTTATGTGGCTTCAGGAAAATTAGACGCTTTCCTTGGTTATGGAATGAAGCACTGGGATTTTGCTGCTGGTGCCCTTTTAGTAAAAGAATCAGGCGGTTTCGTTACAGATCTTTTTGGGGACGATAATTTTACTTCAAGTCACCACATTGTTGCGGCAAATAAAAAATGCAACGAAATAATCCTAAATGACATTTTAAAAGACTGCTTCAGCTAATTAAGGCATTCCATCATCAAGGACTTCGGTTTTTCTTATCATCAAGTCCTCTGAAGTAACTTTCAGACTTAGCAAAGTATTGCATACAATATAAATTGAAGAATAAGTTCCGGAAATAACTCCAACTATCAAAGCAATAGAAAAATTACTTATAGTTTCTCCGCCAAAAATTAGAAGCGCAATCAAAACCAATAAAGTGGTCAAGGAAGTTATTAAAGTCCTTCCTATCATTTGACTAAGAGACCTATTGATAGCAATTTCTGAATCGCTCTAACTCTATCTGAAACAACTATCGTATCGTTAAGAGAGTATCCAATTACTGCCAGGATTGCTGCTAAGACTGATAAATCAAAGTCAAGAGAGAAAAAAGAAAAAAAACCTAATACAATCAAAACATCATGTATTAATGCCAAAAGTGCTCCCAGAGCAAATTTATACTGAAACCTGAACATGATATAAACCATCATTACAGCCAATGCAGCTAACAGACCTAAGCCCCCTTGATCTCTCAATTCAGAACCAACTTGTGGTCCGACAAATTCTTGTCTTCTTACTTCAAAATCAAAATATTGTTTTAAATTTTGAATTAATAAACTTTCGTCTATGGAAGCTTCACCACCAGGAACCTTTATACTAATGTCTTTGTTAGAGCCAAAATAATTTACCTGGAAATCATTGAGATTCATGGATTGTAAAAGCTCTCTAATCTCTTCCAAAGAATCTATGTCTTCAGATAATCTTATTTCTATTAAAGAGCCGCCAGTGAAATCAAGTCCGAAATTTAATTTATTCACAAATAAAGAATAAATTGAAATAACAATTAAAATTATCGACAAAACAGTCGTTTGCCTTCTAATTTTCATAAAACTGATATTAGTCAAATCCATAATTTTTCAATCTCTTTTCTTCTGCCATAAATGAAATAAACCATCATTCGAGTAAATAAAATTGCAGTAAACATAGATGTAAGAATTCCAATTGATAGGGTGATGGCAAAGCCTTGAATTGGGCCTGTACCAACTGCATATAAAATGACTGCAACGATCAAGGTTGTCAAATTTGCATCAACAATTGTGATTAGCGCCCTATCGTAACCCGCCGAAATTGCATCCTGAGGCTTTAATTTATTTTTAAGTTCTTCTCTAATTCTTGAAAAAATAAGTACATTTGCATCCACAGCCATTCCAATCGTAAGAACTATTCCAGCTATTCCAGGCAAGGTTAGAGTAGCAGAAAGAATAGACATTACTGAAACAATCAAAACTATATTTAAAACTACAGCTAAATTAGCAATGAGGCCAAAAATTTTGTAATAGAAAATCATAAACAAAAGAACAAGGCCCAGCCCTAACAATAAAGACTGTATGCCTAATTTAATATTATCTGCACCTAAGGATGGTCCTATAGTTCCTTCTTCAACAAAATCCATAGGAGCCGCTAATGCACCTGCTCGTAAAAGCAAAGCTAATTCTGAAGCCTCCTCTGGAGAATCCAAGCCAGTTATTCTAAATTGACTTGCTAGTGCTGACTGAATAGTAGCTAAACTAATGATTCTTTTTTCAAAAAAATTTATTACTTCTGGAATCCCGTCAATCAATTCTGTTTTAGATTTTCTTTCTACAAAAAGGACAGCCATTTTAGTTCCAACATTATTTCTTGTAGACCTGTGCATTTTTGCACCGCCCTCAGAATCCAGGCTTATATTAACTTGAGGAAATCCATTTTCATCGTAACCAACACTTGCATCTGAAACTTGATCTCCTGAAATTATTAATTTTCTTCCAATCTAAATTCCAAATTTGCTGTCTTGCCAATGATTTTTTTTGCTTCAGCTGTATCTTGCACACCAGGAAGCTGAATAGATATTCTCTTAGCGCCTTGTCTTTGCACTACTGGTTCTGATATTCCTAATTCATTTACTCTGTTTCTCAAAGTATTAAGATTTGGGAGAACAGCATAGTCAATCATTTGTTCAAGCTCTTCATTGGTTAATCTCAGTCTATAATCTGAAGAATTTAGAGGCTCTAATTCAAAGCCATTTAGTCTTTGAAAGGCTTCAGTGAAAAGATCCGCATCTTGTTGGGTATTCAAGGAAATTAAAATACTGGTATCTTCTATTTCTAAAGCAGCTGGCTTTAAGGATATGTCTTTTAAAATTCTCTTCAAATTACTTATTGATGACTCTAATTTAGCCTCTACAAGGAGATCGGTGTCGGCTTCCAATAAAAAATGGACTCCTCCTCTCAAATCTAGACCTAACTTCATAGGAAAAGCGTTAAGACTTTTAAGCCACTCGGGTGTATTTGGCGCAAGATTTAATGCAATTACAAAATTATTATCTAAGCTTTCCTCAAAATGTTGTTTTAAAGAAATTTGAACAGAATAATTATTTGTCCTAAACAAAATTGAATTTTCATCATTTTCAACTGATAAAAAATTTATATTCTTTTTTTCTGTATTTGATCTAATATTTTCTACAACTCTGTCATTAAAACTGCCACCCGAACTATTAAAAGTTATTTGAACTGCTGGATCTGGAGGAAAAATATTAGGCAGCGAATAAATAACGCCAAGCGACAAAACGCTGAATACTAGAAAGATTTTCCATAACTGAAAACGCAGCACGTTACTATCTATATAGAGTTAATTGTTCCTTTAGGCAAAATACTGCTGACAGCATCTCTTTTAATTGTGAATAGAGTATCGTTTGCTCTGACTGTCAAAAAATCGTCTGATATCTTTGAAATTGTGCAGACTAAACCACCTGATGAAATAATCTCATCTCCAACAGCTAAATTATCTATCATTTCTTTTTGAGCTTTAATTCTTTTATTTTGAGGCCTGATGATTAAAAAATACATTACAGCAATGAACCCTAACAATAGAATAAATTGTGGCCCTAAAAAACTTGATGTTTGAGCAGTTAATATTTCAGTTTCAATCATAATAGTTCCTCTGGTACCGAAGGAGAGACTCGAACTCTTACGCCTTTTGGGCACTCGATTTTGAATCGAGCGCGTCTACCAATTCCGCCACTTCGGCATAATTAGTTGTAAAATTAAATTACACTTTAATTTTAGTGGTTAAATACGTCAAATTTTGAGAAATTCTATCACTTTAACTAAAACAAAACTTAAATATGCTTGACTTTCTTATTAGCCCAGATGCAAATTTTGAAATAGAAGAAACTGAAAAATTACTGCAAAAAGGGAAGGTTATGTATGTTCTGTCTTCAGAATCTAGTTATGACCTCACTGCACTTAAAAAATGTGCTAAGAAAAATTCTTATATCTTCCCATCTAGAATTAAGAAAAATTTTTTCCAACTCAAGGGCGCTCGAAGGTTGTTTCCTTGGCAACGCCCAAGAAGAAGGCATCCTAGAGAATTAAACGAACTTGCTCATTCTCCAGAAAAAACGGCAGACCGAATTGTTATTCCCGTCGATGTTTATTGGGGTAAGGCGCCTGACAGAGAAGATCATTGGGTTAGGCTTTTTTTTAGAGATTCTTGGGAAGGTGCTTCAAGTGTAAAGAATTTATTGAGAGCTATTTTTAATGGGAGACAAGCTATTGTTTATTTTCATAAGCCTTTAGAGACAAAAGAAATATTTTTAAAAAAAAATGCAGAGCCATCTCAGTTAGTCCTTAAGACCGAAAGACTTTTAAGAGCCAGATTTAGAAAACATCGACAAGCTAAACTGGGAATTGATATTTCAAGTAGGAGAACTCTTATTCACGCAATAATTCAATCTAGATCAGTTAAAAAAATAATTGATTTGGAGGCCGGAGAAAACCAAAAAAAGAGAGATAGATTAAAAAAAACTGCTGAAAAATATGCATTAGAAATCTGTTCAAATTTTTCTTATCCTGTAATTTACCTTTATGACAAAGTTTTAAATTGGTTTTGGAACTCTCGATACGAAGGTTTGTTTTCAATTGGATTAGATCAGATAAAGAAATTAGCAGCCGAAAATACAATTATTTATGCTCCCTCCCATAGAAGTCATATTGACTATTTAGCCCTATCGCATCAACTTTATCTAAACAATTTAATGATGCCACAAATAGTAGCTGGTAAAAACCTCAATTTACCTATTATTGGTCCAATTCTGAGAAATGGTGGAGCTTTTTTTATGAGGAGGTCTTTTGGTAATAATAAATTGTACTCTAGAGTATTTTATGAGCATTT